>Ga0268276_1001747_pt1 | contig 20318 bp, 22 predicted proteins | sample saktaG_4_FD_190145 | JGI IMG/M metagenome (GOLD analysis project Ga0268276, IMG submission 190145) | Saline water microbial communities from Sakinaw Lake, British Columbia, Canada - sak_2010_1_5_45m | ecosystem: Environmental > Aquatic > Non-marine Saline and Alkaline > Saline ... | reverse complement strand
AAAAAGAAAGAACAAATCGAGACTTTAATGAAGTTTATTGACGCCAAGCTAAATCACAAAAAAGAAGAGGTCGAAGAGGCAAAAAATCAATTAATAGACTGTAAACTATGTTCAGTGGCTTGAACAATAAAACCCGGGGCTGGCCCGGGCTAAAATTAAATCAATTAAACGTACAGAGATTCAATCGCTCTCTGGCAATGTTTTTCAATAATGTGCCTGCGGAGTTTTAGGGTGGCCGTAAGTTCGTCCTGCTCCTGTGAAAATTCTTGGGGCAAAAGCTTAAACTTTTTAATCTTTTCAAATTCATGCAAATTAGGATTTATTTTCTTATCTATCCTCTCTTGAAAAATATCCAAAAGAACCGCGCTTTTTATTAATTTATCGTGCTCCTGCAGGAGCAGATTATTTTGCTTGAAATATATCTCAATTTCCTGCCAGTCCGGAACGATTAAAGCAGAAATAAATTTTCTATTGTTCCCCACAATCATTGATTGAGAAATAAAACGGTCGTTATTCAGTAAATTTTCAATCGGCTCTGGCCAGACGTTTTTTCCGCCTGAGGTCACAATCATTTCTTTGCTTCTGCCGATTATTGTCAAAAAACCCTGCTTGTCTAAAAATCCCAGGTCGCCCGTGTAAAACCATCCTTCTTTGTCAAAACATTCTTTTGTTTTGTTTTTATCTTTAAAATACCCCTGAAAAACATTGGGGCCCTTTACTAAAATCTCTTTGTTGTCTGTAATTTTAACTTTTACGCCAGGAATTATCTTCCCCACTGTCCCAAACTTTAAATCGTTCTCTCTATTTGTAGAAACAACTGGAGAAGTTTCGGTTAAGCCATAGCCTTCTAAAACCTTAATTCCTATTTTAGAAAAAAATCTTGCAACATTTTCGTTTAAAGAGGCTCCTCCGGAAATAGTTAAGCGCAATCTTCCTCCCATTTTTTGGCGTATTTTTTTGAAAACCAGATAATCGGCTATTTTATAGCCAAATGTATGTTTTCTCTGCTTTAACGCCCATTTAAATATCTTTTTTTGCACCGACGAAGAAGAATTTATTTTATCCCATATCGCGTCGTGGAATTTTTCGAAAACGCGCGGAACAGAAATCATTATGGTCGGCCTTGCTTCTTTTAAATTAACGGGCAATTGTTTTGTGCTTTCAGCATACGCAATAGTAGCGCCGTGACAGATTGGCGCATAATAGCCGGTTAATCTTTCTAAAACATGGGATAACGGCAAAAATGACAAAAATGTGTCTGCGTGGCTTATCGGCACAACTTCGCAAACAGCCTCAACATTGCTCAAAAAATTCCTGTGGGTTAGAACAACTCCCTTCGGCCGGCCGGTTGTGCCGGAAGTATAAATAATGCTGCACGGCTCATCCGGGTCTAAAAAAATCTTTTCCCAGCCCGAGGCTGGTCCCGACCCGGAGGGTACCCCGGCGGAAAATTCAGCATTTTGATTTTGAGAGAATATGGCTTTCCAGCTGATAACTTTGTCTTTAAAAATCTGTTTTTGCGCGGCCGTTAAACTTTCAAGGAAAATAATCTTTTTCAGATTTTTTAAATATTTTCGGCTTAACAAAACCTTGTTCAGAAGGTCGCTGTTTGAAACAATCAGAACCTTTGCCTGGCAATGTCTCAAAACGCCGCAAACAGCTTTTGGATTAAAAGTTGTATGCAGGGGCACAACAATAGCCCCGATTGCCATAATTGATAAATCAGAAATCGCCCACTCCGGCCTGTTTTCCGACAAAATTGCAACTTTGTCGCCCCTAACCACTCCGAGAGCCGAGAGGCATTCGGAAAAAATCTCCACTTTTTTGGAAAATTCGCTATAAGTAATCGGAAAATAAACTCCCTCTTTTTTGTATAAGAGAGCCGGCTTATTAGGATACTTTTTTGCCGTCTCAAAAAAAATTTCGGGAATCGCTTTATACATAAAAACTACATAATTTCTTTAATAAAATCATATGCTTTTTCAAAAAGCGCTTTTCGATCTTTTCCGTTTACAACTATATGCGCGTTGCTGTCAAACCAAAAAATTTTTTTCAACTGCGAGCCAAGTTTTTCATAAATATAGGTTGCGCTTTTTGGATGCACTACCGGATCTACATCGGCGTGCCCCACTAATGCCGGGACTTTTACTTTATCTAAATTGGGCTTAGTTTCATATTTCATAAAATCTAAAAATTCTTTCAGACTTTTTATTGGAATTACAGGATAGGTAATTTCGTCATCCATGTCCGTGTAATCTATTTTATAAATACGCGGGGGCTTATGATAATATTTTTTAAACCTGCCGTATGTATAATATCTTAATATTATTAACCAATGACGCCTAAGACATATGGGAGCTCCAAAAGTGATAATTCCCATCGGTTCGTTATTCAACTCTTTTACCAGCCAAAAACCAAGGTTTCCTCCAAAGGAGTTTCCGATAATTAAAACTTTTTTTGAAATTCTTTTTAAGTTGAAGTAAGCTTCTTTGACCGACTTTGTCCAGTCTTTGGGGCAAGTTTTCATCAAGTCCTCCGGAGAAGTTCCGTGGCCGGCAACCAGCGGGGCTGAGATGTTAAAACCTTTTTGGGCAAAGAAATCAGCCAATTCTTTAAACTGGTTTGGAGTGCTGGTAAATCCATGAAGCATCAAGATTCCAATATCAGATTTTTTATCTATAAAAATTGGCTCTCCTCCTTTCATATTTGTGTTTATCGAGAAGTTAATTCTTCTTTAATTCTGACAACAATATCGTCCACGCTCGTGTCGGCCTTAACAATGTAATCTTTATAATTTACCGCGTTTTCCATGGCATCATTAATGTGCTTTAGGTCGCTCATATTAGTCAAAAATATGATTGGCACATTTACACCGGATTCTTTCAACTTTTTAGACATAGTGATGCCGTCCATTTTCGGCATTGTTATATCTAAAATAATCAAATCCGGATTATCGTTTTTTACGGCGTCCATGCCTTCCTCCCCGTTTTTGGCGGTGCTCACAATGAACCCTTCTCCCCTAAGAGTCTCTGAAAGCACAAAAAGATAGCTTTCCGAGTCTTCTACAATAAGAATTTTTTTCTTTGCATCTGTCATATTTTTATATTAACAATTTTATTAATTTATCGGCAGGGTAAAATAAAATGTCGCACCCTTGCCCTCAATTGATTCTACCCCCACCACGCCTCCGTGTGATTCAACAATGCTTTTAGTTATGGCCAAACCCAAACCGGTTCCCCCTTTTTCAACAAAAGTATTTTTAGCCTGAACAAATTTATTAAAGAGTTTATCTATTTGGTCTGGGGCTATGCCTGCGCCATTGTCAGTAACAGCAACCAGCAAGGAGTCGGGAATGCTTGAAATATCTGCCTGCCCTGAGTTCTTGTCCTGAGCTATGCCGAAGGATGTCGAATGGGTTTTTATGAGCCAATTTATCCCGAATTCTTTCGCTTCTTTTTCAATACTTTCTCCTTTTTTATGCAATATAGCCTGTACAGTAACACTACCGCCTTCTTTCGTAAATTTAATGGCGTTAGAAATAAGATTGTTTAGCACCTGGGAAATTGTGTTCGGGTCAAATCCAACATTCTCCGGTATATTTTTTCCAAAACAACTTGCTAATTTTAATTTAGCATCTTTTGCGGTAATGTCAAAAAATGAAATGCGGCTTTCAATAATTTTTTTAATGTCCGCCTGCTGTTTTCTGAGCTCGAACTTCCCGGCTTCAATTTTAGCTACGTTCAAAAGATTGTTGATAAGCTCTAACATATCAGAGGAACTGGTGTATATCATTTGAAAACATTCTACCCGTTTTGCCTTTTTAACTTCCGAAGACCTCATTAATGCCGTTATTTTTTTAATTGAATCTAAAGGAGAACGAAGTTCGTGCACTATCATAGAAGTAAAATCATCCTTAATCTGCTGAACCTCTTTTTCGCGGGTTATATCTTGGAAAATAATAACAGAACCTAATGATTTCCACCGGTCCTTGACCGGAGCGACTATAATCCTAAAAAAATTGTTATTAAGAGAAACTTCGTCGGATACAAAAATCTTATCCAGCCGGACGCTTTCTTCAATTTTATCTTTTAAATCAATCTTCCCGCCAAGTCCGCTTATAAAATCCGACGTAGATAAATCATTTTTATTCTCAAGCCCGATGGCTTTTTTAGCCGCAGGGTTTGCAACAAGAATTCTGTAATACATGTCTGTCATAATTACCCCGTCTGTCATACTGGATACCATTGCGTTTAATTTGCTGTTTTCCGACTCAACAACTTCCTGCAGTCGGGCAAGCGCCTTGACGGCTCCTTGCGCTATCTTGTTTAAGGTTGCCTTTTCTTTCTCTTTATAAAAACCTACCCTTGAATCAGCTATTGCCAGCAATCCTTCAAATTTTCCAGACATCATCAAGGGAATACTAAAAAATGACCCTACGGCTCCCTCTAATCCGCTGTCTGAAACAGGCCCCCATAACGTTTCTTCTATCTTTATATTTTTAAGATCGGTCTTTAAAAGACCGGACATAGAATCCAGCATTTTTGCTTTAACGTTGCCGATAAATTTACGGTACGCAGGCTTGTTGCAGTAAGCCCTGAAAATTATTTTTTCCGGAAGAGGCAGCATATAAGATGCCACGCTGTAATCAATTAATCCCGGCAGAGATTTAATGATAAGTTCTATAACATTTTGTATTCCCAAAGAATATCCCATTTTGTCGCTAAGCTCGTTTAAAATTGCTATTTCATACGTTTTATACTTAGCATCCTCTTCCCTTTTAGTTAAGTCGTTCTTGATGCTTCTGTTTTTGAGGAAAACAAAAATCTCAATTATAGCAATAAAAATAAAAACCGCTGTTAAAATAAAAATCCCTATCGGCATGTTTTGTGTTTTTTTAATTATACTACAAAAATCAAAACCAAAAAACCCGGGCCACAAACCCGGGCATTTTGTCGCACAATAAGACCTACCTAAACATGGCAATAATTTGCCTTATTATTAACTTTTTTGGTTTTAAATATTCGCCCTTAAAGTCGAACCATACCCTCATAAAATCCTCTCTTTTGATCTTTCTCAACTTTCCTATCTCTGGATCTTGGAGATATATAAATTTATTGTCTAATCCAACTGCTACAGAGTAATGTCCGTCGGCTGTTTCTGATTCAGGATAATCGTTTCTACCGCGAGAAAACCAGTTAACAATAACTGGGACTTCCCTATTCAGCCACTTTTTAATATCTTCAAAATTACTGTTATCTTTCATAACAACCTTAAAACCCAATCGCTCAGCTGATTTCTTAATTCCCCTATCATCTATTCCCAAGCCCTTTTTCCATCCGGCCATTTTGGCTAATTCTTTTTCTGCTTTGTTTACACTATAATAATTTAAAACTATTTTAAGCGAAGCCGGCCCGCACATATCTGTGTGCAATGTTTCTTGAAACGGTTTTACTTTTAATATTATTTTATTCATTATTTTAATTTTTGTTTTTTTCTAAAAGTAAAACAGGATAACCTTTATTTATTTGGATATTTTCAGCATTTTTAATTCCTAATTCTTCTAAAAATTTAAGACATGCTTTTTTAGCTTCCGCCGTACTTCCAAAATCTCCTTTTGCTTCTACTTCTATAAAATTACCTAATCCTTCAATTTTGTCTAACGCAATTTCTAAGTCTCCACAATCCCAATATTCTCTTTGCTTATCAACTGTAACTACTTTTTTGAAATCCAGAAAGTCCAAGATTTTTCTGAATTCATCGGCATTAGAAATTATTGTTTCGTATTCCTCGGCGCATTCCTGTTCGCCATTTGCTTTTTTGTTTATGGATTTATCGTATTCAAAGATAACTTTATCCGGATTGGTTCGTATTCTAAGCCATTCTGTCGGATGCGGTTTCTCGGCAAAGAAATCTCTATGGCTCGGAATAAAATAATCATCAACTTGCTTTATTGATTTTATTAATTTCCCCAAAGCTGACACTTTTGCTTTAACTTCGTCAAAATTATTTATTTCTATTTTTATCTCAACCTCAACATTCATATTTTTAGTTATTAATTTTAGAATATTATAAAATGTTAAATATATCAATGAGGGATGAATGTCCTTGTGGTATCTTGACATTATCCTTTATAGTGATATAATAAATATGAGAACAAATTCTCATGAGCTAACGGGTTGGGCTCACTAAACATTCAACTCACAGTTCGTTGAGAAAGGGTTCGTACAATGAAATCGAACACAGAAAACAGTTCTTCTCTCCCCTTCGGCGGGCATGGAAAAATTCAGATTGTGAAAACAATCGTCAGATTCTCGGCTAAGGGGTTGCCGTTCCAAGGCGAGAACTTTGATATTCTTCGGACGAAGCTGTGCACCTTGCATGGCTTCCAGAATGTCACTGTTGAGCCCGATCCCGAGGATGTGGCTATCAACGTGGCCTTTGACTGCGAGATTGAGGGTTGCATCCGTAACACGAAGGGACTCTTAATGTCGATGAGGAAAAAGTTGCAGCACGCAATGGGCCAATCCTACAAGTGTTCCCACTGCCTTGACCGAGGTTGTCCTCATTGCGAAAAGCGAAGAGAAGAGGAAAGAGCGGCGAATGCGAGAGACCTTGCCGCAGAATTGGCTTCTCGGCATAGCTTCTTGGCAGAAGAGAATAACAATGGCTAGGCTGGCAGGATGAGTTCATCGACGATTCGTGAACCTAAGGCTCTGGATACACACTTTGTGTCCAGAGCTTATTTTTTTACAAAATATTAATACCGAAATTTTTCAGCTCCGTGGTTAAAGCCAGTATTGGAAGGCCTACGATATTAAAATAATCTCCTTCTATCTTTTCTACGAATAAAGCAGCAAGTCCTTGTATAGCATAACCGCCTCCCCTATCTAATGGCTCCCCCGTGGCAATATATGCATCTATTTCTTTTTCCGAAAGATTTTTAAAATAAACTTTTGTTTCTACGGATTTTGAAATTTCTTTTCCTGTTTCCGTGTCAATTATTGCAAAACCCGTTATAACAGAGTGCCCCCTGCCACTAAGTTTCTGTAGCATATATTTAGCTCTTTCCGAGGTTTTCGGTTTCCCAAAAACTTCTCCGTCAATAGCGACAATTGTATCTGCTGAAATGATAATTGAATCTTTGTGTCTTCGAGCCACATCTTTTGCTTTTCCCAAAGATAAAAACTCCGCCAGTTTATTCGGCTCCATTTTCAAGCTCATATCTTCTTCGTAGTTGCTTGGATCGATTTCAAATTTTAAACCAATCTGTTCAAGTAATTGTTTCCTTCTCGGAGACTGCGAGGCCAAAATTATTTTTCTCATTTTTATTAGATATTTTATTGTTTATATTTATCACAAATTAAGTCTTTAATTTCGGACGGCCTTAAACCAATATTTTTAAAGTTGTTGATATCAATCCATTCAATATCAAATTTACCCACATACAATGTATTTTTACAAAACTCCGGACCATCGCCCGACCCTAATTTACCACCTTTAATCTCGCAAAAATAAAAATACTCTCTTTGTCCAATTGTTTTTGGTGTTTTGGAATCCATTTCCAAAAATAAATTATCGACCTTAACATCCACGCCTAATTCCTCTTTGCACTCCCTGATTAAGGCTTTCTCATTCGTTTCTCCTTCCTCTACTCCACCGCCAGGAAAAACCCAGAATGTAGCATCCGGCTTGGTTCTTTTTATCGTCAAAATTTTATTGTCTTTAATAATTATTGCTCTAACTCTTTTCTCCATAAAATTATTTATAATATATTTTATCTAACTACTACTGAATCAAACCACTTTTCCTGAAAATTAACTACTTTAAGTATTTCCTCATCATTCATTTCTTTGGCATTCTCTGGAATAATTACTAATTTATCATCATTGTCATTTTTTCTGTGTATAACAGCTATGCATTTTCCGGTGAATTCATCTACCGACTCATTCACACCCAAAAGATATGCGTCAATTTCTTCGCTATCGGGAGCTTTTGTGTTTGGCACAAATCCATAATTAACTTCGTAAACAAAACCATGTTTTGGATGTTTCGAACCAATCGGACGGTCTATTTTTATCGTTACGGTCTTCCCTAAAAATACAGACGCATAATTACTAATCTTGTTTATTTCTTTGAATAAACCGGCGACTTCCCCATCATTGTCCAGTAAAATTTCTGATTTCCTGAAAATCTCTTTCTGGAGTAAATCTATTTTTTCTTCAGCAATCTTCCTTAATTTCTCAATAGAGCGTAAAACAATATTTATTTTGTGCCCCTTATAATCATAAAAATATTCTCCTTTTGTGTGTCTCTCTTCCTGTTCCAGCGGAAGTATTATCATGATATCTATATCTGAATCTGATCTGCTAATTTCTTTAGCCACCGAACCATATAAAACAAAAGCTTTGACAAATGGCTTAATTTTAACAAACCAATCTTCATTTTCTAGATTAGTTTTTAAAAAATCTTTGGCTATTTCTATGGCTTGATTTTTATTTAACATTTTCTAAAAATAAAACAGGATAACCTTTTTTTATTTCTCTACCCTCAGCGTCTTTGATGCCTAAATCTTCCAAAAATTTAAGACAAGCTTGTTTCGCTTCGGCGGAATCTTTAAAATCCCCTTTCGCTTCTGCTTCGATAAAAGTTCCTAAACCTTCAATTTTATCCAAAGCAACTTCTATATCTCCACAATCCCAATATTCTCTTTGCTTATCAATCGTAACCACTTTTTTAAAATCTAAAAAGTTTAGAATCTTTCTGAATTCTTCCGGCTCGGAAATTGCTGTCTCATATTCTTCTGCATGTTCATAATCTCCATTTTCCTGCATGTTTATTGCTCTAGTATATTCAAAAACTACCTTGTCGGGATTTGTCCTAATTCTTACCCATTCAATTGGACAAGGTTTTCGTGCAAAAAAATCCCTGTGGCTTGGAATAAAATAGTCATCAATTTGGTGAATTGATTTTATTAACTTCCCTACCCCGGATACTTTTGCCTTGATTTCCTCAAAATTGTCTATTTCTACTTTTATTTCAACTTCAATGTTCATAGTCTTATTTTATAATCTCCATTTTATCTCCATTCATGATTAACACTTCTCCGTCTCGCAAAGTTTTGTATGGAATATTATTCTTTTCACAAAGCTCTATTTCTTTATCTACCACAGCAGATTCGGGGTGATCAGATTTGTAGTGCACGGCCAAGTAAAAATTTATTAGACCCAAACCTTCCCATATTGTTTCATTTTCATATCCGTCCGAAACAATATTGGGATCGTCAACTATGTCTAAACCATGCATATCTTTTTGAAGCACAACGCAGGCAGCGCTGAATCCCGCGTAAACAATTTTATCGTCTTTAAGCAATTTTTTAATAACATTATCAAACCCGCTTTGCTTCATTGCCCTCCTCAGCAAAAAAGTATTACCACCATCAATCCAAACCAGTTGTTTTTTGTTCAGTAAATTATCCAATTCTTTTTCTTTGCCGAAATAATTTCTCAAATCTAATTCTTCAGCATTAAATCCGATACCGCTAAGTGTTTCAATTTCCCATTGTAAATATTGGTTCCTGTTTTCCGGTTCTTTGTAATCGCGGGCGTTAAGAATAATCACAGCCCCACTGCCCAATCCTACAAGTTCTCTTAGTTTGTTTATATGATTTCCGAATTTAAATGATGATAAATAGAGTCGCATATGTTTTTTATTTTACCTTTTTAAGTTCTTCGGCAAGCTTTCTTAATTCTTCCGGGTCGGCCATCGGCCCACTTCCCGAGGAGATCCACCCTTCATACTTATCAAACCAAAACTCCTTGCCACTCAAAACTTGTTTCCAAACTCCTTTCTTTAAATTTTCTGTGCCGTGCATAGGAACAAGTTTTATGTGGGCGTGATCTATGCCTGTTCCTTCCATTATTAATCCAACTCTTCCTACGTCATCAAAATGTTTTTCGAGAATGCCGGAAACTTTTTTGGAAGCAAGGATAAATCTTTGTAAAATATCATCTGGCATTTTTAGAACGTCGCTACCGTAATGCTTTTTGGGAGCAACGCCTGTAAACCCTCTTGTATTTGGATCAATTGCTAGGAAAGCCATAAATTCTTCATCTTCCCAAAACAACCCTGGAGTTTTAAGGCTTCCCGAAGCTATTTCGCAAAAAATACATTTATTGTCTTTTGTTATTGAATCGTATTTTGCCATGTTTTTAATGTCTAGTTATTTTTATTTATTTTGCCCTTTCTCTGATAAAAATGCAAATCTTACAAAAAAAATAACAAATAAAAAAAGAGCAACCTTGAGTTGCTCAATGCTTTTTAAGAGGTTCGCGCGCAGAATATTATGAGATGTCTCTGTGAACTATCTGCGGAGAGAAAGCAGGACTGCACACAGAAATATACTGCAAATCATCAGCCATAGGATTGCTATAGCGAACCCATTCCCCTTTTTGGGCGATTATAGCCTGCCCTTTACGGATTTCGACAAAACCATTCCTAAATTCAACCCTCAGGGTCCCTTCCAGAACAAGTGTATATTCATCAAAATCAGGGCATTGTCCTACTTCTGACCAAAAACCAGATGCATGCATGCGGGCAATACTAATGTCTTCGGTTTCAGTTGCAACATTTCCTACAAATTCTTCAATTCTCTTTTTTCCACACGACAAAACCTCAACCGGTTTTTCTATAATTTTAGGCGGCATATTTTGCTCCTTTTGAAAGAACTGTTATGACAAAATGTCTGACCCGTCTGTGTAAACCACAACAGGATCTACAATCCTCGTTCCTATGTTGTAGCCTGCAACGTTAACCATTTCTCCTTTTTTTGCAAAACTCGCCATCGCCCCAGTCGTCATAACAACTTTGGGCGGCATTGGTACGGCATAAGTATCGGCAACTCCACCCTTTGAAGAATTATAAACTGAGACTGATTGATATTTTTCTACGTTAGCTCCGTCCATTATGTTTCTCGGAAGTTCAGCGCTTCCCTGTAAACAATCAGGGTGTGTTTTATTAATTTTTAAATTTAGAATCAATGAAGAAAGAAAAAACCTTTTTATTTCTTCACGATTTTCTACCAAGGTTTTAAAATCTTTAATGTCTCTTATTTTTTTGTTGCTATATTCAATATCCAATCTGCTATTGATTAAATTATCTATATTTTTGTCAGGATCAAAGCCTAAATCAAAAATAGGAAATTCATCTTGTTTATACAAATTGATTTCTTTTTCACCGAGCAATGTTCTTGTTATTAAACAAGTCATGTCTCTTTTTTTAAAAAACTTAGCCAAGCTTCCCCTTGCCTCAACCTTGCCATCGGCTTCTCCCTCAATTACAAACGTCTTAATTCTATTAATCCAATTATTACCATTAATTTTCGTAACTATAACCTGCTCCCATGGCAAAATATCGCTTTTTGCCAAAATATTTTTTGGAACAACTAATCCTTCACTAATTTCATCTTTTTTAAAATTAGTTCTGCAATCCGTAATGAGGAGGTTATGAATAGCACTTCTTTTGAAAAAAATTTCTTTCATATAAACAGTAATAATTTTATTTCTTATTATTTTATATAATACAACTTTTAAGAAAAAATGCAATAAAAGAGAGCGGGGGTCATTTAGACTGCCGCTCTATGTTTTTAGAGTCTGCGGGTAACAGACCTGCCCAGACGCTCATTGATTGATTTGACCTTGCGGTGCATTTCATCAATCAGCGCCGTTGGATATGGCCACACTCCAGTTCTCCGAGAAAACAAACAGTGTTCAAATGGCGCAGTCGGGTAAAGTTGGCGCCACTGCCGCCTATATTCTCGCGTAACGGGAGACAGCGTCAGGAATATCGCTTGGTGCAAGAACTGTTGTTCAAGGCACTCTGCGATGAATCGGAAGGTTTCTTCCAGCTCGCACGGCCTTTCGGCTGGCTGTCCGTTGGTTTCAGGAAAACCGCCTATGAAAAAGCCTTCTCGATTGGTAGTTTGCAAATTTTCCTTCGCAAACTCAAGGACTTTTCTCACCATGGACAATGTATGCGGCTTCCTTATCATGCGAAGCACTCTGTCATTTCCGTTCTCGCACGGGAATGCGACATGCCGCACGTTGCCATCAAGACCGAACCGACGAAGCAACCGGAAATTTTCCTTTGACATTGACTCGAAGGTGAGGCCGTTGGAAAAGCCTATCTGATATCCTGCTCTGGCAACTTGAGAAAGTATCTCAAAGGCCAAAGTGCGAGAGGCGTTATTTCCGCCACCGAAGTTGTTGTCCATGAAATCAATATAGTCGATGCCAAAGAGGCGATCGAACTCGTAAATGATTTTCATGGCATTCTCAACGGCGTACCTAACAAGCCGTTTATCAGTGTCGCAGAAGCTGCAGTCAAAGCCGCATCCATACGATGTCAGAATTGGCAAATAGGTAATGGGTCCTTGGATGCCAAGAATAGCGCTGACTCGCCCTGCATGAGGATTGCCGACAAAAGAATAAAGATCCATCTCCTTTTCTCGGCCGGCAACTTCCACCCGAGGAAGCAGACTGTAATCGGGGATTGCAAACTGATCCGGTTGAAACTCAGGCGAACCTGTGAATTCAACAAGACCGTTGAATCTGCGAGCTATCCCCCGCGGCAAATCGAATGCCGTTCTCCGTTCACTTATGCAACTCAGCAAAGAAGCTATAACTGGCTGGCCCGGACCAACGACGACATAGTCAATGGCCGGAATTTCTCCAATAGGAAAAGGAGTATTGCCAAGAATTTCTTCGTACCACTGTGTTGCTTCGTGACCACCTAAAATAATAGGCGTTTCCGGAAAAGCACCCCTCAGAGCTTTGGCTATCCTTGACACTTCACCGCGATCAACTACTGTACAGCAACTTATCCCAATTGCATCTGGAGCGAACTTGGCTACTCCGGACACAATTTCCTCGATTCTCAATCCGGTTTTCCAATAAGAAATCCCGTCAACTTCCTCAACCGCGACTGAATTGTAGGAAGAGTCCAAAATTCCTTTTTTCAAACCCTCGGCCGCCGCATCAAGGAGAAATACCTCGTAGCCATTTCTCTTAGCTTCAGCTAAAACAGAAATAGCTCCCAGTGGAGGGTGAATGCGGGGCGGAGTTCCAGCCGGAGAAACTGCACGAGGCGTTACAATCGCAAATCTTTCTATCTTTCTTTTCATGGCTTTGCCTCCTTCTTAGAAAAAGAGGCGGCAGAAATGCATCCCGCCGCCTCAAATGGTTGGATTGCCGTTTCTCCTAATTATCTCTACGAGACAATTAGGATCCTGCTGTTCGTAATTACTCCAGAAGTAAAAACGATTAGCTGGACATTCGTTCTTGCAAAGGCGACTACAGCTATCGCACTCACGAGGCTGGCGAATCGCTCTGGTAGCTTGGAACTTATTTCCAACTTTTCCCTGCCAAAAATCTCTAACAGTTCCGTCTTGATAGATTTTCCCAAAAGAGAATGTTGGGCCAAGGAAAACGCATGGGCTCACCTTGCCATTAGCGTCGATGTGCATTGACCGATTAGCAGCTCCGCACATTCGCCCGCGCAGAAGTTTTTGTGATACTTCGGCCGGCTGTTGGAACATCATGCCCTCATCCATCAGCACATGCGGCAAAACCTCATGGTTATTAAGGTATTCCAATACCCTAAGATAACTCGGAGAGTCTTGCGTATCAAGCATCATTTGATTGTGCACAGCCCTGCCTGCTGGCCTGCAGTAGGAGAATTTGATTTTCACTCCTCTGCTCTTGGCCAATTCCACCAATTCTGGCACATCGTGCAAATTTTGACGCAGCAGCGTTGTTCTTAGAATCGTACTTACGCCTCCCTTCTTAAGAACTTCCAGTGCATCAAGTGCTTTTCGAAAATGGCCAGGGCCACGCAAGCTGTCATTAACTGCCTCCATACCTTCAATGCTCACCGATGTGCGCACATTGGCTTTGGCAAGCAGCTCGATTGCGTGTGGCGTTACGCTTGCACTGTTAGTGCTAATGGTAAGAAAACATCCTGTCGAGCGCAGGGATGTGATGATTGCTTCAAAATCGCGATGGAGAAACGGATCTCCTCCTCCGATTTTGACATACATTACACCCAACTCTCGAATTTCCGCTGCGAGCCTTTCGATCGTGGCCAAGGACAAAGATGTCTTTAGTTTGCGCTCAGCTCCCGATAAACAAAAGGGACATTGAAGCGAGCAAGACAGCGTGATGTCGACATAAATCTTGAATGGAGCCGAGTAGGCATTAGGAACCGGCCGGTTGCGAACAACCCGCACGCCTCCGTCATTCAAGTCCTGTCCAAGCATTTGCTTTACTAAGTCTCTCTGTGCCGGTCCGATGGGTATGCATTGCGGAGACTTTAGGGCATGAATTTTCAATGCCCCGTTTTCACAGTCGAACTCTATCAGTTTATCGATCTCGTCCTCCCGCAAGGAGGAAAAACCGAAACCTGAGTTCTCTAATCTTACGATTTTCATTTCACGCCTCCTTTCAAGAGGGTTACTGTTGTTGGCTGGTTATCTTTTCAAGGAACTGCGTTAATATCATAGTATAAATAAAAAATATATGTTTGTCAATACATACCAGCAATAAAAAAGGCCTCGTGTTTTAAGACGAGGCCAACGCGTCGATTATCCTTCAATCGACACTTCAGTTTCTTCGCTGTCTGCGACAGCGATTTTCTCAGCCCGCATTGCGAACGCGATGTCTTCTAAAAACGGATTCAGAAGACCGTGTTGCGCCTTCGGGCATTTGATTTCCATCAGGGAGACACTTGCCCCAAACCTGATTTTTTTGGCGGTTTTGACCTTCCGGCCTTCGGAAATGATGAACAGTGCCAGTTTGGCTCCGTCCATAATTTCAGCACTGGCAGGTTCCGCCGCGGCAGAGGGCCACTTTGCATTGTGGATGCTTTTGCCCCCTACGTTTCTGTAGAAATATCCTTTGTCGCTTTTCGAATCCATCGACTCGCGCGCACTTTCGGCATCACCCTTTTTGACCACCTCAGCATGATACATTTCTTCCGTGATGTGAGGAACAAAAGGAGATGCCATCTTCAGGATATTCAGGAAGGTTTGGTAAGCTACGTGCTGGGCAGAGAGCCTTTCGGAAGTCCTCTCTTTGTCGCCTAGATCTATTGAAAGTCGTCCTTTCGCAATTTCCAGGTAGTTATCGCAGAACTCCGACCAGAAAAAGTCCTCGAAAAGGCGTCGGGCCTGCAAGAACTCGTAGTCCTCGAAGGCTTTAGCCATTCCTTCGGCCGTCTCCAGAGACCGCCGTAGAATCCACCTGTCGAACGCTTCGCAACGTTCTTCAGGTAATTCGGCGTTCGGATCGAAATCCTGCAATTTTCCCAAAACAAGCTTGCCAGCGTTATAAAGCTTGGTTACAAGCTTCCTCCCTTTTTCGACTTCTTTCTCGTCAAAATAGGCATCCCTGCCCAATGTCGCCCCGCACATTGCGTAGCGGATGGCGTCGGCGGATTTGCTCGCGATCAGCTCTTCAGGGTTGTACTTTCCTCCTCCTGTTTTTTTGCTGATCTTCTCGCCCTTTTTCACCAAAATGTGACCGGAAATCATCAGATCATGCCAGGGCACTTCGTTGTGCCTATACAACCCCATGAGGATTGAATAGACGGCCCACGTCCTGATTATGTCATGGGCCTGTGGCCGCATGGACATAGGGTACATTGTACCTTTTAAGGATCCGTTCAGTTGATTTCCGTCATTGATGTCGGGGGTCAAAGAAGAAGTGAACCAAGTGTCCAAAACACTGCTTTCCGGGACAAGTTTTCCCGTTTTGCAATGAGGACAAGCCGTTTCTGACTTCCGCGCCTTAGGATCCATCGGAAATTCATTCTCCTTCGGAATCACAGTCTCAGCGCAACTGTCGCAGTTGAAAACCGGAATCGGGATTCCATAGAATCTTTCTCTGGAAATGCACCAATCCCATTTCAAGCCGGAAACCCATTCCTGGTACCGCTTTTCCATGTAGGGCGGATGCCAGTTAATCTTACTCCCAGCCTCAAGCAGACGGTCTTTCATGTCAAGCATTCTGACGAACCACTGAGTGGTCGGCAGGAATTCAATCGGCGTGCCACACCTTTCGTGCGTTCCGATACTATGCTTGATTTTTTCCTCCTTTCCAACGAGACCATCCTTTTTAAGGCTTGCAATCATTGCTTTTCTGGCCACTTCCGGCGGCATGCCGTTGATTTCGGGCAGTTCGTCCACGTTCTGCATTTTTCCATCCTTGTCCAGGATGATCCTTTCCGGCAGTCCGTAGGTTTTCGCCCAGTAAATGTCTGTCTCATCTCCATAAGTGCAGCACATTACCGCACCACTACCTTTTTCAATCTCGGCTTTTTCATCCGACAAAATCGGAACTTCCAGTCCCAGCGGAGTCTTGACCTTCTTCCTGGCGAGATGTTTATATCTCTCGTCGTTCGGATTCACAAACACCGCCGCACAGGCAGGAAGCAACTCCGGCCTTGTGGTGGAGATAATCAAATCTTGCCCATCCTCTGTCTTGAACAGAAGATCGAAGAAGACAGCATCCTTCTCCTTGTCTTCTTTTTCGGCTTGCGCAAAAGACGTATGGCATTCCGAACAGTAGAGAGCCGGGGCGTTTTTCTTGTAGATCAGCCCCTTCTCGTAAAGTTCCTTAAACACCGACTGCACCAACTTCTGCGTTTCCAGAGCAATGGTGGAGTACTCAAGCCTCCAATCCACGCTTATCCCCACCGATCTCCAAAGCCCTTCATAGGCTTTTTTGTATTTTTCGGTGGTTTCAAGGCATGACTTGATAAACTCGCTCCGCTGCACATCCTGGCCTCTCACACCTGTCCCTTTCTCAACCAACCTTTCGGTAGGCAGACCGTTGTTGTCGAAGCCCATCGGATATCGTATGTTGCAACCGGACATCCTTTTGAATCTTGCTACCGCTTCGGCTTGGACGTACGAAAAAACGTGTCCAAGATGCAGAGCGCCTGAAATAGTAGGAGGTGGGGTGTCCACAGTGAAAAGAGCCCCTGACTGTTCAGGGTCAAATTCGTAGATCCCTTCCCGCTCCCAAAACTCCTGCCAATACTTTTCCTTCGTAGAAGGATCGTACCTTTCCTTTTCTTCAGCCTTTTTCTCTTTTTTGGCTTCCATAGTAGGATTGACCTCCTCTATTGAGTTCACGTTTGGAATGGCTTCGGGCATATCAGCCGGATTCTCTTCAGTCTCCGGCTTGCTTTGAGCATTCTCGGATTTTTCGGGTCGCATATGTTCTCCCATTTCTCAATGTTAATCTTTCCTTATTAAATTGTCAAAAGCGAGGGAAAACGCTTTTCTCGCTATGCTGTCTATATTTTACATAAAAAATAGATTTAGTCAAGGGCTTCAGACTATTTTCTGCCCCCATCATCGTTGTTAAAAAAATCTGCCCATGCAAATCCGAAAAATGCAAAGGGCAGAAAGTTCAGGTTACTTGCTATGCCTGCGAAACGACGAAAGCAAAACCGCAAGCAGTGTCCCATCTGTCGTTGAGCTTGCCACAGTATGCATTCAACCAGGAATCACGGATACCGCGTTCCGAGCCGAGCAGGTCTAGATCAGCGTCTAAATCCTTGATTGGTTCGTGGAACGTTACAATCCACCAAAGGCCCATGGCCTCGATTTCCTTACTGGAAAACATTTCTCGGATAAGGCAAGCAACCTCCGCGTTCGGGGCAACTAGATTTCTATCAGCTGCCTCGGCACGAATCTTGCCAGTGATACGATCATTATCAGAGAAAAACTTGCCGGGCAACACTGCGATTTCGGTCGTGATGCCGTTGGTCGGCTTGAAGTCTTTGGACTGGAGCACGCTCTTGGCATAGGCCCCGATCCGAAACCCCTTTCCTTCCAGCCGTTTGATCCACTCCTCGCCAGTCGTGCCATCAGACGTTACGCTGAAATAAATCACTCCGTCCTGTTCTCTCCAACGCCGAGCCGGCTCGCACTTCATAACATTCTCCTTTCTTGTCTCGCAAGTAATTTATGTATAAAAAGAGCAATTTTTATTTTCTTATACCATTGTCTGGTAATATTATCAAATTTATGGTATCGTTTAATATCATCAATTGTTCTTTAGCAATCTTTTCTAGGAGGACGAAAATGTTTGTATATATTGGCGGCTTAAATGGTGCAGGAAAAACAACCCTCATGGGAAGGGTTGTCGAAATGTCCAGAAAACAAAACTTGTATCTGTGCGATGCCGGCGTAGACCAAATTTTATGCGACATGGCTGGCGTTCCAAGCTTAAGAGAATGGAGGATTTTGCCGGAAGAAATAAGAGACGGTATTCGCCCCAAAATGGAAGCAATGATTCGGGATATCGATGCCCGGAGTCCCGAGATAATCAGGTTGCGAGATGTTCATTTTATCTTTTCTTGTGTCAACGGGAAACGCGGTTTCCGCATCGTTCAGCCGTGGGACAAAGAAAGATTATCTGGAATTGCTGTTATTATCGTAAATCCGGCGGAAATTCTTCGGCGTCGTTTAAAAGACATTGCCCTTCGCCCAGACAGAAAATGCGATATTGAATGCATTGCCGAAGAACAAAATCTGGAACTGTCTGTTGCTAAACGACAGTCCATGGAAATCGGAGCGCCGTTTAAGATCGTGAAAAATGAAACGCCAAACATTGATAAGTCATGCGAAGAGCTTTTTAAATTTTGCGTCAGCATAGCTACGATCAAATAGCAAGCCTCTGCGACAAGGTTCAAAGAGGCTTTTTTCTTTCAAAAAATTCTTTAATAGTCGCCCCTACACTCGGGGTGTATTCAAAATCTTTGTATTCGTCCTTAGAAATCCATTTAAATTCCGTATGCGCTTCACTGAGCGTCACATTAGTATTATTAGTTTTAGAGATTATTCCATACACATAAAGATCTTTATCTTCATAGTGATAAACGTAAAAATAATCTTGTGGCTGCCTAATTTTTATCCCAATCTCTTCCATTGCTTCTCTTGTGGCTGCTTCTTGTAAGGTTTCCCCTTCTTCTACACCTCCGCCAGGTAAGTCCCAAAGGCCGGGGTAGGCCTTTTCCCTCCTTACCGCCCTTTTTACAATAAGCAACCTATTGTCTTGATTGATGATAATATTATTTACAGCTTTTTTCATATTAATGCTTTAATATTTCTAATTTTATTTTTCCGTTTTCGGCTTCCAAATTAACCTCCCCTCCGACTGGAAAAGTAATCATCGGAGACGTGTGGCCGAAGTCAACATTTGCAATAACCGGCAAATTATCCAGTTCCTTTTTAGTTTTTATAATTTTGATTAATATGTCGTTTGGCATTTCGCTTTTCTTTTGAAATCTGCCAATAACAATACCCTTTACGCCACCGAACAAAGGCTGATGTATAAGCGATTGTAAATCTCTGTCCAAAGAAATGGGCAAAGACGTGTCGTCGTCCTCGAGAAAAAGAATGGAATCTTTCAAATCTGGAAAATATTCCGTTCCCTGCAACAAATTAAACGTGCAGAGGTTGCCTCCGAGTATTGTTCCGCGCGCTTTACCTTCATTAATAACCAAGAAACCATTATTTTTAATAAGATTTCTTTCCTTTTGGTTCTTATACCAGGCGTCATCACTCCAATTATCGCTTGGTTTAATTTCAAAAGATTCATCTGATAATAAACATTTTTTGAAGTATTCTAAGGTGTAATCAAAATAGAGCTCTTGGCCAAAAGTTGAGTATGCGGGCCCGGAATAACTGACCAATCCAGTTTTAGCGAAAATCGCATTATTTAAAGCCGTGATATCCGAATAGCCGCAAAAAATCTTTGGACTATCTTTAATCAAATCCCAATCCAAATACCTTAAAAGCTGATTACAGTTGAACCCGCCGATTACTGCAAAGATTGCCCTTACATTTTTATCGCTAAATGCGTCATGGATGTCTTCAACCCGCGATTGTATGCTTGAAGAAACAAACTCGTCGCTCTCTTCAATGTGTTTGCCGAAACTTAATTTTAGTCCCATTTCGGCAAAACGCCTATCGGCTATTTCTCTTGATTCTTTTGAGATTATCGATATAGAGCGAGATGGCGCAATAACCCTTACCTCATCCCCCGCCTTTAATTTTTCCGGATATATTTTTTCCATATATTTAGATTATTTATTCTTTATTTTGCCTTTTCTTAAACAAAAATGCAAATAATGCACTGGCCACTGGTATACTTTACAGTATGAGGCACTTAAAACATGTTGCAAAATGAATCGGTTGGTGGTTGGCTGGAGTTAGTAAAAACTAACTCAGTTAATACCATGCAAATGCTAGC
>Ga0268276_1001745_pt1 | contig 20326 bp, 19 predicted proteins | sample saktaG_4_FD_190145 | JGI IMG/M metagenome (GOLD analysis project Ga0268276, IMG submission 190145) | Saline water microbial communities from Sakinaw Lake, British Columbia, Canada - sak_2010_1_5_45m | ecosystem: Environmental > Aquatic > Non-marine Saline and Alkaline > Saline ... | reverse complement strand
AAGAAAGTTGTTGCAAATCAATATATGCAAGACAGCAAGAAGTTAATGCAGGGAATTGAGTTTGTTGATGATAAGCAAGGATTTTTTTGTTTGCATGACAAAGAGCTGAAAGAAAAAGGTCTTAATTGGATTAAAGCTAAAATTTATGAAGTTTTACGATCAAGAAAATAAAAGATTGTTATTGTTTGAAAAAAAAGCTACAGCTGATTTTTGGGATCAACATTGGCAAGATAACTCTATTAAAACGGCAAAAGAGGCAAGAAGTTATATTGTGGAAAAGCTTACTTTGCGTTATCTAAAAAAAGGAAGTAAGGTCATAGATGGGGGTTGTGGTGATGGTCGAAATGTTATTGTTTTAGAAAAATCAGGGTTTGAAAGTTTTGGGGTGGATTTTGCCTTTAAGGCGATTAAGCATTCTCAAAAGATTTTTCCAAATTTAAAGCTTTCTTGTCAAGATGTTTGTAAGACTGATTTTTCAGACAATTTTTTTGATGGGTATTGGTCTTTGGGCGTCATTGAGCATTTATGGGATGGGTATGGAGATATTGTCAAAGAAGCTCAAAGGATTTTAAAAAAAGACGGCTATTTTTTTGTCTCTTTTCCCTATTTGTCGCTAATAAGAAAATTGAAAATAGCACTTAAAAAATATCCTGTTTTTCAAGAAAAAAATAAGGCAATGGATTTTTATGAATTTATTTTTGACGCTAACCAAATTAAAAAGGAAATTTCCCAGGCAGGTTTTAATTTTATAAAAATTTATCCTTATGATGTTTGCAAGGGGCTAAAAAGCGAAATAAGTATCTGGAGAAGTTTTTTTCAAAACACTTATTCAAGTAAGAGTTTTTTTGCTCGTGTTATTAGGGGGACAATGTCTGTTTTTTTCTCTTGGGCGTTTGGTCATATTGCGATTTTAGTTTTTCAAAATAATAAAAAATATTAAAATTATGAAATATTCCAAAGAGCTTCAAAATAAAATAATAGCTTATTATGAAAAATATTATAAAAAAGACTGCAATCTTAAAGATTATAAAGAAAGGGCCCTCCAAAGACTAGAAGAGGAGTGTTTTAAATCTAAGAGAATGGAACATTTGCAAAAAATATTTCGTTTGGATTTTCACAAAAATCAAAAGCATTTTTTTGTGGGAGCTGGTACTGGCGGAGGAGCAATAGTTTTATTTAAAGAATATGATTGCGATGTTTATGGCATTGAACCATCAGAAGAGGGGATTGAAATAATTCAAGGGAAATGCAGGGAGGTTGGCATTAATCATAATAATTTTAAGCAAGGGTTTGGAGAGAATATATCTTTTCCTGATAATTACTTTGATGTAGTCCATTGTTTTACGGTTTTAGAGCATGTGCAAGATGTTGAAAAAACAATCCAAGAGATGATTAGAGTTACAAAGCCGGGAGGCATCATAAACATCAATACCTCTAACAGGTGGTTTCCAGCGGAACGGCATTATAAAATTTTATTCCCTACTTTCTTACCTAAACAATTTGGTTATTTTTGTTTATTTTTATTAGGAAAATCACATCAATTCTTGAAGACAATTAATTTTTTAAGTGAAAAAAAATTAAATAGAATTTTTTATCGCCAAAAAAATATTTGTTGGTATAGAGTTTACGAGACTTCCTTAAAAGAAGGCAAAGGATTTAGATTGGCATTTTTGAATTTTTTGAAATTTAATCTTTGCATTTACCCTAATCAAGAAATTGTTATTCAAAAATTATGAAGTTGAGTTTTCTAATTGAGAGGGATGTTTATTTTCGGGTTTTTGGAGTAATTATTGACGAAGCTTTAAAAAGAGGCCATCAAGTTTTTTGTTTGCACGATTATAGCCAATCCCGAACGGGATCTAAGGGTTATCAGTTTCCTGATATTAGCCAAATACCAAAGTTTAGAAATGGAGCAGTTAACTCGTTAGAATTTAATGGTGAGCAAGATTTTTTAGATAAAATTTTACAAAATAATATTCAAGTTGTTTGTTCTTTAGATTTTACAAAAAGAAACTTACAGGTAAGAAAATTTTTAAAGGAAAAAGGAGTTTTTTGGGTTGCTTTACAAAATGGTTTTGATTCTGGGCCACATTCTGGAGAATATCTTTCAATGCCCGATAGATTTTTTATATATTCTTTTGAATGGTTAAAGTGGATTTTTGAGTATTTAAAAGAATCGGGTAAAACAAAAGAAGAAAACTTTTTATCATTTCAAAATAAAGTACAAGGAAAAGTTAAGGCAGTTGGTTTTTGGTTGGCCGAGCAAAAGTTTACTGTTGATTCGTTTGCGATAAAAAAGAAGTGGGGGATTCCTTTGGACAAAAAAGTGGTTTTATTTTTGCCTTTTCCTTTTGGTTCAAGTTTAAAAACATTTTGGACAAAATGTGTTTATGGAACAAGGTTCTTTAGCAAGGAAAATGATTTTCGTTTAACAGGAGCGATTAGGGAATTTTGTGATAAAAACAATGCAATTTTATTAGTTAAATGCCGAAAAAAAGACCCAGCTAAGAGATATTTAGTTAAAATGGCAGATGAAGTTATTTATGATGAAAGTTTTTACCCATCAACCACTATGGAATGTTTTTCTATCGCTGATGTTTGCTTTAATTTTTATTCCACAGTAGCGTTAGAGTCAGTGGCAATGGGGGTTTCAAATGTTTGCATTGCTCCCGATATTTCAAATTGGAAAGATATTAACAATGTCTTTTGGCAGACGATACTAGATAAAGAAAAAGATTTTTTTGATTTTTCTGGAGTTTCGTATTTAAAAACAATTCCAGAAATCATCAATAACTTACCCAAGCAAACCTTTGCCGATTTTTCTTTTGACAAAGAAGCTCAAGCTCAGTATCTTCAAAAATTTGCCAATAGCAATATTGAGGTAGCATCGGCTAACATTATCGCAGAAATTGAAAAATTAGAGGAAAAGAGGTAGAGTATAGCTAATAACTAATAATATATGGTAAACCCATTAGAAAATAAAACAATTTTAATAACCGGCGGGGTGGGCAGTTTTGGGAGTAAATTTGTAGAAATTGCTTTGAAAAAATATAATCCAAAAGTCATTAGAATTTTTGACATATCAGAAGAAAAAGAGGTAGCAATGGAAAGAAAATTTAAAGATGAAAGATTGAGGTTTTTTATTGGGGATATAAGAGATTTTGATCGCTTAAAAATGGCAATGAGAGGTGTTGATATTGTGGTTCACGCAGCTGCTTTAAAGCATATTACTGTTTGTGAGTATAATCCCATAGAAGCCATTAAAACAAACATTGACGGTGCTATTAATATTGTTAAAGCAGCTTTGAGCGAAGGAGTGGAAAAAACAATTGCTTTAAGCACTGATAAAGCAGCCTATCCTGTTAATTTATATGGGGCTTCTAAAATGGTAATGGAAAAAGTTTTTATTCAGGGAAATACTTATTCAGCTAAGCAGAATATTCGTTTTGCTTGTACAAGATATGGGAATGTGGTTGGCTCGTCTGGGAGTGTTGTGCCTTTGTTTCAAGAGCAAGCTAAAATAGGAAAAATTACTATTACTGATGAGGCGATGACTCGCTTTTGGATAACCTTAGAGCAAGGGGTTGAGTTTGTTGTTAAGTCCATTGAAAGAATGGAAGGAGGGGAAATTTTTATTCCTAAAATTCCTTCAATGAAAATTATGGAATTGGCTGATGTTATTGCTCCTAATGCCCAAAAAGAAATTATTGGGATAAGGTCTGGTGAAAAATTACATGAGACTTTAATTAGCAAAGAAGAGTCTGCCCATACAAAAGAGCACAGCGATTATTATGTGATTGAGCCAGATTTTCCTTTTTGGCCTTATAGCGAAGACAGAGGAGGAAAAAAGTTGTTGGAAAATTTTGTTTATTCAAGCGACACAAACACCCAGTGGCTAAAAGGAGAAGACCTGAAGAAAATCATAGAATAAAGAATTAGGAATCAGGAATCAGGAATCAAGTCCTTAATTCTTAATTCATAATTCCTGATTCTTATTTTTTATGCTTAATAAAAAATTTATAATTCCCTATGGCAAACAATGGATTGATCAAAGCGATATTGACGCTGTTGTTGAAGTATTAAAAAGCGACTGGCTAACTTGTGGGCCAAAAGTAGATGAATTTGAAAAAGCCATTGCCAGTTATTGCAATGTAAAATATGCTGTGGCTTTTTCTTCTGGCACCGCTGCTTTGCACGGGGCTTATTTTGTTTTGGGAATAAAAGAAGGGGATGAGGTTGTTACAACGCCTTTAACATTTTCAGCTACTTCAAACGGGGTTGTTTATTGTGGGGGAAAACCTGTTTTTGTTGATATTAAACCAGACACTTTAAATATTGACCCTGCAAAAATAGAGGAAAAAATAAATTCAAAAACTAAAGCTATTGCAATTGTTGATTTTGCAGGGCAGGCTTGTGATCTTGACGCTATAAAAGAAATAGCTAAAAAACATAATTTGCCAATTGTGGAAGATGCTTCTCACGCTTTAGGGAGTGAGTACAAAGGCCAAAAAGTTGGCTCTGTAGCTGACTTAACAATTTTGAGCTTTCATCCCGTAAAGACAATTTGCTCTGGGGAGGGGGGGATGGTTTTGACTAATAACGAGGCTTTAGCTGTTAAGCTAAGAAATTTTAGGCATCATGGCATTGTTAAAAAACCAGAAATTGCTCCTTGGTATTATGAGATTGAGGAACTTGGTTACAATTATAGGCTAAGTGATATTCACTGTGCTTTGGGGATTTCCCAGTTTAAAAAATTGGATAAGTTTATTGAAAAAAGGCAAGAAATTGCAAAAAAATATCAAGAAGCATTCAAAGATACAGAAGAAATTATTTTAATAAAAGAAGAAAGCTTTGCTAAAACAGCTTGGCATATCTACCCAATACAGTTTGATTTGGAGAAGTTAAAAATTAGCAGAAAAGAAATTTTTGAGCAATTAGGGGAAAAAGGGATAAAATGCCAAGTGCACTATGTGCCGGTTCATTTTATGCCTTTTTATCAAAATAAGTTTGGGTATAAAAAAGGCGATTTTCCAATAGCTGAAAAATACTATGAGAGAGCTATTACCTTACCCTTATTTCCAAAACTCACAGACCAGGAAGTAGAGCATGTAATTGCATCTGTTAAAGAAATAATAAATGCCAATAAAAAGTAATATTTTATTATGACGAAAGTAATGTTTTTAGATGAGTCGGGGGACCATAGTTTAGCAAAAATTGACCCACAGTTTCCAGTTTTTTGTTTGGCTGGCTGTATTTTTGATGAAGCAGAATATCAAACTAAAAGTAATGAGGCGATAAACAATTTTAAAGTAAAATATTTTAATAATATAGAAGTTATTTTACATTCTCGGGAAATAAGAAAGTGTGAGTCGCCTTTTAACATCTTGCTGAATCAGAATGTAAAAGAAGATTTTTATAATAATTTAAATAATTTGATTTTTGGTTTGCCTTTCACTATTATATCCTCCGTGATATCAAAGCAAAAACTAAAGGAACGATATACCGACCCAGCTAATCCTTATGTTCTTTCGTTGGAATTTATTATGGAAAGATTCTTGTTCTTTTTAGAAGAAAATAATGACATCGGTTACATTTCTGTAGAATCGCGTGATTCAAAATCAAACACCGATTTATTGGCTGCTTTTACCAACATAATTAATCACGATTCTTTTTGTGGTAATAATGTAATTTCGGCAAATCGATTTCAAAAAACAATTCAAAAAATGATTTTTTTAACCAAACAACAGAATGAAAATGGGCATCAAGTAGCGGATTTAGTTGCTTACCCAACCGCCAAATTTGGGCTATATCCAGAAAAGGCGAATCCAGCTTTTGAAATAATAAAATCTAAATTTCGCAATAGAAATGGCAATATAATGGGTTATGGTTTGAAATTTTTTCCAAAAGAAAAGATGGGGCCCGGGCATTCCCAGTCCCCATCTTCATTAGAATAATGATACCATAGTTTAATAAAGTATGTCAAGAGATGTGGTAAAAAGCAAATATAAAATTTTAGTGGTGGGGGCTGGTTCTATTGGGCAGCGGCATATAAAAAATTTAAAAACACTAAGTGTTGGGCACATTGGTATAATTGACCCTGTATTAGGTCTGCCCTCGTACACTCTAAAAGAGGCGTTAAAAGAAAAATGGGATGCGGTTTTTATTTGTTCGCCAAGTTCAACGCATTTAAAGATTGCTTTGGAGGTTGCTAAAACAAAAATTCCAATGTTTATTGAAAAGCCATTAAGCCATACTTTAAAAGGATTAACTCAACTGCAAAAAGTAAGCCAAAATACAAAACCAGTAATGGTTGGTTATAATATTGATTTTCATCCTCAGTTTAAAAGAATTCAAGATATTTTAAAAAAGAAAACTTTAGGCAAAATTTTTGGAGTGAGAGCGGAGTTTGGTTATTATTTGCCTGATTGGCGAGCTAACACTGATTATTCAAAAAGTTATTCTGCTAAAAAAGAGTTGGGCGGTGGAATTTTATTAGATGATATTCATGAAATAAATTTATTGTATAATTTATTTGGCCCAGTTAAAAATGTTTTTGGCTTGGTTCAAAAACAAAGCGATTTAAAAATTGATGTTGAAGATTATGTTGAAATGATTTTAAAGTTTGAAAACGGAATTATTGGACAAATTCATATGGATTACTTACAAAGGAATTATTCAAGGCATTTAAAAATTATTGGAGAAAAAGGAACTTTGATTTGGGATTTAGGTAATGCTAAACTGGATTTGTTTTTGTCTTTAAATAAAAAATGGCAGACAACTGACGAGATAAAAGATTTTGATTGGAACGAAACATATTTAGCTGAAGTAAAAGAGTTTTTAAATTGTCTTAAATTAAATAAAAATCCAGAAAGCGATTTACAAAGAGGAATAAATACATTAAAAATAGCGTTAAAAATAAAAAATGTGTCATCCTGAGCGAAGCGAAGGATCTTGGCTTTGAGATTCTTCGCCTGCTGGCTCAGAATGACAAACGAAAATGATAGGTGTTATTATTCAATCTCGCATGAATTCAGCCAACAAGGAGGTTTTTAGTTTTAAAACATTGGAAAAATGCTGGAAAAATGATAGACTGAAATCAGAAAGAGAGCATGTTACCTCGTATATTGTTAGTCATCCGTAAAAAAGAGAAATAATATGGGAACAGACAATAATTCCAAAAAAATTGAATATAGCAAGAGTATTAATTATGTGGCGAAAAAAGCATCTGACGTAGCGGATAAAGAATATCCAATAGAAGCGCTGTTTCCTAAGAATTTGATGATTGAATTGACTAATGCCTGCAACTTGAGATGCACTATGTGCTACAACAGAATGATGAAAAGAAAAAAAGGTTTTATGGATGCGGATATTTATAAGCTTGTTTTGGATAATGCCGCGGAAATAGGAATCGAGATGGTTGGATTATACACGACGGGAGAGTCCCTCCTGCACCCAAAGATATTTGACTTTATTAGGCAGGCGAAAGAGAGGGAGTTTAGATATGTTTATTTGACAACTAACGGTAATCTTTTGGACGAAGAAAAGATAAATAAAATATTTGAATCTGGGCTGGATTCTATAAAGTTTTCTATAGACGGAATTTCTAAAGAGTTATATGAAAAAATAAGGGCTGGTGGCAATTTTGAAGTGCTTTGTCGCAATATTAAAATGCTTAGGGAGATGCGTGACAGATTGGGATCTAAATTAAAAATTTACGCGTCATTTGTCCTGACAAATGAAAATAGCCACGAATTGAAAGAGTTCAAGAATTTTTGGAGGGGATTGATAGATGAAGTCATGGTGTCTGTAGTAGGCAATCAGTCTAATCTCCAGGCGGAAGAATTCAGCAAGTTTATTCCAGGAAAATTAAAAGATAAAATAGTGGCGACTAGAGATTATTGTGATCTTCTTTGGAACAGGATAATTACGACATATGACGGAAAATTTACGATTTGTTCGGAAGATTTCGAAGCAGATTTGGTTTACGGGGATATTCATAACGAATCTATGAAAGATGCCTGGAATAACGAGAAAATGAAAAAATTTCGGTCTATGTGGAAAACAAGAGATTTTAGTTTGAGTCCCCGCTGTATGACTTGTATTAGCGATATTGAACAAGTCGAAGTATTAAAAGAAGTTCTATAAAAAATATGGTCAAATTATGTTTAGTAGGGTTGGGGAATTTTGGCAGGATTTTAGACCGGAAAGTCGGGGAGATTAAAGGCTTGGAGATATCGCATTATTATCATCCGAATAGAGAAGAAGCCAAAAAATTCAATCAGGAAAAAGGAACTTCTGATTTTAAAAAAGCGTTGGAGAATGTTGACGGTGTGATAATAGCTACGCCGAATAACGTTCATTTTAAAAATATAAAAAAATGCCTTGAGATGGGCAAGCATATTTTTGTTGAAAAACCGGTTACCGGATTTTATAAGAACGCATTAGAACTCAAAAGGATATTGCCAAAGGGGCAAGTTTTTATGACGGGACACAACCAAAGAAGGGAAAGTTGTTTTCGGGAGGCGAAAAAGATACTGGATAAGAATAAATTAGGGAAAATTATCAGCGCGTATTTTAATGTTTCGCATGGCGGAGCTTTTTCTTTTAGTGCGGAACAGTGGAGATATAATATTAAAAGCCATCGGGAAGGCCCACTTATGACGCTTGGCATACATCTTATGGATACTGCGCATTATTTGTTTGGGCGGGCGGATTCGGTCTATGCTAGGATAAACAACATTTCGGGCCAGACCGAAGCTCCTGATTGTAATGCAGTTGTCCTTGGCTTTAAAAATGGGTTATCTGTTTTTATGCAGGCGAATTATAATATGCCCAGCGAAGAGATATGCGTTATATATGGAACCGAAGGGATAGTGTATATCAATAGAGGCAATTTATCATTAAGAATCGGCAGAGACTGCAAGATTAATAATTTATTTGTTCCGTCTAAACTGTTGTCCGTAAAATTAAAAAAGACGGATAGTATAAAAGAAGAACTGGAAGAATTTCGCGATGTCATAATTGGCAAAAAGAAGGCTGAAACCGGATTTGAAGAAGGTTTAAATGCTCTTGCATTGATAGAAGCGTGCTATCAAAGCAATAAGAAAAATAAAGTCGTTCTTATGAAAAATTATAAAGATTACCATGCTAAAACTGATTAAAGACATCTGGTTTAGAAGAAGGGATATAGTTTCTGATGGTTTTGGCGAGTCGTTGAAATATATTGCAAAAATTGTTCCTTTGGAAATCCATAAAATTCCGTCCGGGACAAAATGCTGGACATGGAGAGTTCCTGAAAAGTGGAGTATAAAGAACGCTTATATTGAGGATTTAAAGGGTAACCGCCTACTTGACCTCAAAGACCATCCTTTACACGCGGTTTCTTATTCTTTGCCCATAAATAAGGTTGTGACAAAGGCGGAATTGATAAAACATCTGCATACGAATCCGAAAAGACCGGATGCGATTCCTTTTGAATTTAAGTACTATGAAAGAGATTGGGGATTTTGCATTCAGCACAATAAATTGGAAAATTTTAAAAGAGACAAATATCGAGTTTTTATTGATTCAAAATTTGAAAAAGGCAATTTGGAAATCGGCGACTGCACCATAAAAGGAAAACGCGAGGAAACTATTGTGCTTGTTGCTCATCTTTGTCATCCTGCTATGGTTAACGATGATCTTGCTGGAGTGGCGGTGCTTGTTGAAATTGCTAAAGAATTAAGGAAAAAGAAAAATAATTATTCATACAAATTTTTATTTGTTCCGGAAACGATAGGTTCTATTGCTTATCTTAGTAAAAATGAAAATATTATTCCGAAATTAAAATATGGAATTTTCCTCGAAATGCCCGGGAATGATAATATCTATGCTCTTCAATTAAGCAGGCGGGGAAATACTAAGATAGACAGAGTGGCCAGATATGTCATGAAAAAGAGATTGGCTGAATTTCGTGATGGCCCCTTTGGGAAAGTTGTTTGCAATGATGAGATGGTATTTAACGGTCCCGGAGTGGATATTCCAATGATTTCTATCAGCAGATTCCCTTATCCCGAATATCATACTAGCGATGATAATCCGGGAATAATTTCAAAGAAGAATCTAGTTGAATCCAAAAATCTTATTTCGGAAATTCTGGATATTATTGACAGCGATTATATTCCTAAGAGGAAATTTAAGGGGTTGATATTTCTATCGGGTTACGGATTATGGGTCGATTACAGGATAAACAAAAAACTGAATGAAAATATCGATCAAATTATGTTTAGGATGGAAGGGGATAAGAGCATATTTGATATAGCCGAAGAATTGGATATGGATTATTACGAAGTTCTGGATTATATCAATAAGTTTCATAAAAAAGGATTGATAGAAAAAAATGATATTTAAAAACAAAGCAATTATTTTATGATTGGAGTTATTATTCAAGCTAGAGTTGGTTCATCGCGGTTGCCAAAGAAAGTTTTAAGGCCGATTTTGGGAAAAACAGCTTTAGAAAGGGAAATTGAAAGAGTAAAAAAATCAACTCTTTGTCAAAAAATTATTTTAGCTATTCCCGAAGATAAAAGTGATGATATTTTGGAAAAAGTTGCTAAAAAAGCAGGAGTTTTGGTTTTTCGAGGCTCCCAAGATGATGTTTTGGATAGGTTTTACCAAGCAGCTAAAGTATTTAACTTAAAAGACATAGTTCGCTTAACAGGGGATTGCCCTTTGTTTGATTGGGAAATTTGTGATGAAGTAATTAGTTTTTATTTAAAAAATAAGTTTGATTATGTTAGTAATGTAAGGCCTCCAACTTTTCCCGATGGACTTGATATTGAGGTGTTTAGCTTTAAGGCTTTAGAAAAAATGTGGCAAAATGCCAAATTAAAATCCGAAAGAGAACATGTTACTCCTTACATTGCCAGCCATCCAGAAATTTTTAAAATTGGCAATTTAGTTAGAAATGGAAATGATTTATCTGGATTAAGGCTAACTTTAGATGAACAAAAAGATTTAGTTTTAATAAGAAAAATTTATAAGGCTTTGTATAAAAAGAAAAGATACTTTGGCTTGGAAGATACTTTAAAATTTTTAAGCCAAAATTCTGAATTGTTAAAAATAAATAAAAAAATTCAGCGCAACGAAGGATTAGCAAAATCATTAATGCAAGATAAAATTTATGAGTCTTCAAGAAAAAAATAAAAAAGGTATAGAGCTTTACAAAAAAGCCAAAGAAATAATTCCCGGGGGAACCCAGCTTTTAAGTAAAAGGCCTGAGATGTTTTTACCTGATTTGTGGCCAAGTTATTATACAAAAGCTAAGGGTTGTTTGGTTTGGGATTTAGATGGAAATAAATATTTAGATTTTTCTTATATGGGCATTGGAGCTTGCATTTTAGGTTATGCTGATGATGATATAAACAATGCTGTGAAAAAAGCTATTGATGATGGCTCAATGAATACTTTAAATTGCCCAGAAGAGGTGGAGTTAGCTGAAGTGTTGCTAAAAATTCATCCATGGGCTGGTATGGTTAGGTATGCTAGAACTGGCGGGGAATCAATGGCCATAGCTATTAGAATTGCCAGGGCGTATTCTGGTAAAGATAAAATCTGTTTTTGTGGGTACCACGGCTGGAGTGATTGGTATTTATCAGCTAATTTGGCTAATGATAAAAACTTAGATGGCCATTTGTTAGCTGGTTTAGCGCCCAACGGGGTGCCCCGAGGGCTTTTGGGCACAATGTTGCCGTTTCATTACAATAAAATTGAAGAGTTAGAAAAAATTGTGGCAGAAAATAGCGATATTGGTGTTATTGTTATGGAGCCAATGAAGTTTCAAGAAGACAGCGCTGGTTTTGTGAGCAAAGTAAGAGAAATTGCCAATAAAATTGGGGCGGTTTTGATTTTTGATGAAATAACTGTTGGTTTTAGGTTTAATATTGGAGGGGCTCATTTAAAGCTTGGAATTAATCCTGATATTGCTGTTTTCGCTAAAGGTATTTCCAATGGTTTTCCAATGGGAGCTATTATTGGCAAAAAAGAAATAATGCAAAAAGCTCAAAATAGCTTTATATCCAGCACTTACTGGACAGAGAGAATTGGTCCCACAGCGGCTTTGCGTACCATTAAAAAAATGCAAGAAGAAAATGTTCCAGATTATTTAGAAAAAACTGGCTTGGAGATAAAAAAGGGCTTAGTTGAGTTGTCTCAAAAATATACTATAAAGCTTCACATTGAGGGGTTTCTGGCTATGTTGCATATTAGTTTTGATTATCCAAACTCCCAGGCCATTAGAACTTTATACACTCAAGAAATGTTAAAAAGAAATATTTTAGCTTCGGGGGGAATTTATGTTTCTTTAGCTTTTCGCGAGGAACATATTAAAGAATTTTTAAAAGCAATTGACGAGGTTTTTCCAATTTTAGCTAAAGCCATTGAAGAAAATAAAGTTGAGCAATTATTAGAAGGTCCTGTTGCTCATTCCACCTTCCAAAGATTAAATTAAAGCATGGAAATAAATTTAAAAAAAGTAGGCTCTTTAGATATTGAATTTTTGTTTGAATTACGCAATCAGGTTTCAACTTACAGGTATTCAAAAGATGCCAATCCAGTGGCTTGGGAAGAGCATACAAGCTGGATAAAGCCTATTGTAGAGGGGAACTCTCTTAAAAATCTTTTTGTCATTTTAGTCAACAAAGAAAAAGCAGGGCAAGTGAGAGTTGATTTGTTGGGGGAGGAAGCTGAGGTGCATATCTCTTTAGTGCCAGAATTTCAAGGCAAGGGCATTGCTTTTACTGCTATTGAGCAGGCTTTAATAAAAATAAACCAAGAAAAAGGAATAAGAATTTTTAAGGCCCAAACTCACCAAGACAATATCCCTTCTCAAAAACTTTTTATTAAACTTGGCTTTAAATTAGAAGGTCAAGAAGATATTTGGAAAACATATGTTAAAAGAACTTAAAACAACTCTTATTATTGCTGAGCTTTCAGCCAATCATAATGGTGATTTCCAAAAAGCCAAAGAGCTTACAGAACAAGCTTGTTTGGCTGGGGCTGATGTTATTAAAGTCCAAACCTACACCCCAGATACAATGACTTTAAACTCTTCAAAAGAAGATTTTCAAGTTAAGGTAAATGAGGCTTGGAAGGGAAGAACTCTTTATCAACTTTACGAAATTGCTCAAACCCCGTGGGACTGGTATGAGGATTTAGAAAAAATTGCCAAAAGTTATAATAAAATTTTTATTGGCACCCCTTACGACTTTTCAGCTGTTGATTTTTTAGAAGAAAAGAATTGCCCTTTTTATAAAGTAGCTTCTTTTGAAACAACAGACATTAATCTTTTAAAAAAAATAGCTCAAACAAAAAAGCCAGTGGTTATTTCAAGGGGTATGGCTAGTTTTGAGGAACTATCTTTAGCAGTTTCTATTTTAAAAGAAAAAGGCGTAAATGACATTGCAATTTTGCATTGCATTAGCGCTTATCCAACGAAAATTGAGGATTTAAACTTGCTGACAATTCCAGAAATTAAAAATAAATTTTTCGATGTTGTAGTGGGGCTTTCCGACCATAGCTTGAGTGTTGTTTCTGGGGCTGTGGCTGTTGCTTTGGGAGCAAAAATTATTGAACGGCATTTTATTTTAAATAGAAAAGACGGTGGGCCAGACGCTGCATTTTCCTTAGAGCCAAATGAGTTTTCTTTGATGGTAAAACAAATTAGAGAAACAGAAAAAATGCTTGGTAAGCCTTTTCTTGGAACCACTGAAAGCGAAAAAGAAAATAAACAATTTAGAAGGTCTTTGTGGGTTATTAAAGATATAAAAAAGGGAGAAGTTTTCACAAAAGACAATGTTGGTAGCTTTCGCCCAGCAATTGGCTTGGAAGTAAAATATTTGGAAGAAATTTTAGGCAAAAAAGCAAGTTGTGATATTGTCAAAGCTACTCCGCTGACTCAGGACTTAATATACTCATTTGTGTCATTCTGAGGCGACTGAATTGTCGTCCCGAAGAATCTCAGCTGAGACCCTTCGCTAATCTCTCAGGGTGACAAAACGAGTGCTCAGGATGAACAAAATAGTGTGTTTCGTGATTTAAAGTTATATGTTTAAATACGGTTTTAAAATTTGGAGTAGCAATAAACAATGGTTTCCTTTGGTTGTTGACTTAATTTTGCAGGGCAAAGCTGACTTTGTGGAAATTTATTTAAAGCCTAATTCTTTTTCTATAACTGATTTTGATATTTTCAAAAAAAATAATATCCAAGTGGCTTTACATAGTCCTCACACAACTCATAATTTTGATGTTTTTAATTTAACAGATGAGAATTTAGAAATTTGGCATAAACAGGTTATAAAAACAGCAGATTATTTACAAAGCCAGTTTATTGTTGTTCATCCCGGGGTGGGGGATAGTAAGGAAATTTTTAAGCGAGAATCCTTTAAAATAAAAGACACCCGAGTTTTAATGGAAAGCATGATTAAAATTGGCTTTGTGGGTGTGAAAGAAGGCGGGGTTATGTGCTTTGGCTACTCCAAAGAAGAGCTTTTATTCATCAACAAAGAATGCGGTTTTAAGATTTGTTTTGATGTGTGCCATTCTTTGGCCTCTGCTGTTTGGCAAAAAATTAATCCCTATGATTTTATTAGCGAGTGCATTGATGTTTTGTCGCCAAAGTATTTTCATTTGTCTGGTGGTAATATTGAAGATGAAACAGACAAGCACTTAGATTTGTGGGAAGGGTCATTTAATTATAAATTTGTAAAAGAAAAACTTACGCCCATAGCGCAAGCAGAAGATGTATTTTTGGTTTTTGAAGTGCCCAAAAAAGGTGATGGCTTAGAAAATGATTTAAAAAATATTAATTATTTTAAGAATTTGTAATTTTTTTAAATTGCCAGTATTGCAAAATAAAAGTAGCTATTTCTAATATTAAGAAAGAAATAATTGCTCCCCAAAGTCCGAAAAAGGGGATTAAAGCCAAAAGTAAAATCCAATACACAGGCGTTAACACCAACGAGACAATGTAAAGCTCTTTGGTTTTTTGTTTAGCTTGTATAACCGAGCCAGCTAAAAGTCGAGGGAAAGATAAAAGAATTAAAGCGTAAATTCGTGAGTAAATAACCGAGTCTACATATTGAGGAAAAAACCATTTAAAAATGAAAGGAGCTGTTAAGATATATAGAATCATTACGGGAGTGGCTAATACAAAAAGCTGAATAGTTTTTTTAGGGATTGATTTTTTTAGTTCGTCAATTGGCTTGGTAACTAACTTTGGCATAGCTAAACTGCCAATTATTTTTAAAATATCTTTTATCCTATCAGGTAGTATCATAGAGATAGAATAAATAGCTAAGGGGGCAGGACCCAAAAAGTGCCACAGTATTATTTTGTCTAATTGGTTACTCACACCTCCCATAATGCTTATTATGCTTAAGTGTTTTCCAAAGGAAATGGTCTTTGGATTGGGCTTACCTTCTGGACGATATTTCTTTTTGGTTAGATAAAAGAATAAAGCATAGAGCAGTGTTAAGGGTAAAAAATAAGCTAACAAGATAATAAAAATATTTTTAGTAAAAAATATTGTTCCTCCTAAGAATAATAAAGAAACAACTTGAGTTAAACTGCTGAATTTATTTTGTAAAGCAAAGTTTTTTTTACCAGCTAAAAAGCTTTCATAAAGTGATAGACTGTTGAAAAAAGGCAAAAAACAAGCCACAATTAAAAAACAGACAGCTAAAGTAGGGTTACTTTGTAGAAAGTAATATAAAGCAACAACTAAAGAAGCCACTGTTCCCCAAAAACCCCATTTAAGTTTTAGCTGAAAAGCTTTTAAAAAAGTACCATCTTCATTTTTTGAAGCGGAATTCAAAACAGCGGAATTTAAGCCCGACAAAGAAGGGATTGATAAAATTCCCAAAAGCGATAGAACATATTTATAAGTTCCAAAAGTTTCTTTAGAAAGCCAGTTAGCAAAAGCCATTATAAGTAAGAGATTAGCCACAGAACCAATTATTTGCCCCATTAACAGCCAAGAGCCACCTTTGGCTAAATAAAGCATATCAGTTTGGGTATACTTTTGGCTCCAAAGTAAAGTATTTTTAATTGTATTTTTTATTTGCATTGTATTTCTTATCATATTGTAATTTATGACAAATTTCAATCCAAAAATTTCTATTGTTATGGCAACCCATGATGGCGAGCGGTTTATTAAGCAAGCCATTGATAGTGTACTAGGGCAGACCTATGGGGATTTTGAGTTTTTGATTGTTAATGATGGCTCAACTGACTTAACTCCCATTATACTGGATGAGTATAAAACAAGAGATAAAAGAATAAGAATAATTGATAATACTCAATGTCTTGGCTTAACAAAATCACTCAATATTGCTATTGGGCAAGCTAAGGGTGAATATATTGGGCGAATGGATGATGATGATGTTAGCTTAAAAGATAGGCTAGAAAAACAGTTTGCTTTTATGCAAAAAAATAAAGATGTTGTTTTGCTGGGCACTTTTGCTTTTTTAATAAATGAAACCGGAGAAATTATTGGAGAAAAGAAACTAACTTTTTTAACTGATGAAATCAAAAAAAAGCTTTTATTTAATAATCAAGTTATTCATTCTTCTTGGCTAGCTAAAAAAGATATTTTAATTTTAGAAGGGCTTTATAATGAAAAGTTTAAGAAAGCTCAAGATTACGAGTTTGTTTTAAGATTAGCCACAAAGTACAAAATTGCTAATTTACCAGAAAATTTGTTAAAGTATAGAGTGCTCAAGAATTCTTTGTCATGGCAAAATAGAGAGCAACAAAAGTTTGCCATTAAAGCAAGGTGGAAAGCCATAACAAAATACAAATACCCGAAGATACAGGGTTTATTCCATATTGTTTTGCGGGTTTTGTGGTTGTACATACCGAAGAGGGTAAAAATGGCACGATATAAATAATTTTCAATTTACAAATTTTCAATTTTCAAATAAATTCAAATTTTTAAATTTTAAAATTAAATCATTGAAAATTGATTGAAAATTGAAAATTGATAATTTGTAAATTAAAAAAATAGATACTAGAATAAACTTTAATATGGCACGAATAAAAGTTCTTCAAGTGATAACGCTTTCAGATTGGGGTGGGGCCCAAAGAGTGGTTTTTGATTTGGTTTGCAATTTAGATAAAGAAAAATTTGAAGTTGAGGTGGCTTGTTCTCCAAATGGATTATTGGTTGAAAAATTAAAAGCTAGAAACATAAAGGTTTATGAGGTTGAAAATTTAGTTAGGCGAATTTCAATTATTAACGATATTAAAGCTTTTTTTGCTTTGAAAAAAATAATTAAAAAAGGAAAATATGATATTGTTCATTGTCATTCAGCAAAAGCTGGTTTTTTGGGAAGAATGGCTGGGAAATCATTGAAGATAAAAAATATCTACTACACGGTTCATTCCTGGAGCTTTTATAACAAAGATGAGTTTAGCTTTATGGAAAATGCTTTTGTTTCAATGGAAAAGTTAAGCGCTATTGGTTGTGATAAAATTGTTTGTGTTTCAAATAAAGTAATGGTGGATGGGATTAGAAGAAAAATTGCCAAGTCAAGAAAGTTTTTAGTAATTAAAAATGGCATTAATTTTAATGTTGAGAATAAAAGAAACGAGTTAAGAAATTCTTACAATATAAAAAACAAAGAAATTGTTATAGCTATGGTGGCTAGATTAAGCAAACCCAAAAATCCTTTTTTGTTTTTACAAGTGGCTAAAGAAGTTTTGAAAACAGAAAAAAATGTAAAGTTTATTTTGCTTGGTGGGGGAGTTTTGTCTCAAGAATGTCATAATTTTGTTGAGCAAGAAAAACTAGAAGAAGGCGTTTTGCTTTTAGGAGAAAAATCTCCCATAGAAGCTAGAGAGTTATTTTTTGCTTTTGATATTTTTGTTTTGCTTTCTGGCTTTGAAGGGTTGCCAATTACAATTTTAGAAGCAATGTTTGCTTCTTTGCCAGTTGTGGCTTCTGATGTTGGTGGTATTAGCGAACTAATAGACGATGGCTCTGGTGGGCTTGCCACGCCGAAGCCAAGTGAAGCCCGCCTTTGCTCTGGCGAGCTTTGGCGTGGCGAAGGTGGGTTTCTGGTAAAAAATAATTATTTTAATGAAATAAAAGAAAGCATAGAGTATTTAATAAAAAATCCCCAAATTAGAAAACAAATGGGGGAGTATAATTTGCAAAAAGCTAAAGACAACTTCACTTTAGAACAAATGGTTAGCCAGTACGAGAGATTGTATTTAGAGAATTAGTGGAAGAAGAGGGGTAGTTATTCGGTTTTAAAGAAAAGTAAAAAGGTTTTAAGTAATATACCCAGATCCAGTAAAAAGGATCTGTTTTTTATATAATATAAATCGTATTGAAATTTTTCGTGGCTTTCATTAACGCTTCTTGCGTATTGAATAAATCTGGTTTGAGCCCAGCCAGTAAAGCCTGGTTTTACAATGTGGCGTAAATTATAGTGTGGGATTTCTTTTTCTAAAGTTTTTACAAACTCTGGTCTTTCCGGCCTTGGTCCTGTTAAAGAAAGTTCGCCTTTTAAAACATTAAGCATTTGGGGAAACTCATCAATGTGAAATTTTTTTAAAACCTTACCAACTGCTGTCACTCTTGGGTCTTTCTTTTGAGCCCACACAGCTCCCTTTTTTTCAGCGCCAACAATCATTGATCTAAATTTAAAAATTAAAAAGTTTTTTCTGTTTCGCCCCACTCTTTCTTGTTTATAAAAAATAGGGCCTTTGTCATCTAGCTTAATGGCAAGTGAGGCTACTAGCCAAAAAGGTGAAGTTAAAATAATTAAAACAAAAGCTATTACAAAATCAGTTAATCTTTTTATTTTATCGTAAGTTGATTTTTCACTTTCAGAAAGGTTTTTTAAAAACCAAGCTTGTGAAACAAAATCAATAGGAATTTTGCCTAAAAGTTTTTCATAAGCTTTGTCTAAAGATAAAAAAGTAACTTTTAAAGATAAACATTGATAAAGCTGTTCAGCTAAAGTAGAGTTTTTTTCAATGTTTCCACTTACAACTAAAACATTAATTTTATGTTTTTTAATTTGAGTTGATAAGCTGGATTTTTCATTTAAAAATCCAATCAGCTTATAGCCAAGTTGAGGTTGGTTTTTAATTTCATTAGATAAAGACAATGCCAATGGCATTTTTCCTAAAAAAGCTATGTTGGCTCTATAAACTGAAGAAAAAAGGGTATAAAAAAGTTTTCGCCATAAAAATATTAAAATAGCAAAAATCGCGGTATTTAAAAGCAAGTTTGTTTTAGGGGTAATACCAAATAAAGGTATTAAATAAAAGAAGGTTAAGCCAATCACTAAGCAAACAGAAAAGCATTGAATCATTCGTTGGATAAGTTCGCTTTTAGGACCAATTATTTTTAAATCATAAAGTCCAAAAATATAGAAAAATATAATCCAAACAAGATAAATAATAGTAAAGGGCACTATATGTTGGTTTAAAATAACAGAGTTAAGGTTGCCCCAGTATCTTAAGTTTAAAGTTAAAAGCAAAGCTAAAAAAGCTAAAGCAATATCGCCAATAATTAAAATAAATTGTCTTATTTTTTGCATTCTTTTATTTTACATTAAAAAGAGTTGAAATTAAACAGTAAAATGAGTAGAATAACTAATAACTAATAAAAAATAATTATGGGTAAAAGTTCAAGAATTAAAAAAGAAAGAAAAATGTTAGCTAGTAACTCTCAGAATAGTTTGGGTAAGGAAAAACAAATTTCAGCTGATGTTGTTAGCACTGGCTGGGAGAAGTTTTTAAAAACAATAATTTTTTGGGGAGCCTCTGTGGCTTTAATTACTCCTTTAATTTATAGTTCTAAATATTATTTTCCTTTTGTGGGGCCAAAAAGTTTGTATTTTATGTTTTTTTGCCAAGTAGTGTTTTTTGCTTGGTTAATTTTAGCTATTTACAATAAAAATTATCGTCCTAAAAAAAATGCTGTTATTTTAGCCTTTGGCTTGTTTATATTTTTAATGGCAATTTCTAGTGCTTTTGGCGTTGACCCGTCAAGGTCTTTTTGGTCTAAGTTTGAAAGAATGTCAGGGCTTTTAATGTGGTTTTGTATGTTTGGCTTTTCTTTGGCTGTTTCTTGCACCTTAAAAACTATTAAAGAATGGAAAAACATATTTTTCGTATCTTTGGGGGTGGCTTTTATTGTTGCTGTTTTTGGTATTTTAGAGAAGTTTGGAGTCAAGGCAGTTACTTTTTCTGATAGAATGGGTGTTACCTTGGGGAATACCTCTTTTTTGGGCTCCTATCTGATGTTTAACTTTTTTATTGGGGGTTATTTGTT
>Ga0268276_1001744_pt1 | contig 20328 bp, 15 predicted proteins | sample saktaG_4_FD_190145 | JGI IMG/M metagenome (GOLD analysis project Ga0268276, IMG submission 190145) | Saline water microbial communities from Sakinaw Lake, British Columbia, Canada - sak_2010_1_5_45m | ecosystem: Environmental > Aquatic > Non-marine Saline and Alkaline > Saline ... | reverse complement strand
GCCAGCCGTGCAAATCAACCACCGCGGTCCCTCCAAAAAGCGTGCCACAAAAATAGCCTGTGGCTCCGCCATCCTTCCTCTTTCTCTCGCTCAACCCTGCCGCACCCCTGTCGCTAACCGATTACGGATATTCTTTCGGTCAGATCGGCAGCGCCAGTTGCCTGTAAATCGGAGGCAGGGAGTCCGCCACACGGGGCGTCAACGGCGCGGTGGCAGGACCGCCTGCGCCGAAGCATGGACGGTCAGGCGACACGCCGCCCCGGCTCCATTCGTAGACCACGCCCTTCGCCTTGGTCCAGATACGAATCAGCAGCATGTTCGTCGAGCCGCAGGCGGGGCACTGCATCTCGCCCTTGCCAAAACGCTCCTCAAGTTTTTGGCGGTACGGTTGCCCGGGATGTCCAGAGCGCTGACGGGCAAAATACTGCGCCACCTGTTCGGCGCGCCGCACCAAAACTTGCAACGCACTTGCCACCAAGGTGTGAATCTTCTCCCGCACCGGTCGTGCGTAGATGCCGTAGTAACGCACCATCCGGAAACCCTTCGGCGGAAGATGCCGGATCATCCGCCCGATGAACTCGGCCGCCGGGATCGTCTCATGCACTTCTCCCTTGAGGTGATCCTCGTACCGGTACGTGACGTTCTGACCGTCGTACTGCTCGATCCGCCGGATCGAGATCGGCGGGGCGCTCACGTACTTGCACAAGTAGACGACCAACCGTTCCACCGGTCCCGACTCCGGCATGCAGTTGCAGTCAAACCCCGTCGGGTATTTCGGAAACATCGCGCCCAACTTGTCGTACCACGAGGCTGCATAGGCCGTGCCCCGCACCGCTTTCTTCAAGGCCGTGAGCACATGGTACTGCCACTTCTTGCGCAGTTTCTTCGTGTCGAAAAAGTTGACGTTTCGCCAGGCGTTGTCCTTGTCCACGCCACCTTCGCTGACGACGAAGTGCAGATGCGGATTGCTGTTGCCGGCCCGTCCATGGAGTTGCAACACCGCCATGATCCCCACCCGTATTTTCTTCTTCTGCCGCCATTCCTCGATCAGCTCCTTAACCGCCGCCGCGCCGGCATCCATGTACGCTTTCAGAAACGCCTCTTCCGCCATTACCAGGGGCCGTATCGTTTTGGGAACCGTCAGCACCACTTGCCGGTGAATCACGCCTTCGAAGAGCACTTTCTTCGCCTGATTCAGCCACTCGTCCACCGCCATCTTGAAGCAGCGCAGGCACAGCCGGCTCTTACAGGTGAACCCGACCTTCTTTGTCGTGCCGCAGTCCTGGCACTCGTACTCGTAGTAACCTTCCCGAATGTCCCCGCAGGAAAGCATCCGATGAACGTTCTCCTGCCAGTGTTCCGGGATCATGCGACCTTGTTCCCGCTCGTAACCCGCGACAAACGTTTCCCAATGCTCGGCGAAAATCCGCTGCCACAGGTTCAGCTCCTCGAATGGCCGCTGTGTCATCATCCGATGCCTCCGTAACTTCTTGTCCGGCAGCAAATTATAGACGTCCTCCATTACTGGTTACAAGCAGAGAAAAAACGAGTGCCAAAAATCGGTTCGCCGGGGCACTTCCGCAGGGGGTTCTGATGCGGATTGAATCAGGAAATCGGGAAATCAGGAAATCAGGAAGAACTGCAAACGTGGGCGCGTATGCCACCGTAGCCGCTTCATGAACGCCGGTGCTGGCACGCACAGCGTCCCATCCCTTCCCGTTTTCCTGAGTTCCTGATAAAAAAACCGAACAAAAAAGCCGATTCCCGTCATTATTTGCTTGACTGGCTCTTGCAATAGCCGGGTTACAGGTTCTCATACATTCATGCTCCTGTAGGCTACAGGCAAAACCGCTCCCGCGGCCAGCATTTTTTTGATATCGGAAAGCGGCTGAATCGGGGATTGACTATTTTCACTCTCCCCCCGCATACTAAACGCCAGCGACCACGGTTCTTGGAATGTATCGTGGTTACGCCGAGGTGGCGTGCTGTTCGTTCCTGTATAGCCTGTGGGATGCCTTATTGTTTTCTCTTTTTGATACGCATGCTCACAGGTGTTAATTCGTGCCTCACTAAACATGTCGAATCATCGAACCACACAAGGGTCAGCCGCCATGTCCGCCACAGGCGCACCGGATTCTCTGGCGCCGTTGTTGGATGAATTGCAGGCGGCGGTCGCGCAACAGCGCGGGCACAAGGCGCTCGGGCTGGCCAAGCTGCTGCGAAAACATCCCGCCTACGGCCCGCAACACACCTCGCTCGTGGCTCGCGCCTACGAAGTTCGTATGGCCGAAATGCTCGCGTCCGGGCAGCATAAGTCTGCGCAGGAGTTGCTGCAGGTGCTGACCGCGCAACAGCCAGAGGTCGCCGCGCGGATTTCCAGCCGTCCGGCCCTGCTTGTCGAACTGGGCGGAGGGGCGGGTAAACTCCTGGACCGGTACGGACTGGACGCGGCGTTGACCGAAGAGATCGACACCTGGATCCGCCGCGATTGCCGCGATCCGCGCCTGCTGGCCCGGCATTCCCACCTGACGGAGGCGCATCCGTTAAAGGTGGCGGCCGTGGCCATCCTGAATGCCTGGGAGGAGATGGAGCGCGGTGCCAGTGCCGAGGCGTACGCGCGACTCCCGGAGGTTATCGGACGGCGCTCGCCGTTCATCGCCTGGCGGCTGTTCATCCAGGCCCTGCAAGCCGCGTATGCAGGCCACGATGCGGAAGTGCCCGCCTTCCTGGACCGGATCGCAGCCGATAGCGCCGTGCGTCCCCTCGCCGATGTCCTACGCCGCATCCTGGCCGGCGAGCCACCGCAGACCCCACGCGAAAGGATCCTGCACGCGAAAATCGTTGTGCCGTCGCTGCATGGGGCACTGGTGCAAATCGACCAGCATCTGGCAGCCGGTGAGATAACCGCGTCGCGAAAGGTTTTCGATGAACTGGTCCGCCAGCCGATCTGGACCGGACGGAAACAACTGTTCGGCGAAATGGCGGCGCGTTACCTGTTTGCCGCCGCCCCCTTGCTCGACCGGATCTGCAGGGAGCACGGATCGTTCAGAAAAGTGCACGAACTATTCCTATCCTTCCGGCAACATCCGCAGTTCACGGCAAGCTTTGCCAAGTTCCTGTATTGGGATGAAAGCGATTGTGCCGAGGAATGGGAGCTTGTCATCCAGCACAGCAAGCCGCCGCCGCTGGCCATGGCACTGATCTATGACCGGCTGGCCACGATCCGCCTGACGCGGGAAGAGGACGATTCGGATGACGATGCGTTCGACGACGAGTTCGACGACGAGTTCGAGATGCACGAGGACGATCCCGATCCCGATGCCGATGCTGGCCGCCAAGTAGAGAAACTATGGCGACAGAGCGTGCAGTTCCATCCCTTGCGCGAAACGTTTGTCCACTGGCACGCGGCGATGCAGCGCTGCCAGGGCGACGAGGAAGCCGCTCTACAGGCGTGGATCAATGCCTTCCCGGAGGATGTCACGCCGCTGCTGGAGTTGACCGCGCTTTTCCGCGCCAAGCGAACGCCCCAGAAGGCCTTGTCCATGTTCAAACGGCTGGAAAGCGTGGCGCGCGGTCGGCCCGAAGTCGAGGCCCTGAGGCCGCTGCTTCGCCTTGACAGCGCCGCCGGGCGCCTGGCCCGCAGGATGTATGCCGCTGCGGAAAAGGATCTGGACGAAATCGCCCCGAATGCGCCGGAGTTCATCCGGGTCGTCTGCGCCACGCTGCGCTGGATTTGTGCCTCGCGGAGCGGAGGCGAGGCGGCGGCGCGACGCGCGGATTGGGAGGCTGCCGGACACCCGATCTGGGCTTTTCAAGCCGTAAGCGTGTTGGAGAGTCAGTGGCGCGCGGAGGTGTCGGCGGAGTTGACCGAAGCCGATGCACGCCTGGCGGCACAGGCCCGGGCAGCACCCGCGCAATTGGTGTCTGATTTCGCGAAACTGGCCGCACAGCCGGATGCGGTCTGGTCCTTGAAGCATCTGTTTCCCAGCGGTGCGGTCATCGTAGCCGCCTGTCGGGATCGCTCGGCGGACGCGGCTGCGGTGTGGGATCTCTTGCAAGGTCTTTGCAAGCCCCATGTTCTGTCCCATCCGGGAGCACGCGCGCTTTTCTGGGCGCTGACCGGCAACGGCCTGGCACGGCGCGACGCGCGGACGCCGGAGTACCTCGCCTACCGCGCGCTGCTCTATGATCCGTTGTTTATGTCGCCCGCCGACAAGCCGAATTTCGATGCGTTAGTTGACCGTGTGGATGAATGCCTGGCGGTGGCGCACCACGTGGCGCATGCATCAGGACGCATGGAGGCGGTGCAGGCAGTCGAGTCCCTTTCCCACCACTGTCGTGTGCCCGTCAATCGCAAACGCCAGGAATCGCGTCTGACCGACAAAACCCGCGCCCGCGTGCTCGAACAGGAAATCGGGATCAGCGCCTGGGCTGACGTGCCGGGCCGTCTGAAGGAAAAGGTGCGGCACAGCAGCTTTGATTTATTGTCTGAAATCCAACGCAAACTGCGCGTGACTCGCCCGCGAACCTCGTCCCCTGCGCCCGGACCGGACACCCACCAGCCGGAGTTGTGGTAACCATGCTTTATCCCTACCTGACCTTGGACGTTCCCGAGACGGCGACCGACGAAGAGGTGCGCCGCGCGTACCTGCAGAAGATTCGCATCTATCCGCCCGAGCAAAAACCCGACGAGTTTCAACGGGTGTGCGAGGCGTACGAATTGATTAAAACCGAACTGGCGCGCACCCGGCTGCACCTTTTTGGCCTGCCCGGGAACAAGCCTGGCGCGCACATGGCCGATCTGGTGCCCAAACCGGTCACCGTCGAGCGACGACGAGCTGGAGTAACCCTGTGGATCGAAACGAATACGAACCAACCGTGATGCCGGAGGCGATCCCTTCGGATCCCCAACCGGAATCTGCCGTCGAAGTGCCAGGCGACTGGCGCGAAGACATCCTATCGGATTTCCGCGCCTGGCTATACAGCCTGACGGACGACGAAGCGGAAGCGTCGGCTGCGGATGAAATTCCAGGTCTCGAAGCGACCGACTCGACTCCGGATGCAGACGAACCGGACGAAGACGAGCCGGATGCGGACGAGCCGGATGCTGACGAACCGGACGAAGCGGAGCCGGACTTGGAAACGCTGTTTGGTGAACTCGCGGCCCTGCGCCAGGAAACACGCCTGGTGGGGCGCGCCAGCCAGCAGGCAGAACGACAACTCGGATCACTGGCCGAGAGCCTGCGCGCCGAGTTGCGCGAGCAGAACGAACGGTTGGCGCGCACCACCGCCGACCTGAAAACCCAACTGCCGATCGCCCGGCGCGAAGCACAGGGCGCCGTGCTGACGGAGCTGCTCGCCATCCGCGCCGCCCTCGAAGACACGGTCCGGGCCGCGCGTCGGCGCACGCTGCCGTCCTGGCCTTGGCTGGGTGTGGCCCGGCAGTTGCTCCGGGAAGGGGCGACCAGCGCGCAAATGGCTCTCGACAAGGCCGACGACGCCTTGCGTCGCTTGTCCATCGCCCCCGTGGCCGAACCGGGCGCGCCCTTCGATCCGAAGTGGATGCGGGCTGTTGCCACCGTGACAGGCTCGGACCGGCCTGCCGGAACCGTAGTGACCGTCGTGCGCCAGGGTTGGCGGCGCGAAGATCAGGTGTTGCAAACCGCCGATGTGGAGGTATCAAAAGCGTTATGAACGTTATGAATGCAGATCCCGTGATTGGCATCGATCTGGGAACCACCAACAGCGAAGTGGCCGTTTTCGTGGACGGCCGCGTCGAGACCGTTGAGGAGAACGGCACGGCCATTCTGCCTTCCTGCGTCGGGCTGGACCCCACCGGCGCCTTGCTGGTCGGTGTCGAGGCGCGCAATCAACTGGTGCTCTACCCGGATCGGACCGTGCGCTCCGTGAAGCGCAAGATGGGGACGGATGCGCTGCTGACCCTGGGCGACCGCACCTTCCGCCCGCAGGAGATTTCCGCCATGATCCTGCGCCGGCTCAAGGAGCGCGCCGAACGGCGGCTGGGGTGCCCGGTCGCCAAGGCCGTGATCACGGTGCCGGCGCAGTTCAACGATGCGCAGCGCCAAGCCACACGCGATGCCGGCGCCATCGCCGGCCTCGAAGTCCTGCGCATCATCAACGAACCCACAGCCGCATGCCTGGCCTACGAAGCCGCGCACAAGCACGGCGCCCGCACGGTCCTGGCCTTCGATCTCGGCGGCGGCACGTTCGACGTTTCCATCGTGCGCATGGAGGGCGACGTGGTCGAAGTGATCGCCAGCCACGGCGACAACCAACTCGGCGGCGACGATTTCGATGCCGCGCTGGCCGCCAGCATCGCAGACTGCCTCTACAGTCGTCAGGAAAAGCCGGCCCTGCTCACCCCGACTGCCATCCTGCGCCTCAACCGCGCCGCGGAAACCGCCAAGATGCATCTGTCGGACCAGACCTTTGCGCGCCTGCTCGAAGACCAACTGCCGACGGAGCGCGGCGGCATGGAACGCATCGACGAGGAGATCACCCGCCTTGCGTTCGATGACCTGCTCGAGCCGTTCCTGGCGCGCATGTTGGCCGCTGTGCATCGCGCACTGGCCGATGCGGGGTTGAAGCCCCGCGAGATCGACGAAATTGTGCTGGTCGGCGGCTCCACCCGCATCCCGGCCGTGCAAAATCTACTGGAACGCGAATTCGGCAAGCGCCCTCGCACGGACGTTCACCCCGACCTGGCCGTGGCCTACGGCGCCGGCGTCATGGCCTCCCGCCTGATGGGCGCGACCGAGCAGCGCATCCTCGTGGACATTACGCCGTACACCTTCGGCACGTCCTGCCTGGGCGAGGTGCGCGGACAATACTGCGAATACCACTTCGCCGCCGTGATCCGCTCCGGGGCGCCCCTGCCTGTCCGCCGCGCGGAAAGTTTCTATACCTGCTATGACTGCCAGGAAGTTGTGGAGGTCAACATCTTCCAGGGCGAAAGCGAAGACGCCCGCGAAAACACCTTGATTGGCCGGTTCAGGATCAAGGGCCTTTCCCGTGTCCCCCAGAACAACGAGATTGTCCTGCACATGGCTCTGGATCTGGACGGCATCTTGCGCGTGACCGCCACGGAGAAAGCCACCGGTCTCTCCAAGGAGGTGGCCATCGAGAACGCCCTGGCCAAGCTCGATGCCGCACAACTCGAGAAATCGCGCAAGGAAGTCGCCGCACTCTTTGCGTCGGCGCCGCTGGATGATGGCGACGCCCATGCGTCCGAGGACGATGACGCGGGCATTGCCACCGAAGAACCCCCGCCCGACGACTGCGCAGACCTGCTGGCGCGCGCGACTCAGGCACGCGCCAAGATGGATGCGGCGGATCAGGCCGATGCGGACCGGATCCTGGCGCAACTCGCGGCCGCGCGCGAGGCGCGCGACGACGCGGCCGTGGTCAAGGCCATAGAGGAATTGAAAGACATCCTCTTCTATCTGGAATCCGAATGAACAACTGCCCCACCTGCAAGCGCGCGCTGGAGAAGGCCGCCCTGACGTGTCCCCGCTGCGGTTGCGATCTTTCCACCTTGCAAGCGGGTGACCGCGCCGCGCGACAGTGGTTTGAAACCGGGTGTCGGGCCTTGCGGGAAAGGGATTTCGACGCCGCCACCGCCGCCTTTGATCGCGCCTGGCGTTGGCGTCACGACCCCGCCTTCGCGCCGGCCCGGGCCGTGGCCGCCCTCTGCCTCGGCCACCACGAACTGGCGCTCCACCGCCACGGGCAGGCGCAAGGAGCCCTCCCCCCCTTAAAGCATCGAGCAGGCACGATTTCCACAAACGCCTCGTACATGGCAATGGAGCGTCCATGACGAGGTCCAACTCTACATCCGCTAGACAAGGAGGAGTCACTATGAGTCGTGTGAGGTCATCGAAACATTCTCAGGCGTCGGACTGGCTCAGCGAGGCGCGCATCGTCACCTTCAATCCGGGCATCATGCTCATCCGCCATACGCGCGCCGAGGACTACACGGCGGGGGAGCTGAACGATCCGTTGGACGTCGTGCCCACGTCGCGCCGGGTGGACGGTTCGCAATGGCATTGCCTGACGTACATGGGCTCGGACTGGGGGAAGCGGAATGTCCGGTATTCGACCGGGCAATGGCAGGCGTGGCTCAAGAAAGTCTTTGCCCAAGGCGGCGCGGTGACGTTCGACATGGGCCCCAACATGAACCCGGAGGCCGGCTTCATCGGCGAGATCGCGATGGACCAGGCAACGCAGTTCCGCCTCCTTGCGCAACAGGCCGCAGAGAAAGCGGAAGATGCCCAAGGCGATAAGGCGCCGGCCTGCCGTACTCGCTTGCAGGTGCGGTCCGGCTTGCGACGCCGCGGTCAGCCGACCCTCCACACGGCCTGGCCATTCGATCTGAAGGAAGCCCGACGATGGCAGGCGGAATATGGCAAGATCACGGGCTTGCCGATCGAACAGACCGTGGACCTGGGCCGCGGGATGAAGCTGGAGATGGTACTGATTCCGCCGGGCGAGTTCCATATGGGCAGTCCGCCCGACGAGCACGGTCGCGACGACGACGAGGTACAGCGCCGGGTGACCTTGCGTCAGGGGTTCTACCTCGGCAAGTACCCGGTCACCCAAGCGCAGTGGGACGCAGTGCTGGGGAGCAATCCGAGCGGAAATTGAAGAGGGAATACTCGCAGACGATATGGGCGTCGCCGAGCCACCCGCACCGTTCGCGGGCAGGGCAATCCTCCGGAATCCCATGCACGTTGCTGCGATGCGTCCAGAGCGCCATGCGGTGGAGCTGGTTCAGCCGGGCATCCGAGCACTCGAAGTACCCGGCGGGCTCCAGCGCCGTGTGCACCACCACGCCGGTCAGGTCGTCCGGCCCCGGCCGGCCGGGCCAGCCCGTGATCTCGACGTAGCGGAACCCGTGGTAGGTGAAGCGCGGCTCCCAGACTTCCGTCTCCTCTCCCTTGCAAATATAGGTGTCGACCTGCTCGACTTTCGTCGCGAAAACGCCGGTGCTCGCGGTGTCGACCCTGCCGTCCGGAAACACCGCCTCGGCGAACTTCAGCCTGATTTCGGTCCCCGCCGCGGCCTGCACGCGGATGCGCACCCAGCCGGAAAAATTCTGTCCCATGTCGGCGACAAAGTGGCCGGGCTGAAGCTCGCGGAGCGTGACCGGCTTCAACTCCTCGATCCTCCGGATGGGCGGAAGGGTCTGTGGCTCCATACGGCCGCCCGGCGGCACCGACAGCGTCACGGGACGCCATGTCCTGTCGGCGAACCCCGGCGAGGTCCATCCCGGGAGCTCCAGCCGCGCATCGTAGGTCTCGCCGGCATAGATGTTGTTGCTGACCACGGGACCGTCCGTGCAGCGCCACGTCTTGTCGGTGCGGATCACGCGAGAGGAGCCATCCGCCATCCGGACGGTCAGCTCGGACCACAGGCGGGGCGCACCATACGCCATGTCGGCGGACCAGACGAGGTTCTGGTTGTACCAGCCATTCCCGAGGATCACGCCGAGGGCGTTGGCGCCTTCCTGGACCAGGCCCGTTACGTCGTGCGAAGCGTAGAAGACGCGCGTCTCGTAGTCGGTCTGGGCGGGATCGAGGACCTGGTCGCCGACCCGCCGGCCATTGATCCACGCCTCATAATAGCCCAGACCGCTGATGCGCAGCTCCGCCGAGAGAATCCCGCCGCCCAGACGGAACTCACGGCGTAACAGCGGCGCCCGCGACCTGTCTGGGCATCCCCCAATCCATCGCACATCCTGCAAGGTTGTCTCCATACGCATCACCGATCAGACAGGTACGTGTTATGCGCTTTGACAAGATGATCCGGGGTCGCCGGCAGGGCAAACGCATCTTAATTTTACCGCAAAAGCCGCCAATTTGGGCGGTTTCACTCGGATGCCTCACCCGTGAATACACGGACGGCATACCGGTGAAACCGCTGAATGACGGTAATCAACCCGATTTTGAGCGAATGTTCGTTCCGCCGTCCGTGTATCCACGGGTGAGGCGGACGAAACATTCGCTCATATTTTGCGGTTTTTGCGAAAAGTGTTCCTTTTTTTGGCAGCAGGGGAAGAAATTTAGATGCGTTCGCCCTGGGGTCGCCGGCGGCTACGCGGGGTGCGGCTCCGTGCTCAGCGCGCCGAGCTGGATCCGCCCCTTCACTTCGGGCGGCATCGGCCGTGGTGGCTTCGGATTAGCCTTCTGCTCTTTCGTCCACTTCTCCGCCCAGTCCCAGAAGCCGGGATCCTTCTCCGCCGCCAGTGCGGCGAGCTTCATGGATCGCGGTGCCCAATCGCACGCGGAATGCCAGTAGAGGCCAGGATTACCGCCGTTACGGAAGCTGTTCGCGAGCCCGCTTATCCCCGCTGCGGTAGCGGCCATCTCGCGTTCGCTCGTCACGTCATCGGGGTTTGTCCCGCCGTTGGCCGCAATAAAATCTCGGAGCGCTTTGGACGGAAAGAGGCGCATGGCAGGACCCATCATCTGGCCCTCGTTGCAGCAGACGCCGCGACCCTCCCCCTCGACCTCGGCGTGGTCGCCGCGCGGCCCGCGCGTGAACACGTGTGCGGGATAGAAGCCCGGCGTGCGCACCGTGCGCAGGAACCAGTTGATCGAGCGCGCGGCCGGCGTGCCATACTTCTCGTGCCAGTTGATCTGGTACGCCTCCAGCAGGATCGCCACCGGAATGATGAACTCCCGTGAGATCGGCGCGAAGCAGGTGATGATCCCGCAGGGCTCCAGCTTGTTGTCGGCGAGGCCGTCGGCCGCCTCGAGGATGACATCGCGCAACCGGCGGTTGCCGGTCACGTAGTAGTCCATCGCGATCCCGCCGACATTGGAGTGCGACCGGTTGAGTCCGTTGTGCCAGACGTGCGGCCCGTGATAGTGAATGCAGCCGACGTTCTCTTCGTGGCCCGGGTAGGCATGCACGAAGCTGGTGTCGGCCGTGGCGCGCGAGGCGAGCTGCGCCCAGCGCAAGTCACAACGGCGGCCGCTGCGCAGGAACTGGGACCAGACCCACTGCACGCTGTCGGCCGCCTCGTTGCCGAAGGGGCCGACGTAGCGCAGCGCCTTCTCCGGTTCGTCGCTGTTGATATAGAGGTTGTGCACCGCGTCCGGCGTCGAGGGCGAATGCGCGTTGATCATGTGCCCGTACATGAACATGCCGTAGCGTCGCGCGCGCTGGATCGGTTTGACGTGGATGCGCTCGTGGAACGCGGTCAGCTCCCGGTCCAGCTCCTCGAACTGCGGGTGACCGGCAGGCAGGAAGCCGCCGAATACATCGGTGCCGCAAAGGTAACCGGGATCCACGATGCCGACGAGGGGCTCCTGCACGGCCGCGCCAAACGCGGCGGCATCGGTATTGGAGGTCTGGCCCTCCGCAAACCGCAACACGATTTCGGTTGTTTTGGCGGTTCCGATGCCGGTGAACGGTCCCATGAAGTCGTTGTAGCTCATCTTCCGCCCCGGTGCGAGGCGGGCCATCACGTCTTCGATCCACTTGACGTCGTCTGTGTGAAACTGCCGCAGCGACAGGGGCGCGGTCGGGTTCTCGGCCAGCAGGCGCTTGATCTCTTCCTCATCGCGCGTGCCGCGGAAATCGATCGGCGGCTCATCGAACGGCGACAGGAAACTCAGCGGCTGGGGCGCGTCCTCCGGCCAGATGCGGATGTCGATGCCGGCGGACGACACGGCAAAGCCCTTCGGATACTCCTGCCAGAAATCGTGGATGCCGGCCAACACGCTCGACTCGGGGCCGCTGAGGCTGGCCCAGCCCGTCGCCTTGCCGGCGGCGCCAAGGGGTTGATCATTTAGCCGGGCGGTATAGTGCAGATCGTCCGACTGCAGGATCGAAAGCTGGCCGGACGTGGTGTTGGCGGGATTGGGACGGGCGCGAACCTGATCGCAGCCGATGGCGCCCATGGTGGCATATCCGTTTACGTCGGGGGTCAGGTTGCGGCTGAAGTGCGCTGTCGCGCCTTCCCCGCCGACCGCCGCCACCGCACCGTCTCCCGTCTTCGCGAACACGTTCAGGCCGATGGCCTTCAACTGGATGCGGGTCGGATCCTGGTCGAAGATAAACGTGTGAAAAATGCGCATGTCGGCCTTGCCGGCATACAGATGGATGCGAAGCTTGTAGGGACAGAACCGCACGCCCTGCGCGGAGGTAAGATGACCGGTAATCAGCACGCAGACGCGCAGCGGGCCACACTCCTCAATGACGATTTTCGGCGCCGGGCAGATCCCGAGCGAGGTGTAGAGATTGCCGTGCTGGTCCTTCATGTAGAGCAGCAGCCCGGCCCCCTGCCACACATCACGCCACCCCTCGGAGGTCTTGATCTGGCATCCGGCGAAGGGTGATGTGTTTTCGCGAAGGCGCCAGCGCTCGTAGTCGGTTCGCAATTTCAGACGCAGCGCACCGGTGTCGACTGTGAGGATGCCGCTGCAATTGCTGGAGGTGACCGACAATTGCGGTGTGGGGGAAGCGTCTTTCGCCGAATACTCCAGAAACACCGTCTCCCCGTCAACCGCGGGATCCGCCTGTATGTCGGCCAGCATCCATTTGACGTCCTTCAGGTCCTTCTTCCATGTCGCCATCGGCGCTGTTTGGAGCGGCAGTTCCTGCCCGTCCGCCCGCACCGCGCGTAAACATGAACCTGCCGGGAAAGCTCCCTCGGCAAACGGGACGCCAAAGCTCATCGGTTCGCGACCATAACGCACGCCGGTTTCGCCGGCGAGCTTGACGGGGATTCGATTCAACGCTTTAGGCATGGTTTTATTCATGGCTTTACTCATGGCTTTACTCATGGGGTATCCGTTCGTTTTGTCCGGTGTTATTCTGTTCCTAAAAAACTAAACCTTTGAGGCGCTTGCAAAACCTCCGGTTTGTGCAAGCGGAGGGTTCAGGGTTTGGGGTTCAGGAGGCGTTTCCGGCCTGAACCCTGGCATCCTGAACCCTGATTCCCGGCGCTTCCAAGGGTTTTGCAAGCGCCTCACCTGCCTCGGCACTCACACAAGCGGCTCCTGAATCAGAGGTTGGTTCGTGCGAACAGGGCCGACTGCAAAAAGGAGGACACGTGTCATACACACGCATGACCGCCCGAGAGCATAGATTAATTCATGAATGGAAGCAAGCGGGAATTGGCGGGAATTGGCGGCATGGGCGCATGACAGTTCTGATGAGGTCGTTGATTCGTAATCATAATCATAATCGTAATCGTAATCCGTTCTCCACCAGGAGATCAAGATTAAGATTAAGATCAAGATTACGATTACGATTACGATTAAGTACCGCTCATCAGAACTGCCATGCGCCCTGGCGGCATTCGTAATGGGCAGTCATTCCCAACGGGGCATTCAGCAATTCTATTTATGAGGCTATTGGGTCATCGGGGTCGGGGTCGGTATCGGAATCGGGGTCGAATTTCCGTTGGTTTTATCGATACCGATACCGATACCGACCCCGACGCCGATGGCCCCATCTCCAAAATGAGAATTGCTGCGGTGTCTTCCATCCGCTTGACATGTGTCCGCACGTCTGGCATGCTCCGCGCCATGACGTCGCTGCTCCGAATCGTTAGAGGCAGGTGATTGGCCGATACGGGCGGTGGCGGTCGAGAAGTGATTGCTCATCACGCCACGAGTCACCCTTTGAAAAGACGCACTCAAATCGCCACAACGCACTCCCCGGACGGCAGCCTTCTGGCGCTCGTCCAGCATGGCAATGACTTTATTATCACCGTGGATCGCCAGGACCTGATGGTGAGTCGCGCCCACGAATCCGAGCTGGAGCTGGCACGTCTCGGGTGCGCCCATATTGCCGGCCATCGGACCCCCACCGTCCTGGTCGGTGGGCTGGGAATGGGCTACACGTTGCGGCAAACCCTCGACATGCTTGGCGCTCGCGCCACGGTGGTCGTCGCTGAACTGCTCCCCGAGATCGTCCGATGGAATCGCGAGTACCTGGGCGAACTGACCCATCACCCGCTCAAGGATCCGCGCGTGGTGCTGAAGATCGGCGATGTGGCCGACGTGATCCGCCAGTCGCCCGGCGTGTTCGACGCCATCCTGCTCGACGTCGACAATGGTCCCCAACCCATTACGGATGTTCGCAATCGTGAAATGTACAGTCCTGCAGGAATCCAGTCCTGCGTCAAAGCACTCCGTGCCAGTGGCTGCCTAGCCGTTTGGTCCGCATTCTTCGACCCCCCCTTTGAGCGACGTCTTCGCCAAGCGCACCTGCACGTACGCTCCTGCCAGGTTCCCGCCTACCTAGGCTCCAGTTCCTATCATTGCTGCATTTGGCTCGCCTGCAGAGATCGTAACACCGTCGCGGACGATCCCAGAACCCCTTCCACCCGGCCGATTCGCAGGTAATCAGGGTTCAGGATGCTAGGGTTCAGGCCGGAAACGCCTCCTGAAACCCGCACCCTGAACCCTCCGCATCTTAAACGGCACACTTACTCCACCTGCTTACTCGCTCCCTCATGGCTCTCGGACATGACCTCGCATTCATCAATAGAAAATCCCCCCATAAACCCGGAAGCGCCCACCGCGTGTGCAGCATGCCTCGACGCCTGGGTCGCCAAGCGTGCCTGTACAGAAGAACGCATTGAGCACGGTAAATCGTTGCTGGTTCGAGTCGTCCCCATGCTTCCATGATAAACCGATTGGACGACGCAAACGGGCGCTCTGTCCAGTCGCTCCGCCTGACGCCCCCCTGCGGCGCCTGCCGCCGCCTAAACGGCGGGCGCCTGGACGGCAATCGTCTGCTTCCCCTCGTGCGAGCGACGGGCGGCCTCCAGAATCAGCATCACATTGCGGGCGCGCGCCGCCGTAATAGCCGAGGGGTGTCCGGTCGCAAGGGAATCGGCAAGATCCCCATAGAACTGAGCGCTCAGTTCGTCACCGACATCATAGGAGCGACCGCCGCTGCTCGGCCCGACATCCTGCGGCAGCATATCCACCGGTATATCCGCTACGCTGCCGCGAATACGCATGTCCGTCCACTTGCCCCATGCGCCATCCGCCGTCAGGGTCCCGTCCCGGCCGGCGACAAACCAGCGCGGCAATGGCATCCGCGCGTTATTGCTGCCTTCGAGCGTGACAAGCAGACCCGACGGGAACGTCACGCGCATGTGGAAGTAGTCTTCCACTTCGGTTGCCCAGATCTGGGCGCGCAATTGACACGTGACGCTATCGGGCCACTGGCCGGTCAGATCGAGCATCTGCTCGACCAAATGCGGGCCCCAGTCAGCCAGGAACCCGCCGCCATAGGCCTTCTGGATGCGCCACTGGGGATTGAACTCGGGAACGCCATAGGTCGTCCACTCGGGCCCGTACGTCATGACGCGCGAATCGAGCGTCATCAATTCGCCCAGCACGCCCTTCTGCACGAGGCGCTTGATCATGCAAAAATCACGATCCCAGCGTCTGTTGTGAAACACCGTCAACAGGCGTTTGGCGCGCACGGAAGCCGCCACCATGGCATCGGCCTCCTCCAGGGTCAGCGCCATCGGCTTTTCCACCAATGCGTGCTTGCCCGCCTCCAGCGCCTCAATCGCCAGTTTCGCGTGCAGATGACTTGGCGCCGCAATGACCACCAGATCCACAGCGGGGTCCGCGATCAGCGCCTGCGGGTCCCGGTACGTGCGAACGCCGAAGGTCTGTGCCGCCTGATCCAACCGCGCCTGACTCTGGTCGCAGACCGCCGCCAGACGATAGCCGGCCATCTTTCGCAGGGGTTCGGCGTGAAGTTCCCACCCGCTGCGTCCCATCCCGATAATGCCTACGTTGATCATGAGTTCCTCCTGCGCCAGCCGTCTCAGTTTGAAATACGCGTCATGCACGCATTCAGTTTATCGGCCCGCGCCTTGTCCAGCATGCCGTCTGCATGGCCGGCATGCTGCGCCGCCCGTTCACGGGCCAGGGCGGCGGTATCTTTGGAACCTTCCTTCTGCCAGGTGAAATACGGACCGCGCACCGCCAGATCCGGAACCAGATATTCCGCGGTACGGAGCCGTTCCATCGTATGGTCCTGCATCACGTAGGATTCCCCTTGCGGGCCGATCTGCTTGATGAGATCGGCGGCAATGGTTTCCGGCGTCACGTCGACACCGGCGGCCAAACGACGGCTCATGGATGCAATCTCCGCATCCATCAGGAGCTGTTCGTCGCTGCACGTCATGCCGGTGGCGAACATGCCGCAGTTGACGATCAGGTCGTGCCCGGCGCCGACCGCCGCCATGAGGCTGAAGGTCTTTTCCCAGGCATTCTGCTCGTCATGCGCATGGTTGTCCGAATTCGGCGCCGTGGTGTGGGACGGAACGTGGTAGAACCGCGCCAGTTGGGCGGCGGCGATGCGGCACACCGTGGTCTCAATCGAGCCCACCAACGCCGCACCCGTGCGCATGTCGGTCGTCGTCCATGAATTCGCGTACATGACCGGATGCCCGGGCTTGAGCAACTGGACCATCGCCAATCCGGAGAGGCACTCGGCATTGTTCACGGTCAGCAGGCCGGCGATCGTGATGGGCGCGGACATCCCGGCGTTGGGCTCCGGCAGAAGCGCCAGCGGCACGGCGGTTTCGACGGTATCCATGATCGCCTCGCAGACGTTCTCCTCCCAGAACAACGGGCTGGTGGGTGAGAGCTGGCTGATGCCATAGACCTGCCGGTCGAAGTTTCCGCCAAAGGCGGCACGCAGCAATTCAATGCAGCCGCGATTGATCCGTTTGTTGTCGGTCGAGAAGTAGATCGGTTTGCGGCTGTTCTCGATGCAGGCCTTCACCGCGTAGAGGAGCGAATTCCGCGGCTCGAGCCCATCCTGCGGCATCACCGGAATGCCCAGCATATCCAAATGAGGCGACTGTTCGCAGAGGCGCGCAAAGCGCGCGACATCGGCCACGCGCGAAGGGCGCGTCTTCCCGCTAAGCGAATCGAGCCAAAACACGGCGTTATGGCCGGCGGCGATCTTCGGAATGCCATCTCCCAGCACAAAGGCGGGCTTGCCTTCGCGATCGAACACGGCGATCTGCCGTGGAATGCGGGCCAGGGCATCTTCAAGCGCCGCGCGCGGAAAACGCACCGTCATCGACGCGTGGTCCACCGACAAACCTTTCCCCTTCAGGAAATCCCGCAGGCGGGAACTGAACACCTTGACACCGGTGGTAGCCAGGATGTCGAGTGTTGCCGAGTGGATATCACGGACTTCCGATTCGGATAAAACCGCAAACGTAGCCAACTTCATGAAGCCATCTCCTTCTTGTTTTCGTTTCTGAAATATGCGCGCGCGCCGGCTCCAGTCCCGTTTGGATGCGAATCTATTCGAGGCGTATTCGGCGGACCCGCGATCAAATCCACAGGGGCCCATCGCCGACCGTGCAGTAAGCCGACAGCACCTTGTTGATCCCGGTGGCGACATTGCGGCAATCGCGCGCGGAATACCACTGGTTCAGGTTCACCGAGACCATGCGGTCGAACAGGTCATCCGCCACCGGACAGTTGACCGCGTCGTGCTTGACTTTGCCGCCGCGCTTCCGGTAGATCGGGCACGTGATCGCACAGTTGTCTCCTGCGACCACGTTTTGGGTCAACACGGGATACATGTAGCGGGCGAGGTGCCAATCCGGCCCCGCGTTGCGACCCCGGGTGCCGCAGGAAATGCCTTCGGCATTCAGTGCGGTGGCAATGCGCTCTGCCAGTTCCACGCGCTCAGGGAAGAAGCGGAGCAGATAGCCAACCTCCCCGTCCGGATCGTTGAGCAGTTGTGGCAGAATCTCCCGGCACGGTTTCAACTGCCTCAGAATCCGCTGCTTGACGCTGCGGAACCGTTTGACCATGCCATCGAGACGGCGCAACTGGACCACGTCAATGGCGGCTTCGAGTTCAGACAGCCGATAATTGGCGCCGCAAAACAGCTCGCCATCGTAACGTGCCGGGGCGAACCGCTCCGGCCGCCAGAGGCCGCCGCTTTCCACCACCTGGCTGGCCCGATCCCACAACCGTTGATCCTGCAGCAGCAGCAATCCGCCCTCGCCACCCCCGACGATCTTATAAGCGGCGATGCTGAAAGCGCCCGCATCCCCGAACGTCCCCACGCGTTTTCCATGCCAATGGGCGCCGCACGCCTGGGCGCAGTCTTCCACCACGCGCAGCTTGTGCTTGCGGGCGATCTTCATGATGGCGCCCATGTTGCAGACGCTGCCCATGACATGTGTCGGAGCCAGAGCCACCGTGCGCGGCGTAATCAATTTCTCGATCTTCGCCGGGTCCATGGAGAGCGACGCGTCCACGTCGCAGAACACCGGCACGCCATGGGCCATCACGACCGCCGCGGCCGTGGCGATGAAACCGATGGCGGGGCAGATCACTTCCGTGCCCGGACCGACGCCCGCCGCCACGAAGCCCGCATGCAACGCGCCCGTGCCGCTGCTCGTGGCGATCGCGTGCGACACGCCGAACACGCGCCGCGCCATGGCCTCATAGGCCTGGACCTTCGTCTCCTTCAGACCCGAAAAGTAGTTGGCCAGAAACGGGCCCGATCCCCAGTTCTCTTTCTTCAGAATGGTCCGAATGCTCGCCTGGCCCTTCTTCGAAACGCCCAGGCGATCCACCACGGACATGACCTCGTCGATGCCGATTTTGGGTTCACCCCGGCCCTCGATCCGGCTCACCGCCTTCATGCCGCCCTGCAACCCCAGCTTTTCCTTATCCAGTGCCTGACTCATGATCTGCCTCCAGCGTCAATGTTCCGCCGACCGAACGAGAAACGAAATACACCTGCCATGACACCCTCCCTTTTGTTTACAGACTACGTGTTTCCACCCAGAAACTTCCGCGTCGCGCGCAAGGATCGGGCATGATCGGCCATCGCCGGGCTGTACTCCAGCCCAAACGCCCCGGTGTAGCCGCCCGCGTCGATGCGACGCACGATTTCGCGATAGTTCAACTCGCCGTCCATCAGCTCATGCCGCCCCGGCACGCCGGCGCTGTGGAAATGACCGATCACATCGAGGTTCTCCTCAATGTTCGAGATGACGCTGCCTTCCATGATCTGCATGTGGTACACATCGTAGAGCAAACGCAGATTCGGGCTGTTGATGGCGCGCACGATGGCCGCACCCTCGGCCGACGAGTCTAGAAAATAGTTGAAGTGATCGGTCCGCGTATTCAGGCATTCGAGGAAAAGCACGAAGTTCTGTTTCGTCGCGATGGCCGCCGCTTCTCCCAGTGTCTGTTCGATGTTGCGACGCATCTGGTTCCGGGTGAGATCCGGTTGCAGATTGCCGGTGCAGGTGATCGCCTGACGGCAGCCGCAGGCTTTGGCAAAGGCAATAACCTCCTGCAGCCGCGCGAGGTATTTCGAGCGATCCTCCGCGCGCACCAGGGAGCCTCCGAGTCCGCCATCGGGTGAATTGACGACCATGTTGTTGATCGTGACGCCGGCGGCCGCGCAGGCTTTTTTCAGGGCCTTCGCGTCTTTGGCGCCACCCGAACAGTCCGTTCCGTTGAACGTGCCGTCGTGAAACCAGAACTCCACGCAGTCGAACCCGCTGGCCGCGATCTTCGTGATCCGTTCCAGATACGGGAGACCCGTGAACACCATCTCCAGACATACATCGACTTTCATCGCTGTTCTCCTCCTCTCGCAACACCGGTGATCCCTGCTACGTCAACGTGCTCCCCCGCGTGCGGGGGCGTTCTCCATGAAGGTGCACAGTGCAGACATCGGCGAGATGCCGTTCCACCTCCACATGCTTCGTGCGCGGCCGGTATTCCTCGTAACTCATGACGAGCTTGACGTCCGGCACATCCGGGAAGAGCTGGCGCCAGAACTTATCCCCGTCGTCCAGCACCTTCATATCGGCATGCTTTGTCACCAGCACGAGATTCGGCGGTTGGGCGGGCGACGCAAAGAACGCCGGGACACGGGTGTCGAGCGCCTCCAGGAGCTTGAGCAATGTGGCCAGAGTCGGCGAGCTCTTTCCACTTTCGATCTTCGACAGGAAACTCACCGCGACGCCGGCCTTCTTGCTGAGGGCCCGCAACGAGAGTCGTTGCCGACTTCTCAGTTCGCGTAAACGGGAACCCACGTCATCAGCCTGAATCATTCCGGATCCTTCCCCACGTGCCGTTGAACACCACGCCAGCAGTCAGGCACAGTGTACAGCAATCCCCGGGGCACCGTCACCCCAAAAGACGTGAAGCCCAGGGCGAACGCATCTAAATTTCTGCCCCTGCTACAAAAAAAGAACACTTTTCGCAAAAACCGCAAAAAATCAGCGAATGTTTCGTCCGCCTCACCCGTGAATACACGGACGGC
>Ga0268276_1001742_pt1 | contig 20359 bp, 16 predicted proteins | sample saktaG_4_FD_190145 | JGI IMG/M metagenome (GOLD analysis project Ga0268276, IMG submission 190145) | Saline water microbial communities from Sakinaw Lake, British Columbia, Canada - sak_2010_1_5_45m | ecosystem: Environmental > Aquatic > Non-marine Saline and Alkaline > Saline ... | reverse complement strand
ATAACCTATTATTAATAATGATATTAATTTAACAATAGATTTAATTTATGTCAAGTAATATATTGCCGCCAATTACATTATATTCAGTATGTTATAGCGATTTGTGACTTTTTACGAAACCATCATAACTTGATTTACAAAATAAGTTTCGACAAATATTCGAATTCACCAACCATTTGACTGAATATAAAATCTTATAAATTGAAATGCAATCAATTTTTTAAGACCGAGATTCATGAAATATTTATTATGCAAATACTTTTGATAATATCTTAATCTGAAAATATCAGCAATAAATGCTAACATTTCCAATGCTACTTCTTTGCATCAAACCGTTGCACATCTTCAAAGGTCAGCGGTTTATCTTCACGTTTCACATTCAATATGTTCGAAACTGTTTTCCCGGTATAGAGGGCTTTTTTGGTCTGGACATCGGCTTTCATTTTAACCGGCTCAACCCGCCAAAAATCGACATTGAGTGCATTGACAGTCTCGATTTTAGACGTAAACGATCGTTTCAGGGTAATCGGTTTATCTAGAAAATCAATTTCCAGATTCACTAAATAGGTACCCTCGGGGATTGGATACAAGTTCCAGGTTCCGGCATCCACATCATCAGAAATGATGCTTTTACCCTCCTGAACAATATCAACCGCAATTGAAGTTGGTTTAATAGACTCTGATTGTTCCGAATCAGTCGAATATAGCTCATTATAAAACAATAAAAAATGTCCCGATTCTATCTCCGCATCCGCCGGAGGCATGTAGGTAAAGTGTTGGCTACACGAAAACATCATCAGAATAAAGACAAAGACAATACTCATTAAACATACATTTTTCATCAATGACTCCCTTATTTAAAGAAGAATTAATTTCTCCTGCTCTTCCCCTGCGACAACGACTTCCCCGTCCTGGGTAATAAAAACATCTATTTCCGAGCGGACGGCCATCTCACCGGGCAGATAGATTCCCGGTTCAATTGAAAAGCAGATTCCGGGAACCAGTTCCCGCTCATCTTTGGTTTCAAGATTATCTATATGAACACCGTTCCCGTGCACTTCCCGACCGATCGAATGACCGGTGCGGTGAACAAAATAATCGCCATACCCGGCATCGATCACGACCTGCCGGCAAACATCATCAACTTCATACCCAAAACAGGGTTGATTTTTTCCGAATCTATCACGAATAAAATCCCTGGCGGCATTACGGGCATCCCGGACGGTATTAAAAATCTCAACATATTTTGCCGATGGATTCTTTCCAATGTACCCACACCAGGTGATATCATAATAAATCCCGGTGTCGTCATTTTTACGAGCCCATAAATCGATCAGCAATGTGTCGCCCTTTTTAATTGTATAGGTATTTTCCTCGGTCGGTTCAAAATGGGGGTCGGCCGGATGATCGTTCACCCCGACAATCGGATGATCGCCATCATCGGTCAGTCCTTCTTCTTCAAATCGCCTTACGATATATTGTTGAACTTCATACTCCGTAACCTTTTCATTGTTCCCGATTTTTTCGCCGATCAGTTCAAAGGCTTCGTCTTTAATTTTTTGAACATTCACTCCGGCTTCCAGATGGGCGTTGTAACCTTCCCTGTCTATGACCGCTTCAAAGGTCTGAACCAAATCCGCCGAAGAGACAACCGCAACACCGAATGACCGGATCAGCTCGATAGTTCCGGCATCCACAACCGACACGTAGGGTATATTATTATTCGGAGAATATTGCATGGCGATTTGTCCGGCATTCGCCAGAGTTTCCCGGATAATCTGATGTAATTCCTCCCATGATCGATACACTTTTTTCTGCCCGCTCAGCGAGTCGAGTTTCTTCGTCTCTACGGCTGAGACAATTCTAACCGGATCGCCCTGAGCCGGAATATAATAAAACCAGCGTCTCGTCGTGAATTTTGAGAAATCCAGCCCCAGAATCCGGTAGGCCATCGCATCACGGTGATGAAAATCATAAAACAGCCAGCCCTCAATCCCTTTTTCCGAAATCGCTTTTTGAATTCGATCCAAATCCATGAAAATCCTCACTTATTTTATTATTGTCGATAGTTCTTTAAACTTTACATGCTGAGATGTTTGAATGAGCTCAAAGAGCGCCATCTCAACACTGCGCAGTTGTACGCCCTCTTTCTCAAGAACCCGGATCGCCAGGTCTTTATCATCCTGCTTTCGACTGGATACGGCATCCACCATCAGGAAAACGGCATATCCCTTTTCCAGAAGATCAATACAGGTCTGATACACACAGACATGCGTCTCAATGCCGCTCACAAGTATCTGCTTTCGATTAAGTTTGTCCAGAACCGACATAAAATTCTCATTAAAACAACAGGAAAAAGAACGTTTTTCAACCGGTCGGATATCGGGAATTAATTCGCGAATTTCCGAAACAGTCGCGCCAAGTCCCCGGGAGTATTGCTCCGTCAATATGATCGGGATTTCAAGGAGTTGAATACCCCGAACCAATTTGGTCATCGATGTCATCAGCCTGCTGACTTCGCTCATGACGGGCAAAAGTTTCTCCTGAACATCAATGATCAGCAGTACCGATTTGTCGCTGTTGAGCTTCATTTATGAGATTCCTGAATAATTTCTGTTGTATCGGATTGAAACATCTCGCGTTGGGCTTTTCGAAAGTGCAGAAAAAACAGTATGCAAATGATTATAAACAGAAGCAGAAGGTTTATTTTGGCTGAAGGTTTCGGTTTCATTTATCAAATCTCAATCATTGACCGGTGTTATCATCCATTCACCTGAATATCCACTCTTTTTACCAGAATTTCAATAAAAATAATCTGAAATGTTTGACATTCACTCCGTATTCTCTAAGTTTCAGACAATCTGAACCAGTTGGAGCAAGCTATGCATAAGACCATCAATTTTATCCGGAAAATTCCCCTGACAGCCTGGATATTTATCGGAATCATCCTCGGAGCATTATCCGGAGTGTTCCTGAAAGAATCCATTGTTCCCGTTGCATCGATCTTTGGTGACCTCTTTTTAAGGCTGCTAAAAATGATCATCGTGCCCTTGATTGTCACGTCAATTACCTCCGGCGTACTGGGCATCGGAAACTCCAAAAACCTCGGACGGCTCGGGCTGAAGACAATGGCTTACTACATTGCTTCGAGCCTGATCGCTATTCTGACCGGGCTTTTTCTTGTTAATCTTATCCGGCCCGGTATCGGCAGTGATATCACACTCACGGCCGATGTAAATGCCAGCAATCTGTCTTCCGGCAGCCTGAGTGACCTGCTTTATCGCATTATTCCGGTCAATCCCCTATCTTCAATGGTTAACAGTGAAATCCTGCCCATCATTTTCTTTTGCATCATCGTTGGAATATTCATTTCCAAACTCAACGATAAGCACCGCCTGTTGCTCACCGATTTCTTTAATGCCGGCTTTGACGTAATGATGAACATCACTCATTTTATCATTCTGTTTGCTCCGCTGGGCGTTTTCGGGCTCGTGGCTAAAATCACCGCCACAACCGGGGTTGAAATATTCAAATCCTTGGGGCTTTACTTCATCACCGTCTTAATTGGCCTATTATGGCATTATTCTGTCAACCTCCCTTTTCTGGTTGTTATATTATCGAAAAAAAATCCGGTCCGGCATTTGAAAAACATGGGCGCCGCATTATTGACTGCTTTTACCACTTCATCCAGTTCCGCCACGCTGCCCCTGACAATGGAATGCGCCGAGAAAAATGCCGGAATATCCAACAAAATCTCCAGCTTTGTGCTACCCCTTGGCGCAACGGTGAATATGGACGGCACTGCCCTCTATGAATGCGTGGCCGCCATGTTTATTGCCCAGGTCTATGGTATTGAACTGAATTTCGTGGCCCAGTTTACCGTGGTCATTACTGCGCTCCTGGCATCCATCGGCGCGGCTGGCATCCCCATGGCCGGATTGGTAATGATGTCAATTGTGCTGAAAGCGGTGGGGCTGCCATTGGAAGGCATCGGCCTGATTCTAGCCGTCGACCGAATCCTTGATATGATCCGAACATCCACCAATGTCTGGAGCGACAGCTGCGGCGCATTGATTATTGCCAAGTCGGAAAAGGAACTGAATTCGATTCAGAAAATTGACCAGTCTTCGCGAACGAGTAATCAGGATTAGAGAATTGGAGTGTTGGAGCAGTGGAATATTGTGTTGCCCTGTTTATAATAATTGAAATTGTCTGTTGACATTATTCCAAAAATCACTTATAATGTCAGGGTGAATGGAAATCAATCAACAATAGGAGGAGTTATGAAAACATGGGTTCTTATTGCGCTGTTAGCGGGCGTCGTTGCGCTTCTGTTAGGCGTTATTACGCAGTTATCCGGGGGCGCTATCATCATCTCAGCAGCCGCCTGGAACGGGTTTGCCCAGACATTGATCCTGCTGGCGATCGGTTTAGGTGTACTGGATTATTTTAACAAAAAGTAATCAACGGATTAAAGGTTACAGCGGGCAGGTAGTGCAAATTACCTGTCCGTTTACGTTATAGACACCCAGACTGTGCAGGTGCGCGGCCCGTCAAATTCACAAAAATAGATACCCTGCCAGGTTCCCAGCAGCAACGTTCCATTCAGAATAATAATCTGGGCCGAATTTCCGACCAATGTGGATTTGATATGGGCATCGGAATTTCCTTCACTGTGCTGATAATTCTCATAGGCGGGTACCATATTGCTGAGTTTACGGAGCATATCCGCGGTCACATCGGGGTCGGCGTTCTCATTGATTGTAATTGCCGCCGTTGTATGGGGACAATAAACCGTGCAAAGGCCCTCTTGTATACCACTATTACTAACGGCGCTTCTTAGCTGCGAAATTATATCAAGCATTTCTATTCGTGAATTAGTATTTACCGATATTTCTTCCATTTTTCCTCTGAAAAAAACTCGTAATACTTAACTATTTATAACAATGCAGCGCCACATTTATGGCGCTGCATACTCTCTTACAGTTTTTCAATTGACCAGATAAGCCGGATATTTTTACCGGAATTCTCCTAATACCTTTATTGCTGAGTTGGAATTGTCTTAGTAGGAGCTGTTTCCATTACATCTGTCGTCTCAGCTGGGGCGGCTTCCTGTGTTTCCAGCTTTTCAGCGGGAATTTGTTCCTCAACTTTCGTTTCCACCTTCGCCTCTTTGGTCTTCTTCTGACAATTTACTCCAAAAACAAGCAAGCCCAGCACTACTAAAACCATCAAGATCTTTTTCATTTCACTACCCTCCATAAATGTTAATGATTTCTTCTTTCTTATTTCACTTTTGGAAATTTACAACATTTTATCGAAAAAAACTTATTAAAATTTCTAATAGATCTAAATTCACTGAAATGGTAAAACCTAAGTTTTTCTTTCTTTCTTTTTAGCAGAGGGAAACAGAACATTGTTGAGTATCAGGCGATAACCCGGTGAATTCTTGTGCAATTCGAGTTTGGTTGGCGGATCGCCCACAAAATGTTGGTAATCTTCCGGATCGTGCCCGCCAAGAAATGTAAACGTGCCCTGACCGAAGTTACTGTGAATGTACTTGACCTGTTCACTTCCCTCGACTTCTCCCATAATAACCATCGATTTCTTGATCTTGTCCCGTTTAAAACCGGTAGTCTGACCCATGAACCCTTTGATTACACCGACATGGTCCTGGGTCAGCATTGTCGGTACCGGATCGTATTTAGCCGAAAATTCAAACAGCGTAAAATAATCCGCCTCCGCCCCGGGAGATACCGCCTGAAAACTGGGCGGATAGTCGATATCCGAATATTCGTAGATCATCGGGTCAGTGTAAAGTTTGAAATCTTCAAATGCCAATGTTTTTTTGAAATCCAGTTTCATCTGGGCTCTCGGATCGACGGGATCGCCATCAAATACAGAGGATACAATATCCACATTTTCAGCAGCAAGCGCAATGTCCAGCGCATCCGTCGCAGAGCACATAGCAAACAGAAAACCGCCTTGCCCGATGAAGTCTTTGATATTCCGGGCCACCGCCTTTTTCTCATCAGAAACCTTGGTATATCCCAGTTGATGGGCCATTTTTTCAAATTCCCGCTGCTGCTCCTGATACCATGCCTGGTTACGGTAATTTGCATAGAATTTCCCGTATTGCCCGGTGAAATCTTCGTGGTGCAGATGCAGCCAGTCATATTCTTTCAAACGGCCATCCAGGACCTCTTCGTCCCAGATGATATCATAATCGATCTCACCATAGGTCAACGCGAGTGTGACTGCATCGTCCCAGGGCAGCTTATTGGGTGGTGTATAAATCGCAATTTTTGCAGCCTTTTCCAGCAGGACAATATCCATATTACTTTCATCAATAATCGAATAAATATTGAGAAGTCCCGACGATGAGACATCTTCATACTTGACGCCTCTCAAGCGAAGTTCTTTCACAATGCCTTCATAATTATCCATTAAAAATGAACCGCCCCGGTAATTCAACAGCCATTCCACCGTGATATCCTGCTTCAACACCCAGTAGACAATTCCATAGGCTTTCAGGTGATCCGACTGGGTCTGATCCATGGGTATCAATAGTTTCTGGGCAAGCGATATTTGCGTCCCAAAAATGATTATCAGCAGTACAATTATTAGATATTTCTTCATTTTTAATTCCTAGAGTTCCTGCGTATTTTGCGGCGTAGTATGCATACTTCTCAGCCGCTTCCGGATTTCGTCTTTCATAAAGGAATTCGGGTATTGCTCCAGGAGAATCTGATACCACCGGGCGGCATAATCAACATCCTTGTCACGAAAATGGGCCAGGTCTCCCATCATATACAGCGCATCATCGGCAAATTGATTATCGCCACTTAACATAAAATTCAGCGTCATTTCAGATTGCTCCCGGTCATTAAAAAACAGCTCAAGTTGCAGCAGCCGATATCTGGCCGGCATGGCAATTTCGGTATCTTTGTAATTTTCAAGCAAATATATCAGCACTTCCCTGGCTTCCGACAGCTTGCTCTGCCGGATTAATAACTCACTTTTCAAATAATCACGGACAGCATTCCGATTATCACTGTCTCCGCTTATTAAAAACTGTTCGGTAAAATTCTGCAATTCAATAACATCATTAAAATACGGGTCGTTGACCCCCAACAATCCCAATAAATCATTGGAGTAAATTAAAAGGGAATCCAGTTCGCCCTGATAATAGAGTCCCAGCAAATAGCGTAATGCCAGCGGCTTTTCTATCGTCCGACCACTATATTTTACAATGTTTTTTCTGATATATGGCTGCAGCTCTTTGAGCTCACCCCTGGCAATCAACAAGTCTGCCTGACGAACAATACACTGATCTCGGGTTTCATTATCCAGGCCGGATTTCAGGGCGTCTGTATAAAAACGTTCAGCCCCATCGATGTCGTGGAGAATACGAAAACGCAGTTCCGCCAGACGATACAGGGCCTTGGCGGTGTACGTTGATTTCGGCAAATTGACAATCACAGAATCATATATTGAAAAGGCTCTTCCGATATAATAGTCACTGGCGCTGACACCATAGATATATTCCGGCACAAAGAAGAAATTGTCCCGGTAAAAATAATCGAAGGGCGAATAGTTTTGTTCCGCCAGCATCTCTTTTTCGAAGGCGTCGGCCAGTCCAAGCAGCGCTTTTGGAACCGCTGCTCTGAATTCGGGCTTTTTAATAATTGTCGTATACAGCTGTTCTGCAAACGTAAATTCACCGACATTCAGTAAATCAGTCGCCAGATCAAGAACAGCATTCCCGGTATTGTTCCGCAGTGATTCGACAATCATTGTCTGTTCGATCGCTGCGTCATAATGCTTAAACCGAAACAGCAGATCGGCACGCAATTCATACAAATCCGGCACATCTTTTGTCTGAAGAATTTCCAGTTGAACCAGCGAATCAATCTGAATAAACAGACTGCTGTCATTTGGAAACCGCAGAATCTGATTACTGATGTACTGGTAGTTCCGATGGTTTTGTCGTCCATAAATCAGATATTCCTGGACGCTTTTGATATATTTTCCACGCATCATTTGAAAATTGGCGAGTTCAATGGCAAACAGGTCTTCCCTGCCAAAATGTTCCCGCGCAAGTGTAATCACATTCTCCGCCCGGTCATACTGCCTGAGCGAAATCAGACAATTAAACAGTGACTGGGTAAAGAACTGTGAATAATTACTCGCTTTCCAGTACTTTTCCCAGTGCTGCTTAGCCAGAACCGTGTCACCCCGGCTGAAATACAATTTACCGAGATCCGTCAATGCAGTTTCATCCTTCGGTTTGTTTCCAAGGTAACTTGAGATAACCTGTTCAAGCCGATCATATTTTTTTAGTTCGAAAAGTCGGTAAGTATATCGCGAATAATAATTAGCGTTTGTCGGGTCCTGATCAAACAGGTATTGATAAATGTCAAGCGCCCGATCCATTTGCCCCTGCCGTTCGAACTGAATAGCCAAACGGTATTTGGTATCCAGTTCCCGCTTAATAACTTCCGGCGATTTCCAGCTCTGTTGGGCAGTTAAATGAAAACTGCATACAAAAACAATCAGGCTAATTTTAATTAATTTTATCACGTAATAAATATTTCTATTTCTCATTTGCTTCAGTCGAAATCAGTTGAAAATATTGTCGAATCAGTTCTTCATACTCCCGGGAATAACCCTCTTTCAGAGCCTGTTCCAGGTTTTCCCTGAGCACCGTCCGCCGTTCACCGAGATCGGTCGGCAGTTCTCCCGGCGATTCCCGATAAATATCCGCCCCGGTAACACTCTTACGTTCTTTCTTAAAATCCTGGGTTCTTAGGGATTTCTGAGCGTCCAGCAGGCGGGACAGAATCCGTTGCTGCCTTTCCAGTGTTTTGCGCAGCACCCGGTTTTGCTGTAAATCCTTGATCACATCATCCATATCTTTCGCAATGCCACCCAAATCACCGCCCTGCTCAGAACTTTCTGTCAATTCGTTTTGAAGGTCTTCCAGTGATTTTCGCAGCTGCTGTTGACGGGCTGCCAGACGCTGTAAGGCCTGCTGTTGTCCATTCTGTCCCATGCCCAGCATCTGGGTCTCATCGTTGATACCCTGCTGCTGTCCGGCCATTTTTTGCAGCTGCTCCATATATTTCTCAAACCCCGAGGATGACCCGCTCTGCTGCAGTTCATTCATCGAGTTAATCAGATTTAACGCCGTCATATTGATTGCCGCGGTCGCTTGATTGGCTGAATTGGAAGCCGCCGATGTGTTTCGCTCTTCCATCTGCTGAATGGCATTGCTCATAGCGGCAACCGCCTGCCCGAATCCTTTCCCGACTTGTGGCGACAATCCAAAAGTTTTATTAGATAATTCAATTAAATCTCCGATTACCGACGACAAGTTTTGCCGAATTTGCTGTTGCTTGACAGCGACATCCATCAACTGATCACTCTGACGTGGAGTATCTTTGATCATCTGACCTAGCTGTTCCTGACTTTGCGACACCTGCATAGTCTTATAAATCACTTTTCGGAAATCACTCATCAATTGATTCATCTGGTCAGCATTGAAATTCGCCTGAAACTGCTGCATTTTATCCAAAAAATCCTGCATCTGCTGCTGGACCGATTTTGACTTTGAACCGGCCTGATTCTTATCACCATTTTTCAGGGATTTGCGGGTCTGACTTATCTGTTCCATCATATCTGAATTTTCAAATTCCTCCAGCCGGGACTTCAACTCCTCCGAAGGCATCAGTGGAAATTCTTTCATATCGTTGTTGGTCCGCTCTATCACGTCAAACAGGATCTCGGTATCACGCTCGACGGTTTTCTGCTCGCCGGCGATCTGGTCCAGCTTGCCTTGCTCTGATTCCGGTGTCTGTTCAATCTCATTTGTGATCTGTTCCTGCCGTTCCCTAAGGTCCTCCAGCCGACGTACAATCTCATCTACGGACTGTTCAATTTTCACCCGCTCAAGCAGTTTCAGCATGCGGTCGATCTCTTCGGAAAACTGTTCCCGATTGATCCGGAATTGGTTCAATGCTTCGCGGACTTCCTGCTGGTCCATTTTTTCCAGTGCCTGCTGAAGTTTCTGCATGGCTTCCCTGAGTTCCGGCGTCATTATTTCCTGAAACGATTGCTGCAGCTGAGAGTATTTTTTCAGGGTTTCTTCGTCAAATAGCTCGTTCTCGCGGCTTTCCTGCATCATATCATTCAATTGGTCGGCCATTTTGGACAATTTTTCACCGGCTTTTTCAGTTTTCTCGATCTCTTTCATTAATTGATTTTTCTGTTCCCAACTCAGCTCCGGATTTTTCAGCAATTCCAGCGAAATCTCCTCCAGAACATCCGAGGCATTCTCGAGTTCACGCAGAATTTCATCACCTTGCTCCGCAATATCGTCCTGCTGTTCATAGAAATCGGAAAACAGGTCATTCAGCGACGGAAAACGGGCTTTCAGGGTTTTTGATGATGCCGATTTCGGACCGTTAATCGGATCATTATCAAAGACAATAACCTGAAATTCAACAACATCTTCCGGTGATAACTGCAGATCCGAAACAGACCAGGAATAATAAAGTTCCTGGAGACTTAATTTGAGATTTTGGATGGGAAATTCCAGTGAATCAACGATACTCATATCCGGTGCAAATTGTTTGATCAGGCGGTAACGGATGAGCGCCTTCGAGAAGCCAAAATCATCACTGATACGAATCCCCAGCGGGACTTCCATTGCTTCCTTCAGTTCAATGTCCGAATCCGGCGATATGAGTTGACAAACCGGGTAAGAATCCGGAATCAGGCGAATTTTGTACTTCATTGGATTGATATTGGATACATCATTCTCATCAAAGACAGTGAAGTAAAATTCATCAGCGTCGAAAACCGTCAACTGACCGGCAGCGGTTTTATTTTGAATTGTGAACCTGATCTTTTTACCCGATATCAAATGGAGGCTCGCACTTTTTAAAGTCTTGTTGGATATAAGGGTCAGGGTCAGTTCACTGCCGGGAATCAGCATCAGTTCCAGGTTGTTCGACTCCTGAACTTCTGAAGATAATTGTGTATAAGCCGGCGGATCGATCCGGATTTTTACAGCAAGGATTTCCGGCCTGTCTGTGACTCGAATTGTATCGGTTCCGCTGCTAATTCGCTTCCAGGGTTTAAAAATCGACCGGTTTTCAACGAATGCTTCATAGATAATTGTACTTCGCACGGCACCCAGATTAATCTCAACCCGTCCGGTCTCGTCTGGCGTGAACCGCTCATCTTTCAAATAATCCGGATATACGGCACGGAAGTTTATCTGCTCAGGAAATTCACCATTGCATTGAAAAGCAGTAATTACCGTATCGCCGCCAAACATACCAAATGAGCCGGACAGCGATGTAATTTCAAATGGCCTGGGAATCTCAAAAGATTCACGAGGGTGAATAAGCCGGTCTGCAGAAGATTCGTAAAACGAGGAATTCAACAGCACTAGTCCGGAAATAACAACCGATACTATCATCAATTGAATGAAAGATGCCCTGAGTTTTTTCCATGGGATAATTTCCGCAAAACGGTACTTTTGAATATCATCCGCAACTGTTTTTACCGAATAGTCCGCCAGTTCCAGCGAATAGCCGGATTTTTTTTCAAGAGTCATTTTGTATAATTGCAAACCATTCACCAGACGGTCGCCAATACCGGAAAACTGTTTTCCGATCTTTTTTGCCAGATTCATATTGGAGTAGGCAATCATGCGATTAACACGAACCAGCGTTGCCAGGATAATCGGCATCAGGAAAAACAGGATCAGAAATCCAACTGTAAATCTCAGAATACTCAGCCTAACCGGCGCCTGAAAATACCGAAAGCCTTCAATCGTGGCGATAATAAATCCAACGAACAAAACAAGTATCAGGGCCCGAATAATGCCATTTAGGAAAATAAACCGGCTCCACTGGCGTCGCAGTCCGTTCAGTTTAGTATCGATGAGATTAAAATTAGCGTCAGATTTACTCATGGACTCAGCGAATAGATGATGATATTGGCGCCCATTTTCAGGGCGGATTCATGTTTTTCAATCGGGTCATTGTGAACATCTGGGTCTTCCCAGCCGTCCCCTAAATCGCTTTCATAACTATAAAACACAACCAGTCGGTTATTATAAAAGATTCCGAATCCCTGAGGAACTTTATTGTCGTGTTCGTGTATTTTCGGCAATCCGTCGGGAAAATCAAAGAAGCAGTGATAAATCGGGTGACTGAACGGCAGTTCGACCATTTCATGATCCGGGAATACCCGTTTCATCTCCCGGCGAAAAGATTTGTCCATTCCATAGTTATCATCGGCATGTAAAAATCCACCTGCCTGAAAATACTGCCGGAGCCTCAACACTTCTTCTTCAGCAAAACGGATATTACCATGCCCGGTCATATACAGATAAGGATAGGAAAAGAGTTCTTTATCCATCACCGATACCCGATACTCTTCCAGACTCACCGCCACGGGTGTATTCGCCGCCACATACTCCAACAGGTTCGGCAGTGAACTCGGATCGCTGTACCAGTCGCCGCCACCGTCGTATTTTAAGCGGGCGATGGAAAACTTCCCAAACCGGTCATCAGCGGCTATTCTGCCTGTCAATATCGTTAATACGGCTATTAAAACAGCGAAAATTGATAATATGTTTTGTCTGTTTAGCCTTTTACACATGATTGTTAAACACGAATTTAAATTGTTTGTTTCAGAATCAACATTCAAAGAGTATCGGATTAATATCGCGTTAATATACATATTTTCAGTGTAATTTTTGCTTACTTTTCACCCCGATACTGTTTATTTTTAAGCGATGAGAATTCGCCGGCTAATAATATGGATAATGATAACCATTCACGGGTTTGCATTTGGGCAAACATTCGTCTACCGGATTGCCGATTTATTTAAGAATCCGATTGAATACCGCAATCCCTTTGGCGTAACGACTTTTGAAATTAAAGCCGGTGGTCAGTTTTTGGGGCTCAATGCAATTGGCTTTGATTCGACAGAATCGTCATTGGAAGGATTTGATCAATTATTAAACCGGTACATTCACAACGTTGAGTTTGAGATGGTGAAATACAATCTGCTCGGCCTGATTATCCCTCAAAATTTCGCTGATTTCCAGACCGGCTTAGGGTTTAAATACAAATCGAGTTTAATTAATCAGGGGCTGCCTGAAACCTGGCCACAATATGCGCCAGGCACCACTCAGAACCTCTATTTTGCACCGTTACTCATTGAGGGTAATATCAACCAGTCACTTGCGTTCCAATGGTCAAAACGCTTTTACAATTACCTGCAATTCAATGCCGGCCGGGCGTACATTTCAGCGTACAAAACCCGAGAAGGTGATCGCTTTCTAAACCAAAGCGGTTGGACATTCTCGGTCGCGCTAGGGATGAAATTTTTATCCAAAATCGGGTATAATTTCAAAGAAGCCTACGGCATCGAATTTGAATACAATATCGCCCGGTTCGATGATTTTACAGATACCCGGGATTTAAGCCCGATTGAAAACCTGAATTTCAGCAGTATTGGAATCTCGTTTACATTCAGCATGATAAACGGTGGCAATCCTACCCAGGGAGACATAGCCAAAGCGCTATTCAAACAGGGTGATTATATTGCCGCCAAAGCCAATTTCGAGGATTTTATTTCAAAGAATCAAACTCATCCCCGCCTCTTTAAGGCCCGCTGGATGATTGATGAGTGTAATAATTTAATGGCATTTCAGCAGGTCGAGTTAGCCAAACATTTTGTCGAGGTGAAAAATTATTCAAAAGCGTCCCAGTATCTTAAAATGGCGGAAAAATCACGCTACGAGTCATTGGCGCAGGATATTGACAGCAGTTTCCAGAATATTACCCAGTGGTGGCGTAACAGTCTGGATTCACTCATTCTCACGAATTCCATCGATCAGGCGGAACAATTTCTTCAGACAACCCGGCAACTTGGTCTACCAAATATTGAATATCTCACAAAATTGTATCGGAGTGAGATTTATTTTCATCGCGGGGTGGTTTTCACAGATTACAAGGTTTGGGAGAAAGCACTGCATTTCTTTGATTTGGCAATTCAACAGAATCCCCCTATTCGAGAGCGCATTGAACCCTACCTTTCCAAAATTGCGTATGGTTACATCTCTGATGTCAACCTGTCGGTTGAGCAACAGAACATCGAATTGGCCCTGGAATCCCTGAGACAGGCGTCGGAAATCCGGCCTGAAATAAATTTCCTGACCCGTGGGCACATTGAAACTCTGGAACAGGGCATTCAATATCTCAAAGAGCAGGCCGCTAATGAAAAATTGAAAAACGCCGTCGATCAAACCCGCTATATCCCCGCTGAATCCACATTCCGGCCACAGATCGGAATGAAGAGCGACCGGATCAGCGCTGAATACGGCGCCCCCGCTTTTAAGAAGGCGCTGCAAAGTACTCAAAACCAGGAATATGAGCTATGGATTTACAACACCGTAGATTCTAAAGAGATTTTCTATTATTTTAAAAACGGAATTCTGTCAAAAATCGAAACGCCAAACTGATACTTTCAAATCCTATGAACGGAACATTATGAAAACATTCTACACCGATGGCGCCTGCTCTGGCAATCCCGGTCCCGGCGGTTGGGCTGTAATCCTTCTTGAAAACGACACAGTCACCCGCAAATGGGGCGGCTTTCAGAACAATACTACGAACAACCGAATGGAACTAACCGCAGTGATCGAAGCGCTGAAGCACCTGGGTTCCGGAAAAGCCGCTGCTATTTTTACCGACAGTGAATATGTCCGCAAAGGCATCACCGAGTGGATGAAAAACTGGAAACTGAAAAACTGGATGACGGCCGGGAAGAAGCCTGTAAAAAACCGGGATTTATGGGAACTCCTGGATTCCCTGAACCACAGGGATATTCAATGGCATTACGTTGCCGGACATTCCGGTGATTATCACAACGATATGTGTGATCGCATTGCCCGTCAATTCATAAGCACAAAACAGGTTTGGGCTGTTGTGGAATAGCCTTGAAAGTGAAATCTAATTTGCCGGAAGTCACAAAATATCAGATGAAAATATATTTCGACAACCTTCAGAAAAAGTGGCTATCTAATTTTAATGATTATTCATAAAAGGAAACCAATGAAGTCAAAATTATCACTGTTATTTTTCAGTCTGTCGATTCTCTTGCTTATGATAATAACGGTAGCCGAACCCCTGCCGCCAATTGAAAACTATAAAATCGTGCTGGTCTGGTCTTCTTTTGGCTCGGAGCTGGAAGCCGCATTAATAGAACCCGATCCTCAATCCGGTGTGGGCTATTCATTGAGCGGAAGTGTGCCCGGAGAAACGCCAAATGGATATGTGTCATCCAGCGGCGATATTTCCACGAGTCCCGAAATCAGCAAAGAGATTTTCACCATCAAGCGATTTAAAACCGGTATTTATCAAATCTGGGTAAAAAACAAATTCATCGAAGAGGGTTTTGGCGATGATGATTTTTTCGGAAACGACGAAGATGTCTTCAGCAATTCCCGAGCACAGGTTGAATTCTATGATAATGATCGACTGGTCAAATCAATCAGTATCAAACCGGACGCCCTTGGAATGGTCTGGCTCGCCGCCGAATTCGATGGACTGAGTAAAACAATCACCGAAGTCAACGAAACATACCCAAAACTTCGTGCTATTTACGGTATGGCCATTGATGCCGTCAATGGGAGCTCTCTCGAAAGTGCATTGGTTATTGTTAAAAACCGGGATACCAAAGAAACCGTCGGTCGCGCTGTCACCGATACTAGTGGCAGATTTACCATTACCGTCGATCATGGTCGCTACGTTGTCTATATTGGCAAGAAACAATATATATCCGATCGCTTCAATATCGATGTATTAAACGACTTCCCCCGCTCGGTTTATGCGGTTCTGACGAAAATAATTCCGCCTCAGGACTATCGGATTATTCTGACCTGGGACCGTTATCCAATCGATGTCGATGCTCATCTGCGTGGTCCGCATCCCGGCAATGCTGATTTCCATATTTACTGGAACCGCCGGACCCAGATCAAGGGAAAAAAATTTCTTGACTGCGATGACACCTCATCGTTCGGACCGGAAACCATGACGATTTACGGGCTGGATCACGGCATTTATCGTTACAGCGTGCATAATTATAGTGGTCGAAACCTTAGTAGCGGGGACGCACTGTCCCGGGGCAATATTACGGTCCGATTATACAACGGCGATCAACTGCTGAAAGAGTACCGAATGCCTCCGGGCACGGTAGGCAATTACTGGAAAGTATTTGAAGTCGATGGTGATTCCGGTAAAATCAGGGATATCAGCCAGTCCGGTTTCGAAAGCGACCCTGAAAAGCTCTGACGATTTAATTTAATGTAACAAACTTGGCAACTATCGTTTTCGCGCCGCAGCTGCGAAAAAAAATTTGCAGTCTTGCCCGCTCTCCTGAACCGGTTACATTCAGCACTTTACCGATACCAAATATTTTATGGGAAACACTCGCGCCTGGCATAATCTCTTTGGAGTTCCCAAAGGGTGTTCCACTATTAGCTGTGTTAGTGGATTTTCGCGATACTCTTGGTTGGCGGGTTGCGGACACCACACCTTCGCGCATGGATTTCACTTCAATTAATTCACGTGGAATCTCATTTAAAAACATGGATTCCGGTAAATATTGCATCTCCCCGGCCCGGTTCCGTCGTTGGGCAGTCGACAGGAATACTTTGTCCTTTGCACGGGTCAGTCCAACATAAAACAACCGGCGCTCCTCTTCGACTGCTTTGTCGCTGTTATCACGATCGAGGGGAAAGAGCCCCTGGTTCAGTCCGCAAATAAACACCACCGGAAATTCCAGCCCCTTGGCGCTGTGCAGGGTCATCAGCGAAACAGCATTCTTTTTATCTTCCCAGACATCGATATTGGTGATCAGCGATACTTTCTCCAGGTATCCTTCCAGATCAGCGTCATCAATGGAGCTGCAGTACTCGGAAATATCGTTCAGGAGTTCATCAATATTGGCCAGTCGCTGTAGCGCCTCTTCCCCACCCTGATCTTTGTAAAAACTGCGTAAACCAAGTTCATCAATAATGACCCGCGTCCATTCCTCGAAATTTAATTTTTCCTTGGCGGAGCGAATTCTTGCTATCATTTCCAGAAACGCCTGAACTGCATTTGTCGCCCGGGAAGACACGGTCAGGGAATCGAGTTGGGACAATGCATCAAAAAGTGTGATCCCTTTCTGTTGGGCAAAATCATCAAATTCTTTAAGGGTGCGTTCACCGATGCCGCGGGGGGGAAAATTCAGAATCCGGCGCAGGCTGATATCATCCCGGGGATTGGAAAAGATTGAGAAATAGGCCAGAATATCTTTGATTTCTTTTCGCTCGTAAAATTTAACACCGCCGATAATGTTGTAAGGTATGTTGTTTCGTCTCAGAATCTCTTCGAGAATCCGGGTCTGGGCGTTGGTACGATAGAGAATGGCAAAATCTTTGAATATCCTTTTCTTTTTTATGATCTCCTGTTGGATATTGGATGCGATGACGGCGGCTTCATCATAATCACTGCCGGCTTCAATCTTGACTAACTGATCCCCAGCAGGCTTGGCCGACCAGAGCGTCTTTTTGGCTCGGTTGATGTTATTTGCCACCACTTCAGAAGCAGCCTTGAGAATATTATTTGTCGAGCGATAATTTTGTTCGAGTTTGAATACTTTACATTCCGGATAATGGGCATCGAATTTCAGGATATTTTCCACATTGGCGCCCCGCCAGCTGTAAATACTCTGATCGTCATCACCAACGACACATAAACTGCGGTGATTTTTTGCCAGGTTGTCAATCAGATCAAACTGAGGTTTGTTCGTATCCTGATATTCATCGACGAGTATGTATTGATACTTCAGGCGGTATTTTTCAAGAATTTCGGGAACCTCTTGAAATAATCGTAATGGTAACAGCAGCAGATCATCGAAATCAACGGCATTCGACCGCCTTAAAGCTTTCTGATAAAGCGGGTATACCTCTTTGACAATAAATTCAAAACGTACTCCGGGCCGTGGTTTGAAATCATCGGGACCGGTGAGCCAATTTTTTAAATAGGATATTCGGGACAGAATATTTTTCGGTGAGAATCCCTCCAAATCCAGATTCGAATCGCCGGTAACTTTTTTCAGGAGTTGCTTCTGATCGGTTTCATCGTAGATTGAGAAATAGCGTGTGTAAGCATCCAGATGTTCGATTTCCCGGCGCAATATCCGGGCACAGATTGAATGAAATGTTCCGATATGAATTAAACCCGATTGTTTACCGGCAAAACCTTCAACCCGTTCCCGCAGTTCCTGGGCAGCTTTATTCGTAAAAGTAACCGCCAGAATATTTTGAGGCGCTACGATACCGGAATTTATCAAATAGGCAATTTTATGCGCCAATACTTTGGTTTTACCGCTGCCGGCGCCGGCAAAAATCAACTGCGCGCCATCAATATACTCCACAGCATTTTTCTGTTGCGGGTTTAAACCTTTCAGAGCATCCAAATTTTATTTTCCTTTATTTGTGTTCCGGGCTACCTGTCTGCGAACACGCTGGAACCGTCGTTTTGCCCGTAAAAAACTGTCATAATCATTGTGAAATGAGTGTGTCCCGTCGCCAACCGCAACCATGTATAGATATCCGGTTTCAGCCGGCCATGTGGCTGCGAGGATTGATTTAAGGCCGGGATTATTAATCGGCCCCGGCGGTAAACCTCTGTTGCGATAGGTATTATAGGGTGATTGAATTTCAAGATCGGCTTTCAATAATCGGCGCGGTCCGTCGGGAATGATGTACTGAATCGTCGGATCGGATTCCAGGCGCATCCGTTTTTTCAGACGATTGACATAGACCGAAGCCACCAACGGACGCTCATCGTCCGTCATGCACTCTCCTTCTACGATTGACGCCAGGGTCAATACTTCATGCAGCGTACGATTTGAGGTCTTAATTGCCTGCAATATTGAATCGGTAACCATTCCCTTAAAATGCCCAAGCATCCGCCGGATCACATCTTCGGGATTGTCGGAATCATTGAAATAATAGGTTTCAGGAAACAGATACCCTTCCAGCGATGGCGACTCTATCTCCAAATCGTTTAATATTTTTTCATCATCAAGTAAGCGAAAAAACTCGCCGGCTTCGAAATTCAGCTGGCCGGCAACTAACCGGGCAATCTGCTTTGCCTGGTAGCCCTCCGGTACTGTTACCTTAATGACATGAACCTGAGAAGTGGCCAGAGTATGAATCAGAGAACGATAGTCTCTGACGTTCTGAAGATTGAAAAACCCGGCTTTCAGCTGCCTGTTTTTTAACATCAGGTGAGCAGCCAGAACAAAGGATTTGGAATTGTTAATGATTTTCTGATCGACCAACTGGCCGGCGATCTGGCTCAGATTAGCACCCCGGGGAATGATAATCTTCATTTGCTGCGGACGAATATTTACGGGTGTAAAAATGATAAATAATCGTAATGTCACAAGGATCGCAATCAGAACAATGGCTACAAAGACGTAGTTATTCTCATTGACATCCTGCAGAAATTTTTTTAATCCTTCGACCTTTGACTTATCCATATCTGGTTTCTAAAATTTAAACGGAATCGGAATAAATGTAAGCATAAAGATCAGTAACGCAACAATCCCGATTGTTTTTTCGTAGCTGGTTACCGGTGCATATTCATCCAAAATCGGCGGATGCTTCATCCGGGTCAGAAAATAGACCAGGACCGCCCAGACCAGCCAGTTTATAGAAAAAATACTTAGGATCAATATTGCCCCCAGAGCGCCCCAGGCAATCTTTTTATACCATTTGCCTAACAGTGCATAGGCGATATGACCACCATCCAGTTGTCCGATTGGAAGCAGGTTCAGCATGGTCACCAGCATGCCGATCCAGGCCGCAAAGGCGACCGGATGAAGCATGATGTCCATCTGGTCCGATAATCCCGGATAGATAAGCGCCGTGGCAATTTTCATCAGGATCGATTCACCGAGCTGAACTCCCGTTTCTGCCAGTTTCGGTGTTATTGTCGATAAAGATAATCCAATAAACAGCGCCGGAACAGCAACCAGAAAGCCGGCAACCGGGCCTGCGGCGCCAATTTCCACCAGCGCCCTGCGGCGTCTCACCGGTGAGCGCATTTTGATAAATGCTCCGAAAGTTCCGATGATCGTCGGGGCGGGTAAAAAATAGGGCAACGTTGCGTCAACTTTATGCTTCCTTGCCAACAGAAAATGCCCGGTCTCATGCACACCAAGTATTAACAGCAATGTCACTGAAAAAGGAATTCCCTGAAGTATTAGTAGCGGT
>Ga0268276_1001741_pt1 | contig 20361 bp, 15 predicted proteins | sample saktaG_4_FD_190145 | JGI IMG/M metagenome (GOLD analysis project Ga0268276, IMG submission 190145) | Saline water microbial communities from Sakinaw Lake, British Columbia, Canada - sak_2010_1_5_45m | ecosystem: Environmental > Aquatic > Non-marine Saline and Alkaline > Saline ... | reverse complement strand
CTCAAAGAAAGCAGCCGAAATCGCCGCGAGAATGCACGACAAGTTCAAGGATGAGGCGGTAAGGATGGTCAAAACGTCTCTCCTTCTTGAGAGTATTGCCGATAAGGAGTCTATTCAAGTGGAGGAAGCAGACTTGGATGAGAAGATGAAGACTCTTGCGGCAAGATTCAACCAGAATGTCGAGGACGTGAAAAAGATTTATGATAAGGAAGACATGATCGAAGCCCTTCGGACCGAGATCAGGGAAGAAAAAACCCTTGATTTTGTGGAGGGGAAAGCTAAAATTAAAATCGTGAAGAAGAAAGAGGAAAACATTTAGGAGACAAGCGGATGGCATTGATTCCGATAGTTGTGGAGCAGGACGGCAGGGGTGAAAGGGCCTACGACATCTATTCGCGGTTATTGAAAGACAGGATCGTTTTCCTCGGAACGGTGATTGATGATGAGGTTTCAAATCTCATCATTGCCCAGATGCTTTTCCTGGAATCGGAAGATCCGGACAAGGAGATCTATTTTTATATCAACTCTCCGGGAGGACTGGTAAGTGCCGGACTGGCCATTTACGACACCATGCAATACATCAAACCTCCCGTCTGCACGGTTTGCATGGGCCAGGCGGCGAGCATGGGAGCCCTCATACTGGCCGCGGGGGAAAAGGGAAAGCGGCACGCTTTGCCGCACTCGCGGATCCTTATCCACCAGCCGCTTGGAGGAATTCAGGGACAGGCGACGGACATAGGGATTCAGGCGAGGGAAATTCTGAGATTGAAAAATGAACTGAACAATCTGATTGCAAAGCACACCTGTCAGCCCTTCGAGAAGATCGAAGTGGATACGGAGCGGGATTACTACATGACGGGTGAACAGGCCAAGGAATACGGGATCATCGATGAAGTGATCGTCAAGCGTGATATTGTTTTCAAGAAATAAAGGAGTTTTTCATGGCAAAGAGATACCGAGACAATGAGGGAACGCGGGGAATGCTCTTCTGTTCATTCTGCGGGAAGACGCAGAATGAGGTTAAGAAGCTGGTGGCGGGCCCTTCTGCCTATATATGCGACGAATGCATCGAACTGTGCCGGGGAATCATTCAGGAAGAATCCGAGATTCAAAGGGTCGATGAGTCTCGAAAGAGGATACCGGAGCCGAAGGACATCAAGAAATTTTTGGATCAATATGTGGTCGGACAGGAGAGGTCGAAAAAAATCCTTTCCGTGGCCGTCTATAATCACTACAAGAGGCTGTATACGGGAGTCGATCTTGATGGTGTGGAGCTTCAGAAGAGCAATATCCTTCTGATCGGTCCGACGGGTTCTGGGAAGACCCTTCTTGCCAAGACCCTGGCGAAGATGCTGGATGTGCCCTTTGCCATTGCCGACGCCACCGCTCTGACAGAAGCGGGTTACGTGGGCGAAGACGTGGAAAACATCATCCTGAGTCTGCTCCAGAACGCCGATTACGACGTGGAGAAGGCATCGAGAGGGATCGTCTACATTGATGAAATCGATAAGATTTCAAGAAAGGCTGGAAGCCCGTCCATCACGCGGGATGTGTCCGGCGAGGGGGTCCAGCAGGCCCTTCTGAAGATTGTAGAGGGAACCATGGCCAACATCCCGCCGAAAGGCGGCAGGAAACATCCGCAGCAGGAGTTTATCCAAGTCGACACGACGAATATTCTCTTTATATGCGGGGGAGCATTTGTCGGGCTGGATGATATCATTGAAAAAAGAATAGGCGTGACCTCCATGGGCTTCGGAGCCGACATCAAAAGCAAAAAGGAAAAGAAGATAGGTGAAATTCTTGTGGAGCTGCAGCCTGAGGACCTTCTTAAATACGGATTGATCCCGGAATTCATCGGACGTATGCCGGTCATAGCGACCCTGGACGAGTTGAACGAGGAAGACCTGATCCGGATTCTGGAGGAACCTAAAAACTCCATCGTGAAGCAGTATAAGAAAGCCTTTGAACTTGAGAACGTGAAATTGAAGTTTACCGACGGGGCCCTGAGAGCGATCGCGAAACTTTCTCTTGTCCGGAAATCGGGCGCGAGGGGACTAAGGGCCATACTGGAGAATATAATGCTCGATATCATGTACGACATTCCTTCGAGAAGCGACGTGAAAGAATGTGTGATCAGCGAAGACGTTGTCATGAAAAGAGAGTTTCCCATACTGCTCTTTGAGCAGCAATCAGAAACAGCTTAAGTCAGATATGAATGGGTGTGAAAGAGATGTTCAGCATTAAAAGAAGCAGCGAAAATATAAAAGAATCTAAGATTCCTCTCCTTCCTCTGAGGGATGTGGTCGTTTTTCCCCACATGATCGTGCCGCTTTTTGTGGGGCGGGAAAAGTCAGTCAATGCCCTCGAATCGGCGATGAAGTATGAAAAGGGCATCTTCATGGCGGCCCAGAAGAGCGCCCAGAAGGATGAACCGAAAGAAGAAGACATCTATACGGTTGGAACGATAGGTACCATTATCCAGCTCCTCAGGCTTCCCGATAATACCGTGAAAGTGCTTGTGGAAGGCAAGAGACGGGCGTGCATCAAGAGCTTCCTTCCCAACGAAGAGTATTATGTCGTGGAAATAGAGGAAGTGGATGAACGACCGCCGGAGCATTCATCCCGGACGGAGGCGCTCATGAGGAGCGTCCTGGAAACCTTTGAGAATTATGCGAAGGTCAGCAAGAAAATTCCACAGGAGCTCATGGGGACTGTGACCTCCATCGAAGACCCGGGGAAAATGGCCGACATCATTGCGTCCCACATGAATATCAAGCTGGAAGAGAAACAGAAACTTCTGGAAATTTTCGGGGTTGACGAACGGCTTGAAAAAATCTATGGCCTCATGCTTTCAGAGATCGAGATCCTTGAGATAGAGGAAAGGATCAAGAGGCGTGTCAAGAAACAGATGGAGAAGACGCAGAAGGATTACTATCTCAACGAGCAGATGCGGGCCATTCAGAAAGAGATGGGCGAAAAGGACGACTTCAAGAATGAGATTGAAGAACTCGAAAAGAGGCTCAAGGCCAAGCGAATGGCCGAAGAAGCTCAAAAGAAGGTCAAGCATGAAATCAAGAAGCTGAAAATGATGGCCCCCATGTCAGCGGAGGCGACGGTGGTCAGGAATTATATTGATTGGATTCTTGATTTGCCCTGGCAAGAGAAGACGGAGAATAAAAACACGCTGAAAGAATCTGAGGAGATCCTTGAAGAGGATCATTATGGACTGAAAAAGGTCAAGGAGCGGATTCTGGAATATTTGGCCGTTCAGACCCTGGTTGAAAAGAACAAGGCATCGATTCTTTGCCTGGTTGGACCTCCAGGCGTGGGGAAGACGTCGGTTGCGAAATCCATCGCCAGGGCGACGAATCGCAAATTCGTCAGGCTTTCACTCGGCGGCCTGAGGGACGAGGCGGAGATTCGAGGTCACCGGAGAACCTATATCGGGGCTCTCCCAGGCAAAATCATCCAATTACTGAAGAAAGCCGGTTCCAACAACCCTGTTTTCTGCCTCGACGAGATCGACAAATTGAGTTCCGACTTCAGGGGCGATCCGGCATCGGCACTTCTGGAGGTTCTCGACCCGGAGCAGAACAATGCCTTCAATGATAATTATCTGGAGGTAGACTACGATCTTTCGGATGTGATGTTTATTACGACAGCGAATATTCTCCAGACGATTCCCGCGGCGCTCCAGGACCGAATGGAGGTCATTCGGATTGCGGGATACACGGAACCTGAGAAAATGAATATTGCTAAGAAATTCCTGGTGGCCAAAGAGATGGGGGCGAATGGTCTGAAAACCGAAAATATAAGTTTTACCGACGGGGCGCTCCTGACCATCATCAGGCAATACACCCGTGAAGCCGGCGTGAGAAACCTGGAGCGGGAAATCGCCTCCATCTGCAGAAAGGTGGCAAGAGAGATCGTGACCAACGGAGATCACGGTCCGATCAGGATCAACTCCAAAACGGTCTACAAATATCTTGGCGTCCCGAAGTTCAGGCATGGTGAGACGGAAGGGAAAGACGCCGTCGGGCTGTCGATCGGACTGGCCTGGACAGAATTCGGAGGAGAACTGCTTCCCATCGAAGTGTCGATCATGAAAGGAACGGGCAAGCTGACTTTGACCGGGAAACTTGGCGACGTGATGCAGGAGTCCGCCCAGGCGGCCTTCACATATGTTCGATCAAGAGCGGAGGCATTCGGTCTGCCGGAGAACTTTTACAAGGACATGGATGTCCATGTCCATGTTCCGGAAGGAGCTATCCAGAAAGATGGACCCTCGGCAGGCATAGCCATGGCCACGTCCATCGCGTCCGCCTTGACGAAGAGGATGGTCAGGGGTGATCTTGCGATGACAGGAGAGATAACTCTGCGCGGAAGGGTTCTGCCGATAGGCGGATTGAAAGAAAAGATGCTGGCCGCTCATAGGGGAAATCTCAAAGCCGTTATTATTCCAAAGGACAATGAAAAGGACCTTGTGGACATCCCGTCCAATGTCGTAAAGGCGCTGGACGTTATTCTCGTCGAAAACGTGGACGAGGTGTTGAAGGTCGCTCTTCTGCAAGAACAGGATATTGAAAGAAAGATCAATACGGAAGTTCCTGTCCTGCAGGGGTCTCAGATGCAGGGCAGCCATATTCATGCATGAGAACGGGTTCTGCGATGAAAGAGATGAAGCCGTTGCGGTCGGCATGCAGACCCGATTTAATTCTTGACAACGCTTCTTTTGCTGTGAAATATTACGCGCCGGCAGGACGTCAGCAGTGGGCGGATAGCTCAGCTGGGAGAGCGCCACGCTTACACCGTGGATGTCACAGGTTCAAGTCCTGTTCCGCCTACCATTGAAAAGACATTCGGGGCCGTAGTTAAGCCCGGTTATAACGCCGGCCTGTCACGTCGGAGAGCGTGGGTTCAAATCCCATCGGCCCCGCCATACCATAGAGGAGGGATTAGCCTGCAGCGGTTGATCCCTCCTTGATTTTTATGAAGGGCGGTCATTGGAAAGGTTTCGTCCTCATGCTTGTTATTTGTCGATGACTGATATACATTTAAATCAATAAATAAAACAGGCGTATCGGTTCGGACATGAAAATTACAGATGGGAAAGAATGGTGTCAGATTTGTTCAGAAAACAAATCGGTTGTCTACTGTGACGGATGTGAAAGGCCGCTGTGTGAGAAGTGCCGGGAGTTTGACCTCTGGGGTTATGGATGCGGTCATGTGGATACCAAGGTGTTTTGCGCGACCTGTTATAACGATATTCGTGTCAACCCATACGGCGGAAAGCTGGAATAGAAAGAAGCCATGAAATACGAAGGAAGAATCATAAGGCCTCCCAGCGAGGCAGACAGCCTGCTCCTCCAGGTGACGGTCGGATGTTCCCATAACCGATGCACCTTCTGCGGCGCATTCAAAGACAAAAAATTCAGAATAAAAACACATGAAGAAATCGAGGAGGATATCGTGGAAGCCTCCCGATTTGGGAGGCACGAGAGGGTCTTTCTGTGTGACGGTGATGCGCTGATCATTCCCCAGGACAGGCTGGTGAGGATATTTGAAACCATAGGCCGGAATATGCGGGGCGTAAAAAGAATTGGTTTGTACGGCAATACCAAGAGCATTCTGAGAAAGAGCAGGGAGGAACTGATTAAACTGAGGGAACTCGGTCTCGGAATCTTGTATCTCGGCGTTGAAACAGGAAGTGAAGAGCTTCTGAAGAAGATTGTAAAAGGGGTCGACTACGGGAAGATGGTCGAAGCCGCACGAAGGGTCAAAGATGCGGGAATTATGCTCTCCGTGACCGTTCTCCTTGGAATCGGCGGTGTTGACGGTGGAAGGGAGCATGCTCTGGAAACCGCAAGGATACTGACGGACATGGATCCTGATTATGTAGGAGCGCTTACGGTGATGCTGGTGCCGGGGACGCCGCTTTACAGGGACCATGCAGCGGGGAACTTCAAGCTGCCCGATACGTTTGGTTTTATAGAAGAATTGGGCATCATGATCGCGAACGCTCAGTTGACCGATTGTTTTTTTACATCCAATCATGCCTCCAACTATCTGCCGTTGCGGCTGAGACTGCCTGAGGAAAAGGACAAGGCCCTGAGCCTCATCGGCAAAATATTGCAGAAGGGCGATAGGAGCGTTCTGAGACCGGATTACTTTCGCGGTTTATAGAAACCTTGTCTGAGAGATTGTTCAATCCATGAAGATTCATAGATTATTGCGAAAGGCAAGAAAGAAAGATCCTGCCCGCATTGAGCGGCAGCTTCAGCATATTCTGGCCGAGGGCGAAGAAGAGGGTATCATTGATCCATACTCGGGACAGATGATCAGGGGTGTGTTGAAGTTCAGGGATACGGTGGTCAGGGAAGTCATGATTCCAAGAACAGAGATGGTCGCCGTCCAGAGAGACGCTCCGGTCCGGGAAATTCACGAACTTCTTGTAAGGCACGGTTATACGAGAATACCTGTTTACAGCGGAACGATAGACAACATCGTCGGGATACTGAACGCAAAAGACCTTCTGAAATTCTGGCCGGGAGAGATTCAGGAGGGGGACATCGTTTCAAATTTGAAGAAACCCTATTACATCCCTGAAACAAAGAATGTCAATATTCTTCTTCACGAGTTCAAGCGCGACAGGCACCACATGGCCATCGTGATGGATGAATACGGCGGAACATCAGGACTTGTCACCATTGAGGATTTGATTGAGGAGATCGTCGGCGAAATCTTCGATGAATATGACGGGGATGAGAAAAAAATGATGAAGTTTCCAGACGGTTCGGTTCTCATGGATGGTAGAATCGGGATTGAGGAAGTGGGGGAGTATTTTGAAACCCTTCTTCCCGAAGGGAAGTATGAAACACTTGGAGGTTTTATTCTGCACCTTGTCAGAAAGATACCGGTTGCGGGAGAAAAGATAAATTATGACAAGCTGGAAATGACCATTGAAGCCGCGGATGAACGATGCATCAGAAAGATCAGAATGAGGAAAAGGGAAGACACGGTCAAAGACACGGGGGCCGGGGGCACGAAAAGGAGCGATGAATAAAAAAGACCTGATGCTGCCCGTCCTTTCGGGAATTCTGATGTTTCTATCATTTCCCCAAATCGCCTTCTCGATTGCTGCTTTTGTCGCTCTTGTTCCTCTTCTTTATGTATTGCGCGGAAAGACCCCGAGAGAAGGATTTGCGGCGGGAGCCCTGGCCGGCTTCATTGGCAATATCGGTATACTGTACTGGGTCACTTTCGTCGTTGTGGAATATGGGTATCTTCCCGTTTATGCGGGATTGTCGGCCATGCTGGCGCTGGCGGCATTTCTCAGTTTGTACACGGGGCTGTTCGCCGCAGCCTTGACTTGGTTCAGGGGGCGCGGCATCCCGGACATTCTGACCGCCCCTTTTTTGTGGACCTCCATTGAGTATGGAAGGTCGCACCTGTTGACGGGATTCCCATGGGAGAATTTGGGCTACTCCCAGTATCTCAATACCTGTCTCGTGCAGATCGCAGACATCACCGGCACGTACGGTATTACGTTCTTTATCATTTTTATCAACGTGGTCATCTGCGACATCCTGACCATACGAAACCTCCGGAATAAAGCGCTTCTTGCGGAAATGATCGCGGGCATCGCACTGCTTCTGTCCATAACCGGTTACGGTTATTATCGTGCCGGTGTTATAGAGCAGGCGTTCAAGGGCCGCCCCGCTAAAGAAATCCTCATCGTTCAGGGAAATATCGATCAGAGCATCAAGTGGGATCCCGGCTATCAGAGAGCGACAGTGGATATTTACAGGTGCCTCTCCCTTCAGGGATTGCGTCCGCAAGCCGACTTGATCGTATGGCCCGAAACGGCCACCCCGTTCTATTATCAGGATGTGAATGATCTGCACCGGGATGTTCGTGATGTCGCCGTGCGGTCGGGAAGCCATCTTCTCTTCGGTAGCCCCAGCTATGTTCTGGACGGACGCAAGCAGCATGTTCAGAACAGCGCATTCATCGTGTCTCCCGAAGGACGCATCGAGGGAAAGTACGACAAGGTGCACCTGGTCCCTTTCGGGGAATATGTTCCGCTGCGTTCCGTCTTCCCGTTCATGGGAAAACTGATCGCGGGCGTCGGCGATTGTCTGCCGGGAAAGTCCTTCACGCCGCTGCCGACGGGGGGAGTGAAAATCGGAGTCCTGATCTGTTATGAAGGCATATTTCCGGAGATCGCGAGAGAGTATCTGCGGAACGGATCAAACCTGCTGGTCAATATCACGAACGACGCCTGGTTCGGACGGTCCTCAGCGCCCTATCAGCACCTTTCCATGGTCACGCTCAGGTCCATTGAAAACAGGATATACACGGTTCGTGCTGCAAACACGGGCATCAGCGCGATCATCGATCCATTGGGCCGGATTGTAGCGAAAACTGGACTTTTTCAAAGGACGACATTGAGCGGAAGGGTTTATTTAAGTGGCGGACAGACGTTTTATGCGAAACACGGCGATATCTTTGTTTACGGATGTTTCAGCATCCTGGTGCTTGTTGCACTTATCACTGGGAGAAGGAGAAAAAAATGATAGAAGAAATACCCGATACCCTCTTGGATTTGAAGAGAAGAATGGATCATCTCGGAGAATATCTTTGAGGTTGCGAAAAAAGAAGAGAAGATCGTGGCGCTGGAAAAGGTGACAGCGAGGGAAGATTTCTGGAGTGAACCCGAAAAGGCGAAAGAAATCCTGAAGGAAAAAAATCGTCTGGAAACGTCTGTCCAGGACTGGAAGCGAAAGAAGAAAACACTGGAAGAATTGCAGGGTCTTTATGTTCTGGCAAGAGACGAAAGCGATCTGGAGACCCTTGAAGAAATTGACAAGGATCTTGAAAAGCTGGTTCACGCCGTACGGAATGAAGAATTCAGGGCCATGCTCGGGGGAGAAGAGGACATTCGCAATGCCATCATGAGCATTCATGCGGGCGCCGGCGGCACGGAGGCTCAGGACTGGGCCCAGATGCTCCTGCGCATGTATTTGCGGTGGTCGGAGCAGCGAGGCTTCAAGACAAACATCATCGACTTTCAGCCCGGGGATGAGGCCGGCGTGAAAAGCGTTACGGTGACCCTGGAGGGTGAATACGCCTACGGTTACGCGAGAGCCGAGATCGGCATTCACCGACTGGTCCGCATTTCACCTTTTGATGCGGGAAACAGGAGGCACACGTCCTTCGCTTCCGTTTTCGTGTATCCGGAGGTGGACGAAAAGATCCAAGTCGAGGTCGACGAGAACGATCTCAGGATTGACACCTACCGGTCCACGGGAGCGGGAGGGCAGCACGTCAACAAGACCGACTCAGCTGTGCGCATTACTCATATGCCCACGGGTATCGTGGTGCAATGCCAGAACGAACGCTCTCAGCACAAGAACAAAGCCATGGCCATGAAAGTCCTGAAGTCGAGACTTTATGAAATCAAGCTCAGGGAAAAAAACGAAAAGCTCAGCGAAATGGAGAAATCGAAAAAAGACATTGCCTGGGGAAGCCAGATCCGCTCTTATGTCCTTCATCCATACAAGATGGTGAAAGACCATCGCACAAACTTGGAGGTGGGCAATGTCAACCGGGTGCTTGACGGAGAGATCGATGACTTCATTGAGTCCTTTCTGATGATGAAGGATGCAGTTCCACAGCGATGAAAGCGGTGTCTCGCACTTTGTGATCTGAGATGCGTTTAACATAGCCAGGAAGATTGGAGGAGGATAAAGTTGAAGGGAGATAAACTCATTCACGAGAGAAGAATCGACGTCAAAACGTACGAAATGGGTGAAAGCAAAATTCGCATAGAAGGAACGCTCACCGACGAGCGTTTCTGTCATTCCTTTCTCTATTCTATTATGAACTTCATAAAACCGGGCCGGGTTCACCGCATCATCGTTGCAATGGAATTAACGCTTCCGGATCTGATGATCGAGAAAGCGGAAGCAAAAATGAAGACGGTTCCCGTCGAACTGTGTCGAGAGGCCGGAGACGTTGTGAAGGAGATCATCGGACTGAGGATGACGCGGGGTTTTACTAACAGAATCAGAGAAATAATGGGCGGTCGGAAGGGATGTCTTCACATGACAAATCTGATCCTCTCCATGAGCGCCGCCGCCCCGCAGGGTTCCTATGCCTATTATACGCGGGTTCGGGAAAACGGCCGGATTAAAAGCCCTGATTTTGACGGATCGATCATTTTGAACAGCTGCCACATATGGAGAGAGGGAGGGCCTTTTGCCTCTCGATTGGAAGAGATGAAAAAGGCAGCCCGGAACGTTCGATCGCCGAGGCATTCAGAGTGAAACCCGTCAGACGTGAATCTCCACCAGGAAGAATCCGCTTCGAAGAGAGTATTTGACCTTGTAACCCAGATCCGTGAGAATGGCTTTAATCACTTCGTTTTGGGGGGCAATCAGCGATTCGAATATGGAAATGCCATTGGTTTTGCCAATATCAACAATTTTTGCAAGCAATGATTTGCCAAGCCCGAGATGCTGCCAGTCATCACGCACGGCGACGGCAAGATCAGTCAGATGCGTGTGAACATCATAGGCGTAACGCCCTACGGCTATGACCGCATCTTTACCACCCTCCTGAACCAATCCAAGAAGCGCAAAGTCCATCTTGTAATCGACATGGGTGAATCGATAAACCCAGTTTTCCGGAAGAGAAGGCAGATTTGAAAGAAAGCGCAGATAAACGGATTGCGGTGATAGTTTATTGAAAAGATCGACAAGCAGAGGACCGTCGGTCGGCAGAACAGGTCTTATGAAGATTTTTCTACCATCTTTGAGGGTCAGCCAGCCCTCATGTTCCTTAGGATAGATAGGGGGTGGAAAATCCGGCATGAGGATGCTCCTTAAAAAAGAAGATTCAGCTCCCGTCCTTCAACGGCAGGCTTACCGTCAGAAACGGGATGACGCTGAAAAGAGTCCATCGACTGTTGATTATTTATATATGAAATCGCGCCAATAGGAAACAGAAAATGCTGCTAGAGAAAAAAATATCTTTCTTTAAGAAGAAAAATATACTATGGTCTGTCACAATGTCGTATGGAAACAAACGTTTTTTCAGGGGTTATACGAATGATACGATTGAAACTGCTCTGTTGTACTTTTTCTTTTATATGGATTCTATCCTGTTCGTATCCCATGCATGTGACTCCTGTAACTCTCGAGAGTAACAACAGGACCAGCCTTTACCGCCTTGCAAAAGCGGATGTCCTTCACGCTGAAAATTTTACTTCCGCGAATTCATCAAGCGACACCCTTGAAAAGCATGCGAAGCCCTTATCTGCGGCAGCGGTTCCATCAGTGGACAATCCGGCAAATCTCTCGCCGGGACCGGTAGCCGGGGAAGATCCTTCGGCAGAAAACGCTAGGCAAGGAAGAAATGAGAAAGAAACGGAGAAAAACGATAAGGCGCGGGAAAGCAACGGTCAGGAGACTCTTGACGCCGCCCTGGATTTGTTGACGCAGGCAAGGAGCTTGTGGGAAAAAGGAGAGTTGGATGATGCTCTGGCTTCGCTGGATGAATCGTACGAGTTGATTCTTGAAGTGAACGGAGATCCCGAATTGTCCAGACAGAAAGACGATCTGCGTTTCATGATATCCAAGCTCATTGTGCAGATCGTCGCGAGCAGACATAGGGTTACGGAGGGAAAACAAAGCGAAATACCTTTGGTTATGAATGCCGATGTGGAAAAGGAAATCCATTCCTTTCAAACCGTCGAGCGAGGGTTTTTTCTGCGTTCCTATCACCGTTCAGGACTTTACCTCCCCGTCATCCTCAAGCAACTCAAAGAGGCCGGTCTTCCGAAGGAACTGGCCTGGCTTCCGCTGGTTGAAAGCGGTTTTCAGGTGCATGTCCTCTCAAGGGCGAGGGCTTTGGGCCTCTGGCAATTCATTCCATCGACGGGTTATAAATTCGAGCTCAAGAGGGATCGCTGGATTGACGAACGAATGGACGTGGATAAATCCACGAAGGCTGCCATTGCCTATCTCAAGGAGTTGCATGAGCTGTTCGGAGACTGGATGACCGTGCTTGCAGCCTATAATTGCGGAGAGGGAAGGGTTTTGAGGGTGATTTCAAAGCAGCACACCAATTACCTCGATCACTTCTGGGATCTCTATCGCCAGCTGCCCCATGAGACGGCGCGATATGTGCCCCGGTTCCTGGCCACGCTGCACATCATAAAAAATCCCCGGAAATACGGAATGGACCTTTCGGAAAACCCGGATAAGCCCGTACCCTATGAGGTTGTCAAGTCGGGGAAATGCATGAGGCTCGAAGATATCGCAAAGCATCTCAGCATTTCGAAGGATGTGATGACCTGTCTGAATTCGGAGTTGAGACTGCAACTGACGCCGGAACAGGAGTATGATCTCAAGGTGCCGACGGGAACGGCCAAGAAGTATGTCAGCGTTTCAGATCAGATTCCCAAATGGGAACCGCCCCGCGTTTCGAAGCGGTATATCAGGCACCGGGTCAGAAGGGGAGAAACCCTCGGCAGTCTTGCAAGGCGTTACCATGTTACGAGGCATGAAATCGCTTCCGCGAATCACATATCGGCGAAACGTGCGCTCAGGGTCGGCCAGAGGATCAGAATACCCATCGATGATTACAGGGCTGCCGTTGCGAAGGTGAAGGGCAAGAAGTCGAAGAAAGAAAAAGCAAGCGCCGTAGAAGCCGGCAAGGTCTTAAGATACAAGGTCAGGAAAGGCGATACGCTGCAGTCTATTGCAGCGCGATCCCATACATCGGTTGCCGAAATACGGGAACTCAACGGCATTAAAGGAAGCAAGATTCGCGTGAATCAGGTCATAAAAATCAAGGGCCGCCCGATGGCAAAGGCGGAATCGGTGGCTGCGAGATGATGTAAAGATGTTCTGATGGAAAAAGGGTTGGGAAAGTGAAAGGGCTGAGCGGATTCAGCCCTTTTTTATTGATCCAGCATGGAATGGATCGGATAATCGTGTAAAAGGGAGAACAACTCCTCTTCCTTCCTTTTCATTTCATCCGCCGCCTCTCGAGATCTTTCGTGATCGTATCCAAAGAGATGGAGAAGGCCGTGAATCATCAGGTAGTCCAGCATATCTTCAACGCTCAGTCGGGTCAGAGAGGCCTCCTTTGCGGCGCGCTCAGCAGATATGAGGATGTCGCCGAGGATCTCGGGATTGATATCACCGAAGTCACCTTCTCTTATGGAAAAAGAAAGGACATTGGTGGGTCTGTCTCTTTTTAGGTACTTCCTGTTGAATTCCCTGATGCCCTCATCATCGAGGTAAACAACCGTGACTTCCCTGTCCCCGCATTGGAAATGCTTCAGGAGGCGGTTCAAAACGCGACCCGCTCGCCTAGTGTCTACTTTTTGCTTTTTCTGGCGGTTTAAAATCATAAATGCCGTTCGATTCTCTTCGGCCGTTGCTCTCCTTGACGCCGCCTTCGGGATAATCCACGCGCTGGTGAAAAATGGCGTTCAGGGTTCTTTCGAACACGTCGGCGATCTTGTTGAGGTCACGCAGAGTGAGTTCGCAGTTGTCGAGCTGCCCATCTGCGTAAACCTGCCTGATTCTTGTTTGAACAAGGTTCTTTATTCTGGAGGGAGTGGGATCCGTCAACGTCCGGGAAGAGGCTTCGACGATGTCTCCCAGCAGAACAAGCCCGGCTTCCTTGGTTTGCGGTTTCGGACCGGGATACCGAAAATCGCTCTCAGGAATGGAGCGAATGGATGGGTCTTTGTCTTTCTGAGCTTTCTCATAGAAGTAACCCACGATGCCGGTTCCGTGATGCTGGCGAATGATGTCTGTGATGATTCTCCCGAGTTTAAACCGTTTTGCAAGATCACAGCCGTCTTTTACGTGGGAAATGATCACAAGGCTGCTCATCTTAGGGGAGAGCTTGTCATGCTTGTTTTTCCAGTTTTGCTGGTTTTCGATGAAATAAAGCGGCTTTGTCAGCTTGCCGATATCGTGGTAATAGGCGCTCACCTTGGCAAGAAGGGAATTGGCCTGGATAGACTCCGCCGCCGCCTCCACGAGTGAAGCGACAATGATACTGTGATGATAGGTTCCGGGGGACTCCACGATCATACGCTGAAGGAGAGGCTGGTTCAGGTTGGCGAGCTCCAGGAGTTTGATATTGGTTGTGTACCCGAAGAGGGATTCAAGAAACGGTGCGATACCGGATACGATGATACCGGAAAGGATGCCGCCCGTGAGACCCCCTGCAAGTTTCAGGAAAACATCCGTAGAAAAGATGTGACCTGAAAGAATGATGATGCAGAAGATGACCAGCATGTTCACCAGGCCGGCGAGAATTCCTGACCTGTATAATGCAGAGCGCTGATTCAAATATGTCATGTGATGAACAGAGACCGCGCTGCCGAGAAATGACAGCAGAAACAGGGTCATTTTGTCCTCAAATAGAAACGTGATGAGCAAAGAAGAAAATATTGAGAAAATAAGCGCAATATTCCGGTTGAGGAAAACGGCGATAAGGACGGGGCCCATGGCAAAGGGGATCGCAAAATACGAGGCATCCAGGGGTATCAGGGGGAAGGCGTGGTGAACGGCTTCCGCAATGAAAATTCCCGTTCGGACGAGCATCATCTGCAGGATCGAAACAACGCCGAGGAAAAGGAGATGGATATTGGAGCCTTCAGGATTCTTCAGGAAATATTTTGACGTCTGGTAAAGAACAATCATGATAAGAACAATGGTCAAAAGAATCCCCAGAAAAAGGGCTCCTTTAGGGGTTCCGCCTCCGCCGAGGGCCTGGTAATAAGCCTCAATTTCATCCACATCCTGAGGATCGATTTGCTGGCCTTCGCGAACGATGAATTCGTTTTTCAGGACCTTGAGATAGACGGGTTTCGTTTTGTTGAGAAGGCTCTGTTTTCTTAATTCCGAAGCGTTTCTGTTGAAGGTCAGATTTGGCTGCGCAAGCCTGCTGACGATGGAAACGGCCAGTTCGCGGACATCGTTCCCGGCGGACCCAAGCATGGCGGGAGCGTGTTTCTGCAGGAACGGCCGCATGTCTTCAAGGATGACCAGGGAATAAAGATTCCGCATGTCGCCTTCCTTATGGGTCTTGATATTTCGGGTAACGACTCCTCGCGCATTTCTCACGGTCAGGAAATCGCTGCGGCTCATAATATTCAATTTGTAAGTGGCAAAAAGAAGTTTTGAAATATCGTTCAGCAGGTTTGGTGAAAAATCGTTTCTCTTAAGTATATCGAATTCCCGGTCCGTCAGAGGGGAACCGAGGGCCGTTTCAAAATCATTCCTGATTTTCTTCAGGGCTTCAGAACGGCTTGTAACGGAACCGGGGAGCAACCGTTCCTCCCCATCAAAAGGGCGCGTCACGTATTCAGCGGCGGCAAACGCTTTTGCAAGCCTTGCGCTCTGCGAGGCAGCGATGTCTTCATCGAAGTCGAAGACCGGCTCTGCGGAGGCGATCACCTCTGTCTTTTTCTTTTCCGTTGCTGCCCGGTCTATGACGAGAAGGTCACGGTCCGAACGGATGTCTTCCTGAGCGATGGAACCCACAGAGGGTTTCTGACTGAGAAATGATTTATACGGGAAAAGAATCAGCGCGAGGATGATTCCCGCAAAAAGAAGGAGGAGTCCCTTCTGAAGGGTAAGACTGCCGGGTATCAGCGGGATCATGCGAAACCGGCTCGAATAATTTTTCAGTTTAGATGATGTTTCCAGCTTGTTCATTTCCGGCGCACAGGAGAGGGCAGGTCCGTCTGGTTTCTTTTCAGTTTATCCAGATGATTGTAAGCACGAATAATCTGCTGAACGAGAGGATGTCTGACCACATCGATCTCGGAAAAGTAGACAAACGGAATGCCTTCATTCTTCTTCAAAATTCCCTCTACCTCGATGAGACCGGAGAGCTTGTCCGGTGGAAGATCGGTCTGCGTCACATCCCCGGTTATAACGGCCTTGGATCCGAAACCAAGCCTCGTGAGGAACATTTTCATCTGTTCGGAGGTGGTGTTTTGTGCTTCATCAAGAATAACGAAGGAATCGTTCAATGTCCTTCCGCGCATGAAGGCAAGAGGAGCAACTTCTATAACCCCCTTGTGAATCAGCGCGGTCGCCTTGTCGAAATCGAGCATGTCGAAGAGGGCGTCGTAAAGGGGCCTCAAATAAGGATTAATTTTCTCTGCTAGATCCCCAGGAAGAAAGCCGAGTCTTTCCCCCGCTTCAACGGCAGGCCTTGCCAGGACGATGCGGTTCACTTTTTTCTCGAGCAGTTCGGAAACGGCCATGGCCATGGCGAGATAGGTCTTCCCAGTCCCGGCCGGACCTATGGCGAAGACCATGTCGAACTTCCGCATGGAATCAATGTAAAGTTTCTGCGCGATGCTCTTGGGGGCAATGGTCCTCTTTTTCGAAGAAATAAAGACCGTGTCAAGGAATATATCCTCCAGGCGGATAGAGCTGTTTTCGCAAAGGATCCGGTGGGCATAGTCGATGTCAGCAGGATAGACAGGATACCCTTTTTCAAGGAGGGCATAGAGCTGGCTTAAAAGATTCTCGGCGAGATCAACAGAGATTCTGTCCCCGGACAGGGTAAGAGAGTTTCCTCTAGAGTGAATCTTTACTTTTTCAAGCCGTTCAACAGCCTTGATGTTTTTTTCCCGCTCTCCGAAGAGGATCCTGGCCAGATCATTATCGGGAAAGCTGATTTTCTTAAAAGAGATGTCTTCGGATTTCGGCTTCAAAAAGTTTTATACCTGTGTTGAAACGTTAACTATCCAAATTTATATCACGTTCAAAAACGTATTGCAATCCTCGTGAATAGGACACCGTGTTTGACGGCGACCGATTTTGCGAATCAGTCCTGAAGACAGAGATGGGCGTAGACTTTTGCATTTCCGATCATGTTTTCAATAAGGCAATACTCGTTCGGTTGGTGTGCCATATGCCCGATGCGGCACCATACAGCGGCCTGAAATCCCTCTTTCCGGAAAGGAGCGGCCACGGTCCCGCCGCCGATGCCCACGGGATATGCGCGGACGCCGTAAACATCTTTCACGGCCTTTTCGAGCGCTCTCACGATGGGGGCATCGGCCGGTGTCGGGGGCGGGGCCTCCACCTCCTGCACAACGGATATTTCAACTGTCACTTTAAAAGTGTTTTCTATCTCATCAGCCATGCGACGCATTTCGCTCAGAACACGGGAAATGGGATAAGAAGGAAGGATTCTGCAGTCAAGATAGAATATGTCTTCTCCTGGAATGGTATTTATGTTTGGGACGTTTGCGTCCTTGCGTGTCGGCTCAAAGGTGCTAATAGGCGGCTTGTAGAGAGGGTCCGAGGCATTGAATGCGTGGTAAAGGCCGCTCAGCTTTACCACGAGATGCGATGCGGCGAGGAAGGCATTTCTGCCCAGCGCGGGCCGACTGGCATGGCACTGCTTGCCGGTTGTTTTGAAACGGACCCACAGCATACTCTTTTCCGCCACTTCAATCATGGTTCCTTCTTCATTGCCCGCATCGGGCACGACGATAAAATCATGAGGACTGAAAAGCGTCGGGGCAGTTCTGAGCAGGTATTTAAGTCCCTTTTCGCTGCCTGTTTCCTCATCGGCAACGAAGGCCAGCCCCAGGGAATGTTTTGGGATGAGGCCCTCATCGATGAAGGCCTTCGCTGCGAAGAGGGACGCAATGATGTCCTGCTGATTGTCCTCCGTGCCTCTTCCGACGATCCTTCCGTCTTCCACGTATGCCTTGTAAGGGTCCTCTTTCCAAAAGCGGCGCTCACCGGGCGGTACGACGTCCAGATGTGTGAGGACCCACACTTTCCGGGTATCGCTACTTCCGGGCAGCATCGCGATCAGATTGGGTCGATGACCCGAAGATACTCTCTCGTCCGGAGCATGAAACACCTGCACGTCATTGAAACCGGCTCTGTCCAGATAGGTCATCAGGTGCGACGCTTTTTGATCTTCCCCGTCGCCCCCGTTTTCCGGCGCGAGGGCCGGGATAGCCGTCAGCTCCATCTGAAGCCGGATCATGTCATCCCTGTAAGAGTCTATCCTCTTTTTTATTCTCTCGAAGGTATGGGTGTCCATTATGAATATCCGTCCTCCCCCTTTTCTTGATTTTCTGTGGATCTGAATCGCTGATATATACGTACCAGTGGAAAGAGAAGCCCCACAACGCTTATGAGAATGATGAGATTGGAAGAGAAAAAAAACATGATAAACTCAACCGGGTTATTTAATCTGTAAGCGGAGATCAGAGAATCTACCCCGAAGAGAAGAAAAAAGAATGAAATAAATCCTATGATAATGTGTTTTCCCCACCAGAAAAGGGGAAGGTGGTTGTCTTTCAAAAGGCACCCTTTTTATCAGATGTCTGAATGATGTCACAAAAATTTCCGGATTTCATCTTATTCCTGCCAAAGAAAGAGCCACTCGTCAAGTTTCCCGGGCAAGCCTTTTCAAGGCCTTGAAGTCCTCATGGGTCAGATCCTCGCTCCTGCAGGGCAGAAGTGAATTATTATGAAAAAGAGGATCATCCCCGATGGGATAGATGGAAGTGCGTAGAGACGACTCCCAAAGGGTCGTGCCGGGTATCGGTGAAAATTCCGCAAGGATCGGTCTGGCCCCGCAGGTCTGCACGAATCGGATGCTCTCGCGGATCTCGGAGGCCTTCTGGCCGGGCAGTCCACAGAGGAGGTAAATGCCGATATCGCCGTTTGAATACCCGGCTTTCTTCAGCGATCGGACGGCGGCCAGAAGCTCCTGATTGGAAACCTTTCCTCCTGTTTCAATCTGGGCATCGGGGTTTGCCGATTCGAAGCCGAAGCGAAGGGTGACGAAACCTGCCTTGAAGAGAAGGCGGGCGATGGTGTCGTTCACCTCACGCAGATGGAGCCCGTTCGGACAATGAAAGCGGCACTTCAAGTCTCTTTTAATGATTTCCTCTAAGAGGGGTATGGCCATGTCCTGAGGTCTGACGAGAAAAGCATCGTCATAAAGAGAGAAATCTCTGACGCCGCGGGAATGATTCCAGAATGTTATCTCATCGGCGACCTTCAGGGGATCCCTTCGCCTGAATCCTTTGTTCAGCAGGCCGGATGCGCAGTAGGTGCATCGGAAAGGGCAGCCTCTCGACGTCAGGATCGGGACATGATCCAGACGGCGAACGAGATCCAAGGCCGGATAGGGGTAAGTATCGAGATTCTCATGATCCGGGACAAATTTCAGTTCTTCATCAAGCATGTTTTTGAAAAGCTCCGGGATTTTCCTTTCTCCCTCTCCGGAAAGGACAACGTCGGCCCCGGAATGGCTGACGGCGTGGTCCCGGCAGAGGGTCGCGTAATGGCCTCCGAGAACAACGGGTGTTCCAGGCAGAAGATCGGAAATGATCCGAATGGCTTCAAAAACCCCGGGATACCAGTAGGTCATCATGCTCGTGACCATGACGAGGTCGGGTCTTCCATCCTGAAGTATTTCATCTTTGAAAATGCGCGGCGTTATGCCGTAACGGTGATATGATCGCAGAATATCTCTGAAGGGTTCGGGTTTCGAGATCTTCTCTTTGGCGAATTTCCCCTGGCCGAAGGGCTTTCGTTTGGGTCGATGAACGCGAGGTTCAAATGGCATACCGGGATGATAGGGATCCAGGCAATCCACAAGGCGGACGTCGAAGCCGTTCTGCCTCAAGAAACTTCCGACATAGAGAAGACCGAGGGGCTTGATCCAGAAGTCATACGCGGCGAAATCGTATATCCAGGGATTGACGAGAAGGATGGTCTTCTTCACGTTTCATTAATGCCTGTCATGGTAAAGTAGGCCAAGCCATGCAGCACGGTCCATCGGCGAAAGCGTTCCGGTTCGCTCAAAATTCACGCCTCCTTTTGCCTTCGGATTGAAAATCTTTCTGAGACGTATTACGTTTGGAAAGAGCCTCCATCTCCCGCTGGATATCTTTTTCTCTCTCGCTTCCGGGAGGGGCTATTTTCTGGGCCTCTTTGAAATGAAAGAGGGCGCTTTCCGGCTTGTTCTTTTTCTTGAAAAAAAGGGCAAAATAGTAATGCGATTCTCCCTGATTTCCGTTTTGACCGTATGCCATGGCAATATTGTATAGAATATTCACATCAGCGGGATTTATTTCCAGGTATTTCCTGTAAAATTCTAGAGCCATACCGAAATTGCCCGCTTGTTCGTAAGCCCTTCCCAGGTAAAAGAGGGTTCCATCGTCCTTTTCATCCAAAGAATAGGCCCGCCTGAGGAGCGTTATGGCGTCAGCCGTTCCACCGGCGTCAAAGTAACTCTGTCCCATATCTCTCAGGATGTCCACGTCGTCGGGAG
>Ga0268276_1001740_pt1 | contig 20368 bp, 11 predicted proteins | sample saktaG_4_FD_190145 | JGI IMG/M metagenome (GOLD analysis project Ga0268276, IMG submission 190145) | Saline water microbial communities from Sakinaw Lake, British Columbia, Canada - sak_2010_1_5_45m | ecosystem: Environmental > Aquatic > Non-marine Saline and Alkaline > Saline ... | reverse complement strand
AAAGATGTGTCGCATGCTGCACCTGCCCATTCAAATATCGCCATGATAGAGTCCCGGATGCTCGATATCAAGGGAAATCGGTGGCCGAAGTTGACTTGCCGCCCTGAGTGCGGCATAGTACCTGCTAAGTGTGACCCGGGCTGTGTGTGCACGATGACCGGTAAGGCCGGCCGAAAAAGCAGGGAATACGCATCGATGAAAGCTTGGAAAATCTGGGTTCGTCTGGGAGCTGTGCTGCTGATGCCGTTGGTGCTGGTGCTGGTGATTGAGACGATCGCCCGGCTCTCGTTCGTCAACGCGGCCCGGTGGATGCTGATGCAGGAAGCGGGCAACCCTTTGCGTTACACCTACCTCTTGCTTGTTTTTGCCTTTGTCTCGTTGTATGCCATAACAAACCGGTTGCGCTGGGCCGCGATCTGCGGGTTCTGCGTGTTTGCGATTCTGGCAATTCTTCACGCAGGGAAGGAAATACTGTTGCAGCAACCGCTGGTGCCGAGCGATTTTTTGTTCATGCTCATGAGCGCCCGCGTCTGGTCGAACGCCTTTTTTCCGTTCACGTGGACGCAGATCAGTGTGTTTTGCCTGCTGGCTGTAGCGTGGGTACTGGGCTGCCGCTATGTGTTGCCGGATGTCCGCCTGGATCGGAAGCGCCGCCTGATAAGCGGGCTGTTTGCCCTGTGTCTGGTTCAAGTCCTGGCGGCGCACCCGGGGCTCTTCGCGAGCCGAACCGTACCGGTCTATCGCAAGCTGACATTCGTCTGGCGCCCCGAGGACAATCAGAACGATCGGAAAGCGCACGATCCAGGCATTCAGAACCCCGATTTCAGCGCGGCCTTCAACTATGTCGGGTTTGGGTTGATCACCGGTTTTCTGCTCAATTTGGACAATCAATCGTTGGAGGAGGACACGATCCCCATCGATTACACGGCGGCGGCCGTTCGTCAGGCCTGGCAGAATCTTTCCCCCGAACCCCCCGGCTCCGCGACGGCCACACCACCGTCGCCCGAGGACCGCCCCCATGTCGTGATCATCCTGTCGGAATCGTTCTGGGATGCGGGGTGGTTGGACGGCGTGGGCATCAACCCCGATCCGCTGTCTTGTTTCCGTCGGCTGGGCACCGGCGCCAACGCCTGCATCTTCAACACCGTGTCGCCCATTTTCGGAGGCTACACGTGTAACGCCGAATTCGAAGTGCTCACCGGGATCTCGATGGCCACGCTGCCCCCCGGGACAGTGCCCCATTCGGGCCACCTCAAGCCGCACACTCCGGCGCTTCCCGCCGTGTTCAAGGAGAACGGCTATGCAACCGTGGCGATTCACCCATTTCTGGCTGATTTCTGGAACCGCAATCTCGTCTATCCGATGATCGGGTTCGACCGGTTCGTCCATATTGGCGAGATGCGCCATCGGGAAGTCAAGGGGAAGTTCATCAGCGACAATGCCGTGGCCGATGAAATAATCGATGTGCTGGACGCCGCCACTGGCCCCGCCTTCGTCCTGGCGGTCACCATGCAGAATCACTCGCCGTATGGTGACAAACGCTACGGTGATGTCGAGGCGGATACCGTCTGGATCGAGACCCCCGCGCCCGGCGCGCTCGGCGTCGCGGGCGCCAGCGGAGGCGATATCCCGGACGACACGGCACCATCGCCCCGGGTGAACGTGACCGCCGTGCGCGACTACGTTCACGGCTTGCGGGACGCCGACGCCATGCTCGACAAGCTGACGCGCCGGTTTGCGGGTTCTGCCCGCCCGGTGCTGCTCCTGTTCTTTGGGGATCACCAGCCCAACCTGATACCGATGGAGGCCCAGCCCGGTGAGTTTACCCAAAGGGTCCGGCCTGAGGCCGGTTTCCCGGGGTTTGACTCGAAGCGGAAATATCAAGGCGTGGCGCTGTTCTGGGTCAGCCAGGGCGAATTGCATGCGCGGCCGCAAACGCCGCTCAGTATGGCGGCCCTGCCCGCCTGGGTCCTGCGGGAGGCCAAACTGCCGCTGCCACCGTTCTTCCGGCTCTCCGAGCAGGTTTTTCAGCGCTATCCGGTGCTGCACGGGAAGGTGGCCATGACGTTCACGGGGGAGGTGTGTGCCGTCCGCGAGCCCTTCACCGATCCTTTGCTGCGGGATTACCGTGTGATCAGCCGCGACCTCATGCTCGGGAAGAATTACTCGGCGGCGGCCACGAGCAAGATGATAGGTCAATAACGCGACGTTTTGTCGTTTCTGATGCATTCAGTTCTCATTTTTGCAAAAAAACACCCGCTGCCCCATTAAGGGGCCTCCGTGAATAAACCTTGAAACGGCTATAGGCGGTAAGACGGTAAGGCTATAAGGCCGATAATGAACAGGTACCCGTTTGATTCGTGCGTACCCAATGGGGAACAGACCCCGTTTGCATAACCGATTGCAACCCAAGCCTTACAGCCTCACAGTCTTCTGCCCTTTATATGATAAAACATCCAGCCCCCTATGAAGCGGATTACCCGCCGAATCACCCGTAGCAGAGAAAAATGTTTTTATGCTTGCATTGGCACATTGGGTGCTTATAATCATCCGTTGTCCGGCCTAATCGGCTCACGACGAGTCGGTGATGAAACTGCCGGGTAATGTGATTAAGCAAGTTGGTACACTGAAGAAAACATCAAGAGAGAAGGGATCCTATCATGAAATTCAACCGTAAAGGCTTCACACTCGTCGAAATTATGATCGTAGTTGCGATCATCGCGTTGCTGGCGGTTATTGCCGTGCCGAACCTGATCAAGGCTCGTGAAGCGACCCAGAGGAGCACCTGCGCCAACAACAAGCGTCTGATCTCAGACGCCATCGACCAGTGGGCGCTGGCGACCAATCAGGCGGGAACGGCTGTCCCCACCGATGGTGACGTCGCTCCCTACATCAAGGGCGGGGCGGTTCCCACGTGCAAAGTTGGGAATGCGGCGTATACTCTGGGCGGAACGGTCGCGGCACCGGTGATTACCTGCACATCGGGAGTCACGGACCATAACGCCGCGTCAGGCAGCTAATAGTACGCTCGGAACAAAACCGAGATGAAAGAAGAGCCGCGCATCATGCGCGGCTCTTTTTTTGCCCTTCAGGCAGAGGATTCGGCAGCGGCGGTCGGAATGCGTTTAGGACCGCAGTGCGGATCGTTTCTTTCGCTGCACCCGTAACAGCGCGCTCAGCGAATCGCGCGCCACGGCCAGAGCATTCAAGTTCTCCCGCCGCGTGAGCTTGAAGGGGAGCAGTTCGGTGAGCGGTCGCAGCACATTCAGCATCCGCTCGTTGCACACTTCGATTTCGGCGGGCAGCGCGTGGAGCTGTTCCAGCCCCTTCAGTACCCCGCCGGGGACCTGTGCCCACATCGCCGCGATGCCGGCGGTCGCCTGTAACGCGTCACAGGAGACGATCATCTCGGTCTCGCGATTGACCAGGAGTAGCGTGAAGACCGCCTCGGCGCGGTGGTTGCCGATGCTCTTCATCTTGAGCGGTGACAGCACCAGATCGGCTTGTAGCACCGTCGCGTCGGCCGGGTGTTGCCGGACGCGTCGCACCTGATCGAGCGCCAGGCTCACATCCATCTCCGTGCGCGTGGCTGGCTCCTCCACCCAGGTGTCGTGCCAGTCGCCTGCGGCGTCTTGCGTCCACACCAGGAACAGTCGGGGCAGACGCTGCCGGGGGAGGTCGGGGATGGCCTCGATGCGCATGGCCATGCCGTAGGCTTGGTAGAGGATTTGGGCGAGCCAAGCCACCTCGGACGGGTCGAGCCGATCGGGGAAATAGCCCACCCGCTGGCTGCAAAATGCCGGAAATTCGTCCCCGCAGGTGAGATCGACGCCGAGTCGGACCAGGACGGCGCGGTCAAACCGGCCCAACGAGGCCTCCGGGATGAACATCATCCGAACCCAGGATTCTTCGACCGCCCGCGCCAGCGGTGCCAGGCCGTCATCGCGGGTCTGACTCAAGATCGCGTCGCGAAAGGCGGTCCATCCCGGATAGACCGAGATCATCCGCCGCGCGGGGTCTCCCTGTTCCGAGAAGATCACGAAACCGGGCCCAACCGCCCCGTGCGGATGGATGCCGAACACATCGCCGAGTGTCATCCAGTGCCACGGATCCAAGGCGCGAATCCGTCGGGTTACGTCGTACAACCGCCGCCAGGCGGAGACGGGCGATCCCGCGATGCGCCCACAGTTGGAAGCCTTCTTTTCTATCGAGCCGTCAAGTCCCCGCTTGTTCATGGAAGGCAGTATAGCCAAACGAGCTGCCGGCAGAAAGCGGAAAAACTGAAAACGGAAACTGGCGCTTGCAGGGGTTCTGCAAGCGCCATTACCCAGCAATTCTAATGATGAGGCGATTGAGTCATCGGGGTCGGGGTCGGTATCGGGGTCGAATTTCTGAGTCTTCGGGGTCGGGGTCGGTATCGGTATCGGGGTCGAATTTCTGAGTCATCGGGGTCGGGGTCGGTATCGGAATCGGGGTCGAATTTCTGTTGGTTTTATCGATACCGACCCCGACCCCGACCCCGACCCCGACGCCGATGGTCCCCTCTCCATAATGAGAATTGCCCTTCACCCACACCCGACGCTTGTTTCCCGCCGCCGCTTTCGCTATGCTGTGTCATTCTTTGAACGAGGCGCCTATGTACCAACCCGTGTCGAACAAATCCGATTTCCCGGCGATGGAACGCGAGACGCTCGCCTTCTGGGAGCAGCACGACACCTTTCGCAAGAGTCTGGACAAGAATCGCGGCCAACGCGAGTACGTCTTTTACGACGGTCCCCCCTTTGCCACCGGGCTGCCGCATTACGGGCATGTGCTCCCCGGCGCCATAAAGGATATCGTTCCGCGCTACCAGACCATGCGCGGGTACCATGTGGCGCGTCGCTTCGGGTGGGACTGCCACGGCCTGCCGATCGAGGCGCTGGCGCAGGAAGCCCTCGGCATCAATGGCGCGCATGAGATTCGCGCCTATGGCGTGGACAAGTTTAACGAGCAGTGTCGCGCCATGGTGCTGCGCTACGTCGGCGAATGGCGCAAAACCGTCGCGCGCATGGGGCGCTGGGTTGATTTCGACAACGACTACAAGACCATGGACCCCGCGTACATGGAGACGGTCTGGTGGATGCTCAAACAACTCTGGGAACAGGGTCGCATCTTCAAGTCATACCGGATCATGCCCTACAGTTGGAAGCTCAACACGCCGCTCAGCAACTTCGAGGCGGGAAGCAACTACAAGGACGTGCAGGATCCCGCCGTTACCTGCCGCTTGCGGGTCACCCAAGGAGCGCCCGAGGCCTGGGGCGAGACCTACCTGCTCATCTGGACGACCACGCCGTGGACCCTCCCCGGCAACCTCGGGGTTTGCGCCGGCCCGGAAATCGACTACGTCTGTGTGCGCGACAACAAGGACAGCGTCTGCTTCGTCCTCGCCGAGGCGCGCCTCGCCGCCTACTACAAAAGACCAGAAGACTACACCGTGGTTGCCCGCCTCATGGGGCGCGACCTGCTCGGCTGGCAGTACACGCCGCTCTTCCCGTATTTTGCCGCGCAGCCCAATGCCTTCCGTGTCCTGAACGATCCCTTTGTGACCACCGAGGACGGCACCGGCTTGGTTCACCTGGCGCCGGCCTATGGCGAGGACGACTTCCGCGTCTGCCGCGCCGCCGGTATCGACATCGTCGACCCGCTGGACGAAAATTGCTGCTTCACCGCGCAGGTGCCGGAACAGGCCGGCGTGTTCTGCAAAGACGCCGACAAAGAACTGATCCGCCATCTCAAACACGTCGGTAAACTGGTCCATCAGTCCACCCTCGTCCACAGCTATCCATTCTGCGACCGCACGGACACACCGCTGATCTATCGCGCCATCGAGGCGTGGTACGTGCGGATCGAAGACGTGCGGGACCGCCTCGTCGCCAACAACGAGACCGTCCATTGGACGCCCGATTACATTGGCGATAAGCGTTTCGGCAACGGTCTGCGCTCGGCTCCGGACTGGAACATCAGCCGTAATCGCTTCTGGGGGTCCTGCATTCCGATCTGGATCAACGAGGCAGACCCGGCGGACATGATCTGCGTGGGCTCGATTGCCGAGCTCGAACACCTGTCCGGACAGAAGGTCGCCGACCTGCACAAGCACGTGGTGGACGCGATCCTCATTCACCGGGACGGCAAGACCTATCGCCGCACGCCGGAGGTGCTCGACTGCTGGTTCGAGTCCGGCTCCATGCCTTACGCGCAGCAACACTATCCCTTCGAAAACGGCGACCGGCTTGACGCCTTCTTTCCGGCGGATTTCATCGCCGAGGGGCTCGACCAGACGCGCGGCTGGTTCTACACGCTGCTGGTGCTGGGCACGCTGGTCTTTGACCGGGCACCGTTCCGAAATGTGGTCGTCAACGGCATGGTCCTGGCCGAAGACGGCAAGAAGATGAGCAAGCGGCTCAAGAACTATCCCGACCCAAACTATATCATGGACACCTACGGGGCGGATGCGCTGCGGCTCTACCTCATTTATTCGCCGGTCGTGCGCGCCGAGAACCTGCGCTTCGCCGAGAATGGCGTGAAGCAGATCCTGCGCGACCTGCTAATCCCGTGGTGGAACGCCTACGGATTCTTTGTGACCTACGCGACGGTCGACGGGTTCTGCGAAGCGGCGATGCCCTCTCCCGACTCGCCCCACGAACTCGACCGGTGGATCGTCTCGTCGCTGGAAACGCTCGTCGCCGATGTGACGGCGGCGATGGACGCCTACGATCTGCAAAAATCGGTGCGCCCGTTCGTGCTCTTCGTGGAAAATCTGACGAACTGGTACATCCGCCGCTCGCGCCGACGCTTCTGGAAATCGCAGAACGACGCCGACAAGCAGTACGCGTACCGCACGCTCCGCTACGTGTTGGTTCAGCTTTGCAAAGTGGCGGCGCCCTTCACCCCCTTCATCGCCGAGGCGATCTACCGCAACCTGCGCGGCGCGGCCATGCCCGAGTCGGTCCACCTGTGCGACTTTCCGGAGGCCAATGCAACGGCGCGGGACGAGGCGCTCGAACGGCGCATGAACCGGGCGCAGACGGCGGTGAACCTGGGCCATTTCCTCCGCAAACAGTGCGAAATCAAGGTCCGACAGCCGCTCGCGCGCGCCACGCTCGCCAGCGCCGATGCCGCGTTGCTCGACGACCTGCGGCCCATGGCGGGGCTGATCGCCGACGAACTGAACGTCAAGGAAGTCGCCTTCGCCGCCGATGAACTGGCGTTTGTCAAACTGACGGCCAAGGCGAATTTCAAGACGCTCGGGCGCCGCTTGGGCAAACGGATGAAAGCCGCCGCCGACGCCATCGCCGCCCTGCCGCCGGCGTCGCTGACCGCCGTGGCCGAGGGTCAGCCCTGTATGATCGATCCGGGTGATGGCGGACCGGCGATCGAGCTGGCTACCGAAGATGTCCTCGTGCAGCGGGAAGAGCGCGAAGGACTCACCGTGGCCAACGCCGGGGCCCTAACACTGGCGCTGGAGACCGCGCTGGACGAAGCGCTGGTGCGCGAGGGGCTGGCCCGCGAATTCGTCTCGACCGTGCAGGGGTTGCGCAAGGAGGCCGGGCTGGAGATCGCCGACCGCATCACCCTCGACGTGTCGGGATCCGTCGCCGTGCGCGCGGCGCTCGAGGCCCATCGCGAGTATGTGTGCGGCGAGACACTGTGCGTTGCGCTGCGGCTGGCGGAGCGGGCGGAGGGCGCGCCGGCCGACCTCAATGGCGAGCCGTGCGGGATCACACTGGCCAAATCATGAAGGGGGACGCGTGTTGACCGAATGGTTCTGGACCTTCCTGGATACGCTTCGAGAAAACACCTGCCTGCAGGGGTTGGTGGCGGCCGGCGGCACGTGGCTGTTTGAAGATGGCGTCAGCATCGGCTGCGCCATGCTGGCCGCGTCCCGTGACATGCACTGGCAGGTGGTTCTGGCGGCCCTGACGGGCGGTATCGCTTCGGGTGACCTCGCGCTCTATCTCACGGGTCTGTTTGCCTCCCGGCAGGTCTTCAAACGCCGCTGGATCAGCCGCAGCCGCCTGTTGTGGGCCGAGGAGTATTTCAGCGGGCACATGGTCAAGGCCATCTTCATGGCGCGGTTTCTGCCGGGAACGCGGACCGTTACCTTCGTGGCGGCCGGGCTTCTGGGCGCGCCGTTCTGGCGGTTCGTCCTGCTGGCCGTGCTGGCCTCGTTCACGCAGACGGCCGTGTACCTGATCCTGGCGATGACGATTGGATCGGCCGTGCTGCCCTATCTGGGTAATCTCGGGCTGCGGGTGGGTGTGGTGGCTGTGGTCTTGGGGGGCGTGGTGGCGCTCAACGTGGTGATCGCCCGGCGCCAGCGGGTGAAGGAGGAGACCGCCGTTCCCGAGGCCGATGCGCTGGCCGAACACGAGACGCCCACGACCGTCTTCGAATTCTGGCCGATCTGGGTGTTCTATTTTCCCGTGCTCTTCTACATCGTCTATCTGGCGATCCGGTTCCGCGGGTTGCGTGTGACCATGGCCAGCAATCCGTGTATGTACGCCTCGGGGCTGGTACGGGAGTCGAAGCAGCAGATCTATGCGATCTTCCCGCCGGATGTCGCCGACCGGTGGGTCGGTCGGGTGGCGATTTCGCCGCCGAGTACCCCCCAGCAGAGCGCCGGGGAACGACTGGAACGGGCGCGCGAGGTGCTGGCCGAGCGAGGTATCGGCTTCCCGCTGGTGGCCAAGCCCGACGTCGGCCAACGCGGCGTCGGCGTCAAGCGGATCTGCAGCGAGGCGGAATTGCTGGCCTATTTCCGGACCTTTCCCAAGGAGCATGCCGTGATCATGCAAACGCTGATCACCCGGCCGCACGAGGCGGGGGTTCTCTATGCGCGCAAGCCCGGCGACGCGCATGGCCGGGTCGTCTCGCTGGGGCTCAAGGCCTTCCCGGTCGTCACCGGAGACGGCACCCATTCCCTCCGGCATTTGATATTGGCCGACAACCGCTGCCGCAAGCTGGCGCATGTCTATTTCGCCAAGCATCAGGCCACGCTCGACGACATCCTGCCCGCAGGCAAGGTGCGGCAGCTCAACTTCGCCGGCAATCACGCGCAAGGCACGGTCTTTATCAACGGAAACCACGCGATCACGCCTGAAATGTCCGAGGTGTTTGATGGCATCGGGCGGTCGCTCGGCGAATTTTATTATGGCCGGTTCGACGTCAAGTACGACTCGCTTGAGCAACTGCAGCGGGGAGAGGCATTCACCATCATCGAGGTCAACGGCGCCGGTGCCGAGCCGATCCACATGTGGGACGGCCGGATGTCCCTGCGGGGCGCTTACCAGGCCGTGTTGTGGCAGCATCGACACCTGTACGAGGTCGGCGCAATGAATGTCCGGCGTGGGTTCCCGACCCTCACCCCCTGGCAGGTGATCCGCGATTATTGGTACGTCAACCGCCTCGTGAGGCGTTATCCGGGGGCGGATTAGGCTGCCGGAATGCCTGACGGGGCGGAAGCGACCGGATGCGCGGGAGGGCTGGCGGATAACGGAGAGAGGGCACAAACGCCAATGGCGCAGTGTACGGAACCGAGTGAAAATGACGGCTGCAACGCGGCGGATGGGTTCTTCGACCGCCGGTTTGACCGGTTGGCGCGGCTGGTGGGGGAGGATCGCCTCCGTCGGCTGCAGCGGGCGCACGTCATGGTGGTGGGCGTGGGCGGCGTCGGTTCATGGGCTGCCGAAAGCCTGGCGCGTTCCGGCATCGGGACGATCTCACTGGTGGATTTCGATGATGTCTGCATCACCAATTTCAACCGGCAGTTGCACGCGCTGGAGGGGCGCATCGGGCAGCCCAAGGCGGACGTGATGGCCGAACGGCTGCGGCAGATCAATCCGGAGGCCGTGGTGCGGGTGGAGGCCTGCTTCTACAGCGAAGCCAACGCCGATCGGCTCCTGGCCACCGCGCCCGATTTCGTGGTGGATGCCATTGACAGTGTGTCTTCCAAGTGCCATCTGCTGGCCACCTGCCATGCGCGCGGCATCCGCGTGGTGTGCGCCACCGGTTCGGCGGGACGCATGGACCCGGTTCCAATCACGGTGGACGACCTGTCGCGGACAGACGTGGACCCGCTCGCGCGCGCCGTGCGCCGCATCCTGCGCCGGGATTACGGCTTTCCGCGCGAAGGCGACGGGACGTTTGGCATACCGGCGGTGTTTTCGCGCGAGGAGCCCATCCCTCCGCAGGAACTGCCGAGCGACTGCGGCAGCGCGCGGCGTTGTTTCTGCGCCAGCCGGAACGGCGCGTCCTTCAATTGCGACGACCGGAACGTCATTCTGGGCTCAGCCGCCTTTGTCACCGGCGCCTTTGGCCTGCATTGCGCGGCGGTGGTGGTCCGCAGGTTGTTGGAGGCGACCGAGCCTCCGGATTCTATTCGATCACAACGTCCGGAAATGCCGCCAGCAGTGTCGCCTCCGCCCGTTTGATGGCGTCACGCGCGTCGCGGGCGCCGGTGCCGGTCCCGGAAGCCTTCATGTAGTCGCGCACCGCCTCCTGATAGGCCTTGATGGCGTTGGTCTGGGCGGCCGTCAATCCGGCATGCGCGGCCAGTGGGGCGGTGTCGAGCAGTACCACGGCCGCAGGATCGGCCGGGCGCGGCGGCGTGTCCGGCGCTTCAACTCCGTTTGCGCCCGCGCCGGCCGCGGGAATCCCCCGGGGAAAGGCCGCGCGTAATCCGTTCTCGGCACGGGTCAGGGCCTGTCGCAATGCGGTCTCCTGAACCTTGCGTGCGCGCAGTGCGTCGAGCATCTCCCCCCGGCCCTTGCCTTTGGCCTGATCCATGGCCGCGACCATTTTCGTGCTCTCCCTCACAAACGCGTCGTATGGCGCGCGCTGCGCCAGGTAGAGCTTGACGGCCGCCATCTGCGCCGGTGTCAGGTCCAGGCGCGCGGACAAGTGGGTGACGTCGAGCATGGGTTGGGGCTTCGGGGGCTCCGGCAGACCGCCGGCCGCTGCCGCCGACGGCTCCTCCCGGGCCACCAGACGCTGCACCTGCATGCCATAGACCGTCTCTTCCTGCGCCCCCGGGCCGTCCTTGATAATGGAGAACTTTGCCTGTTTGTAGCCGAGCAGCTTCACGTCCAGCGTGCGTGACCCCTGTTCGAGCACCCCCTCGCGAGGAGGCGTGAGCGTGAGGGCTTCGACGGTCATGCGCGGCTCTACTACCGCCGTGCCGTCGGCGCGGTTGAAATGAAACATGTTCTTCTCGTAACGCATGAACGTGCCGTCGTAAGTCTGGGTGCGCGTAACCAGCGTGTCGGCCGTTGCGACGGTGGCGGCGAGCGGAAGCCCCACGGCCAGTATCCGCAATAGGACTGCTGACAGAGAGCCGCGATCATCAGCACTCATTGTGCCTCTCCTCTATTTCATAAATCGGTTTCACAAGCGCCACGAGAACACGGTGAACGTAGCAGGAACCGCGCTTCGACGCAAGCGCGGTCCTGTGTAGGGCGAATCACACCCATTGTTGTCGCTTCGCGGTTTGACTTCCGCGAGCGAATCGTCTAATGTGGTATGCGAAGAAAGGGGGGAGACCATGAGCGTTCTGAAAGCCACATTCCACGGAGGCGTCTTCGTCCCTGAAACGCGCCCCCGCATCGCTGACGGTAGAACCGTCTTGCTCTCCGTCCGTGTCTGCCCCGTCGAACCTGACGGATGCAATCCAAGCCCAAGCGGCGATCCGTATTTTTTGAACCGAAGCAACGTGGATGCCATCCGCATGTCGGCGGAGCAGGCGCGAAAGGGTAAAACGGTGCCCCTGGACGAGGATAGGGATTTGAAGGACATATTCGGAAGCCTGTGATGTATACCATCCTCTTCACCGAGGCTGCCAAACGAGACGTCTTGGCGCATCAGGCAAGCGGTAATCTTTCGTTGCTGCGCAAGATCAACGCCTTGTTGGGGGAATTGCGGGAGCACCCGCGCACAGGAACAGGGAAGCCGGAACGATTGCGAGGCGATCTGTCGGGGCTTTGGTCGCGGAGGATCAATCGGGAGCACCGGTTGGTCTATTCCATTCATGACGCCGTGGTTACCGTCGAAGTGATATCGGCAAGAAGCCATTACGGCGGCTGACCGGGGCTCTTCCTGTCCACTGCCACCCAGGCTGCGGAGAAGCCGTCGGATTAGCCTAGAGCCGGCACGCTTCGTGTTGAATCCGAAATCCGGCCACAGATTCCCTGTCCCCGTTCGGCCATTTTGAGAGAGCGGGGCAGGGAAGTCAACACCTTTTCGCCCAAATGGCGGCAGAGCACCAGACGAGCGAAGGTCACCGTCCGGCGGCTGGGGGTGTCGGCGGCCCGGCCCGGCGGGCGCCGGGCTTCTCCCGCGCCAGTGCGGCTGCTTCATAGGTCCGCACCAGATGGGGGCAGAGGAGGCAGGGGCATCCAAGGGACAGGCATCCAAGGGACACAAGCATCCAAGGGACAGGCAACCGATATCGCAGTAACGGGGCGGAAATGGATCAGGAAATATTTTGGGGAGGCCCCCTATGAGCCGAGGAGTTGCGCGGCGGCGCGGCGGCGCTTTCTGGGCGCCTGCGGACGCCTGGCGGCGCGGCGGGAGGGCTTTGGCTCGGCGGGGAGGAGCGGCGCGGTGAAGCGCTCGTAGAGGGCGAAGAGGAATTCCACGCGCTGGCGGTCGGAGGTGAAGGGCTGCGAGCGGTAACACTGGTCAACCGCGCGGTCGAGGTCGGCGTGGGCCTTCTGGCGCTTGGTGACAAACGCGTCGGGGCCGGGCGTGAGATAGGGACCGATGTTGCTCGTCTCGGTCACGGTGGCGTCGCCGTTGCCTGAGTCGTAGTCGAACAGCCTCTTGACCGGGATGTCGAACGCCGCAAAACCGATGATCACGACGTGGACGTGGGCCTTGCCGCGCGCTTCGCTCTGCCAGGGGAACGTCCGGTGCGCGAAGTGGATCTTGATGCGCCACGCGCTGAACAGAAGCCCCCAGACCAGCGGCACCTGTTCGCCCTGGGTGATCGAGTTGGTGGACACGAAACCGGCCACGATGGCGGTGCCTTGAATGTATTCGGCGGCGCGGTAGTGCCAGCAGGTGACGTAATCCAGATCGCCGATGTTCCTGAAGCCCCCGAAGACGGCCGCCATGTCGGCTTTCTGTTCGGCGCTCTGGTAGTGCTTGCCGATGAAGGGCGGGTTGCCGAGGATGTAGGAGCACTGCTCGGGCGGGAGGATCTGTTTCCAGTCGAGGCGGAGGGCGTTGCCGTGAACGATTTTGGCGGATTTGCGGAGCGGCAGGCGGACGAAGTACTGGCCGAAGGCCTCGGAGAGGCGGATGTTCATCTGATGGTCCATGAGCCACAGGGCGACCTCGGCGATGCGGGCGGGCCACTCCTGGATCTCGATGCCGGCGAAGGCGTCGACGTCGACGCAGGAGAGGGACTGCACGTCGAGTTCCTGCTGCACCGCTTTGCCGATCTGCTCCTTGAGCACCTCGATCTCCAGGAGGCGCAACTCGCGGTAGGTGATGACGAGGAAGTTGCCGCAGCCGCAGGCGGGGTCGAAGAAGCGGAGGTCGCCGAGCTTCTTGTGGAACTGGCGGAGCAGGGCCTTGCTGCGGCGGGCCTTGGCGAACTCGGCGCGCAGGGCGTCCATGAAGAGGGCGTTGACGACCTTGAGGATGTCGCGCTCGGAGGTGTAGTGCCCGCCGGTCTGGCGGCGCTCTCTGGGGTCCATGACGCCCTGGAAGAGGGAGCCGAAGACCGCGGGGGAGATCTGCGACCAGTTGAAGTCGGTACAGGCGACCAGCGCGTCGCGCATGGCGCGGTTGAAATCGGCGAAGCCGAGCCGCTCTTTGAAGAGCTCGCCGTTGACGTGGGGGAAGGCGGCGAGCAGTTCGTCGAGGTTCCGCTGGCGGCGTTCGACCGGGGTGTCGAGCACTTCGAAGAGGCGGGCCAGAAGCACGCCAAGGTCGGATCCGTCCTTGGCCGTGCGGTTCTCGATGTAGAGGGTGAAGGCCTTGGGCTCGAAGAGGCCGGTGTCTTCGGCGAAGAGGCAGAAGAGGATGCGAACGAGGAAGCGCTCGAGGTCGTGGCCGGCGTAGCCGCCCTCGGCGAGGGCGTCGTGAAGAGCCCCGAGGATCTCGACGGCCTTGATGTTGATGGGGTCCTCGTCGCGCGAAAAGCGGATGGCGTTCTGGCGGATTTCGTTCCAACTGATCGGCATGCGGGGAGCCCTCTGGCTGCGCGGAGGCGCGGAATGACGGTCACGCGGACAGGGGAGAAGATAGCGTGATTGACGGCGGTTGGCAAGAACGGAAGTGGTGCTGCGGTGCGGCCAGGGCAATTCTAATTTCGCGCCCCGTTCGCTCCGGCCCGTTGAGGGGCCTGTGCCGGGTTCGCACAATGTCATCTTGTAACGCAACCGCCTGCCGTCTCCAGTAGCCGGGATGCGCCTTCCGCCACGCCCGGACCCGGCCGACATGTGGCCCCTCGCCGTGATAGTTGATGTTCTCCGGATGTGCCAGCCAACGCCGCTGACTCGCCTGATGGCTGGCGTGCTGGCAGGCAGGGTTTGAGCAGTACTTCTGGCGGCTGGCGTTGTAGACGTGAGGCTTATACAACTCGCCACAGTCTAAGGATTGACGGGTGCATGATCCTCCGTTCCGACAATGTCCTGAATCCGGGCGGCTTCCCAATAGAGCGGGTGCAGCCTGTCCCGCATGAGTTCGGCCAGCAACGGGTTTTTGATCTCCTCGGCGCGATTCAGCGCGTCGCTGAAGATCGCATCCAAAATTTCCAACTCCTGCCGCCTGTCAAACAGGATCGCGAAAAGGATGGGGAAACGCTCGTCCGGCAGGAGATTCACCGCATGGCGCACGCACTCCATGCGCGCGTCTTTGTCGACTTTGACCAGCGCCGCCTTCAGTTCGAACGCCTGCTCGGCGGACGGGGTGCCGTCCTGCTCCATGATCCGCTCGATGAACCGCTCCCAGTCGGAAACGGCCCCTCCGTCGGCATCGGAAACCTCAGAGGCCAAAGCGGCATCCGACGCCTCCTCGGGCGCGCGAACCGCCGCCTCGGGAAAAACCGGGGCGCGAGTGGCGGGCGCACCGGGTGCCGGGTCGAGCGTTTTCACTCTGGACGGCGTGCGTCCGTCCTGTCGCTCCCGCACCGGGGTCGGCGCAACTCCGGCGTCGCCCTTCTTTGCCCCGTCACACGCCGCGTGGCGCAGCATCAGAGCCGACAGCAAGGAGATCACGGCGCAGAGAAGCGCCACAAACCACGTTCGCCGCATTGCGATTATTCCGATTGACAGCCGCCCCGGCCATTATACGGCCGGGGCGTGAGTTCCTCACTCCGCCATGAGCAGGAGATCGTACGATTCGTTGAACTTAAAAGTCTTCATCACCGGGTTGCCGTTACGGTCTACTTTCCCGGTGTCGTACTCGCTCTGGTCGCCCCACAGGAAATAGCCGCGGCCCTCGGCCGCGTCGGACTCGCCTTCCCAACGGTACGGCGTCAGCGCGCCCTCGAATTTGATCGTTTGGGAGGCGTGCTTGAGCGTCCGTTTGCCGGTGGTGAAGTCCTCTGCGGAAGCGTAGTCGTACCACGCCTTGAACGACCCGGAGAAGAGCCCCGTGGCGCGTGTGAACTTGAAGGTCAGTCCGGAGGTGTTGGACTGGCCGTCGCCGTTGGCATCTGCCCCGTAGTTGTAGGTTCCATCCGGCAACTTGGCGGGCGTGTCGGCCCGCGGCGCGGCCAGACCGGTACCCGTACCCGTGGCAGGGGTGACCGCGAGCACGAGACCGTTCGGCGAGGCGCCCCCTGCGGCCTCGATCCATTCGGTCTCGTTCCGGCTCACTTTCCGGGTGCCCGCCTCGTTCCAGTCGGTGTACCGCACCGACACCGCCAGATCCGGAAGCCCGACGCCGTCGACGGCCAGTCCATTCTCGTAGTAATCGCGCAAGTTGATCAGCTTGTTGTACCAGCCGCCCGAGATGCCGGTCTCGCGGAAGAAGCCGTCGCCGTATTCGCCGGTCGCCTGCGGGCTGCGATTCACCCAGGTAAAGGCCCAGTAATCGCCCCCCCCCAACAGCCGCACCACGGGCCTGGCACCCTCCTCGGGGATGACAAACTCCGCGATTCCGGCGAGCGTCCCGCCCTGGTAGGTTCCGGGCGCGGTATAGACCACCGTCCAGACCGTATCGCCGTCAAAGACAAGCGCCCCGCTCATCGAGACCGTGGTGCCGTCGGCGAGTTTGCCGGCGGTCTTCACGCCGCCTTTGGCGTCCACCGTGAGGGCCAGGTAGCCGCTACCGAACGAGCCGTCGCCCGGGAGCGTCGCCGTGTAGTAGCCGACGTAGGGCGCCAACTCCCCGGCCATGGCCGGATCCTGCCAGACGTCGCGGTAGAGCCAGACCTCCAGCGCATCCCCGCCCCAATTCGTATCGCACCAGCCGTCCGCCCCGCCGAGCCCTTCGGGGAGGATGCCGCAATCCTCGCACGAGGAGGCGCAGCGCCAGACGTCGAAAGTGATCGGAAGGTCGGGCCTGCCCCTCGCCTTGGCGACGACCGACAGCGTGATGATTCCGTGCTCGCTCTCCGACTCCCGCGCGGTGTAGGATGGCGCGCTGAAGCTGTAGGTCGCCCCTTGGAACGACAGCTTGCCGGAGACCTTGCCCGCCGCCGTCACGCTCATCGTGGCGAGTCCGCCGCTGCCGTCCTCGACCCAGACAAACCCGTTAAACGCCCCCTGCGCCCAGACGGGCAGGGGCCGGACGGTGATCGTGAAGGACTGGGGCGCCACGCCCGTCGCCGAGACCCTGACAGCGAACGTGCCGGCCGCGGCCGGCACGCCGGCGATCCGGCGTGCGGTCGTGTTGTATTGCAAACCGGACGGCAGACCCGCCACCGCGACCCCGGCCGCCCCCGCGAACGCTCCGGGAAGGTCCATCGCAAAAACGACACCGACCGTGGCGAAGGGGCTATCCATGATCGGATTCTCCGCCTGCACCACCGTCACATCAACCGGGCTTCCCGTGGCGCCCGCCGCGATCACGCGAATGGTGGCCGCCCGCTGCACGCCGCCGACGGGGTTGGCATCGAAGCCGACCGTCACGGTCCCCGCGTTGCTGCCGCTCGCGCCGGAGGTGATCCGTGCCCATGTCCCTCCCGCGGTCACCGCCGCCGTCCAGGCCATCGTACCCGATCCCGTGTTCGCGACGCCAAAGGTCGCCGTGCCCGCAGCGGCGGATACGGAGCGGGTTGTGGGTGTGACGGTTAGAACCGGCTGCGAGGCCGTCCACTTCGCATAGAGCGTGACGACTGCGCCTTGAGTCGATGCCAGGTTTAGAACGCTTTGCCCGTCGCCATAGACGACCGACCCGCCGGGAGAGGTCGCCCAGCCCGCAAAGATATAGCCTGTGCGCGTGAACCCGTTGGGGGTCAAAGATTTCGTGACAGCATACGTGTGGCTTGAATTCACGGTTGAGCCGCCCGTGCTACCGTTGCCGTCGTAGGCCACGGTATAGGCGTTTGCCACCCACTTGGCGTACAGCGTGACGGCCGCATTGGCGGTGTAGCTGCCGCCTGCGAGATAGTCGATTCCAGCCCCATTCGCGAGGCTGTTCCATCCGGCAAAGGTGTAGCCGGTTTTCGTCAGATTCCCGCTGTTGCCCGCCAGGGTCAACGTCACGTCGTGGGTCTTGGTCTGCGGCCCTGGAGCCACGCCGCTCGTTGCGCCATTGGCGTTATAGGTGACCGTGTACGTTGTCCGGCTATAGGTCGCCGATTTCACACCGCTTTCGTTCATCCCGTCTTTCCATGCCTTGGTCTTGAGCCAGCCGGAGACCGGGACATTCACGATGCCGTTGACGGGCACCGCAGTTGACGAAGTTGTCGGATCGGCTCCCGGCGTTGTCCCGGAACCGCTGGTGTAGCGAATGGTTACGCCTGCTGTCGCGCAGGTGATCGTGACGTTGACGCTGCCGCCTGAATGCGTGCCTCCGTCGGGGTTGAAGGTGGGGGTGGCAACTTGGCCGACAGATGTCCAATGCGCGTAAAGAGTGGTGTTCTGGGTTCTGTCCCAGTTGCGGGCGCTCGACATGTTCGCGTTGTAGTATCGCGTTCCGTTGCCACTGGTCTGGTCGAAATAGCCCTGGAATGTGTAGCCGGTTCGCGAGGGGGCCGTCGCTGCGGGCATCGCTGCCCCATACGTCGCGGGTACACTGCTTGAGCCGCCGGAGCCGCTCTGGCGGTCAAACGTGATCGTGTAGGTGTTGGGCGTCCACTTGGCATAGAGCGTGACCGAGGCGTTAGTGATATACGTCCCGCCTGCAGGGTAGTCGGTGCCACTGCCGTTCGCCTGGTTATTCCATCCCGCGAAGGTATAGCCCGTCCGCGCCAGATTACCGGAGTTCGTCCGCAGCGTCAGGTTCACGCCGTGGGTTTTGGTCTGTGATGCCGGTTCCATGCCGCTGGTTGCGCCGTTGGCGTTATAGCTCACCGTGTAGGTGGGCAGAACGGTTCCGAAAGGCTCTATCCAGACACTATCGCCGCTGCCTACAGCAGACCAACCCACAACCTGATCAGAATCCCAGCGGACTTTGACCCATGTGTAGCCTTCCGCATTCCAGAATGTGGAACTCTTCACACTGTCTAGGAGAACAATACCAGTAGCTCCGACAGTTCTCGTTGGTCCAGCCGAAGAAGATGAGCTGCTAGGCTCATTACGAACATTCCCGGGAAATGCAGTGGTGCCGCGAACCGCTGCGCCTGCCGTAATTGGGGAGAGCGATTTGATCATCCACTTCGAGGCTCCGCCATAGTGCAACTGATCCCATGTGTAGCTGTATGAGTCTCGATTTACCAAATCACTGCGAACCCACGGATCAGACGCAATTAGGTGAGTTGCGCTATATCCTCGAATGACCATGATATGGTCGTAGGCGGTAGAGTTCTCAAGCATTCTAGTACTCAAGAATACTGGTCGGCCTTCGTCTATTTCAGACTTGACTTTCGACTCGCTGGGCGAAGCATCGAACGACGCCCACATTCCGTGCTTCCAGAAATACTGGACAGCCTTGTACGCGACAGTCCCCACGTTGATATTCTCTATCAAGAAGCCATGAGCTCCGTAATTGATTTGTCCGGCGGGATCCGGAATGCCGGTGTTGAATAGAAAGTTCATGTAGGAGTAGGCCGTGCTCGAAGGATATCCATACTGGTCAATTGGCGCAACATACCAACTGTAATTGTTGATTTGTCCCGATTTCCCAACCATGGGATGCGTAGAAAGCCTGTTGTAATATGTTAGAATCATTACCGCTGATGCAGGCCCACAGGCTGCCGACGAATTGAAATTGGGATGCATATCCGAATTGTTGATTTGGCGGATGTAAGCAATAGTGCCAGGGAGTATCGTCGCCCCACCCTGCGACGTCCACTTGGCGTACAGCGTGACGGCCGCATTGAGCGTGTAGCTCCCGCCAACCGCGTAATCCGTACCTAAGCCATTCGCTGCGGTGTTCCACCCGGCAAAGGTGTACCCAATCTTCGCAAGATTGCTGCTGTTGGCGGCTAGGGTCAGCGGCACGCCGTGGGTCTTGGTCTGCGACGCCGGCGCTGTGCCACTGGTTGCGCCGTTGGCGTTGTAGTTCACCGTGTAGGTGGACGTGCCTGCTGGGTTCGCAATCAAGTGCGCTAACGGGTCCACGGTTCCTGTCTTGAAGCCACCATACGTGCGCTGGCCACCCGAGAACCCGAAGTTGGTGAGCAACAGATTCAGTTCCAGATGCAGATGCACTGGGGTGCCTGCCTCAACGAGCGTGCCAATTTGGACGCCCGCCGAAACGGGGGAGCCCACTCCCAGGCCAGCAGAAGGCATCGTATGGCCATAGCAGGCCACAAATGATTCGCTAGCGCCAGACATATGTTCCACCCAGACTGCCGCGAGACTGTCGGTGGTTGTCCGAAGATCTACAACAACGCCTTCTCCAAGGGAGAACACTGGTGTTGCTGTAGTGAAGGGATATGCATAGCTGCCGACGAGGTCGACGGCACCATGCACAAAGCCGTGATTTTCGAAATAACGAAGAGATCTGTAATCGTAGGCCGTTGATGTGGTGAGGACATTCCCGGAATTGAGGGGCACTGGAACTCTCCATCCCGCGTCTGTGAAGCACGACGAAGCGATATCGTAGCGAATCGACGAGTTCTCAAGAGACCCTCGCGTATCGGAGCAATTTCCGCTACCAGACGCCGGGCTGATGGTGAAGTTCGCGTTGCCCGTGTCTTCGGCCTGAATGTATCCGCTGGAGTTCATCGCCCGCACGCGGATGCGGGCCAGACTGGTGTTGAGCGAACCGG
>Ga0268276_1001739_pt1 | contig 20375 bp, 17 predicted proteins | sample saktaG_4_FD_190145 | JGI IMG/M metagenome (GOLD analysis project Ga0268276, IMG submission 190145) | Saline water microbial communities from Sakinaw Lake, British Columbia, Canada - sak_2010_1_5_45m | ecosystem: Environmental > Aquatic > Non-marine Saline and Alkaline > Saline ... | reverse complement strand
CACCGGCGAGGCACCCGCTCACCTTTGCGAGCATATAGTTGGATGGCTCTGTAGGCGGTGGCAATGAATAGCCATGGACCTGCGCGCCCAGCCGGTTTAACCAGATTGCCAACCATGAACCTTTAAATCCGGTGTGTCCGGTAAGGAAGACACGTTTGTTTTTGAATACAGAAAAGTTCATTGTTTATCACGAAGGCTTCGTGCCTTCGCGCCTTCGTGGTGAATCAAGCTTGCCAGCGAACGGCCCAGGGCGCATCGCCACTTTTCCACAGGTCGTTCAGCAGTTGGTACTCACGAGGGGTGTCCATGCACTGCCAGAAGCCCTCATGGGCGAACGCCGCCATCTGGCCATCGGCCATGGCCTGCCGCATGGGTTGCTGTTCGAAGAAAAGATCCTTGTCGGCGGCAAGGTAGCGTGACACAAACCCCTTTTCCAGCACCATGAAGCCGCCGTTGATATAGCCATCCAGACGGGCGGGTTTCTCCTCAAAGCCGTGAACATGTCCGTTTTCCAGATGCAGTTCGCCGAACCGGCCTTCGGGATGGACGGCCGTCACCGTGATCAGTTTTTTTCGTTGGCGATGGAAGGCGAGCGAGGCCGCGATATCCACGTCGGAGACGGCGTCGCCGTAGGTCAGGAAGAAGGTGGTGTCCGCCGCTTTCAGATGTTTCGCCGCGATGGCCACGCGTCCGCCGGTCATGGTCTCGATGCCGGTGTTGGCGAGGGTGACCTCCCAGTCGGCCTCGGCGGCCTGATTGTGGTAGGTAATCGCACCGTGTTTGCCAAGGCGCACGGTGACGTCGGCGGCGTAAGCGTGAAAATTCAGGAAGTAGTCGACAAAACAGTCGCGCTTGTAGCCAAGACACAGGATGAATCGTCGCACGCCACAGGCGGCGTAGGAGCGCATGATGTGCCAGATGATCGGTTGTTCCCCAATGGGCACCATGGGCTTGGGGAGCAGTTCCGTCACGTCGCGCAGACGCGTTCCCTTGCCGCCACAGAGGATCATCAGGGGCGGCATGTCAGATTCTTGCTGAGTATTTATGTTCACGCGAAAAAGGATAGCAAAAACGCGGGTCAATGGGAAATGAAAATGCTGCGTAATGGGTCACGTGAGGCAATCCAGCACCTCGTCAGGCGTCTGAATGTGGAAATCTGGGCTTCGCCGGCCACGTTTGACCCACAAAACCGGAATCACAATCCGGCCACGCGTCCATGGGGCGTTTCTCGCCACCGCCTCCAGCCGAGCTCTCGCCTCGCCGAGGTTGACATCGGCATCGTTCCACTTGGCCTCGCCAACCATGACCGCGCTCCCATCCAGAGACTCGGCCACAACGTCCACTTCCATTGGGACGCCATCATTCCCAGTACCCCACCACCGGCGGGCCGGACAGATAGAAGAGCGAGCCGTCCGGCGCGGCGGCATGAATCGCGCCGATGTCATCTGACTGTTTCATGGATCCCTCGCATGCCTCAATAATTCCAATTCCTGCCGTAGTGGTTTCCAGTATGCCATATCGTCGCGCCGTTGCTCAACTTCTTCCTGAAACAAGGAAAGTGCTACTTTGTCGAGATCGCCCGACAGGGCGTCTGCTACGGCTGGGCGTGTGGCGGCCATTCCATGTGCTTGATCTGCATATATCTGACAAAGACGAGCCAAAATTTCAGGGGTGCGACACTCTCGGAGCCAAAAAATTATCTTTTCACAACCGGGATTGACGGTGGCCAAGTAGTCGGCCTCGATCAGCCGTCGAATCATCGGCCAATCCTTATCACGCTGTGTTTTCTTCGCCCGAACAAGGTCTGGCAGGCTCAACACCAGAACCCGCTCGCCGCCGCCTTCCAGATGAATCGTTTGACGTCTGCTCCACAAAGCTTCGAATGGGTCAACTCCGCGTAAAACCGACATCAGATCAATGCGTATACCGGCCGCGTCTGGGTGTTGGCATCGGAAATGAATGGCATGGCCCTTTTTCAGGTATTGCATTTTAAATGGCGGAACGGCTATGACTTCCGCCTGTAATTCCAGTAGGACGGATTTGAGAACACCCAGGTTATCATTGTCGGCTAGGACAACGAAATCGCTATCCCGGCTGAATTCAGCCGCTCCGTACAAAATGCAAGCCTGCCCTCCCATCAGAAGGGCTTTTACATTATGATGGGAGAAAGTGGAAAGGACTTTGAGTATCGGGTTCTGGATCAAGGCTACCTCCCATCGCAATATATACTTCCCACAACTGCCCAGACGCATCCCACCTTTCGGTCGGCGTCATGCGATACCACTCCATCCACTCATCACCAACCGCTGCCGTGAGTTGTTCGAGAACATTACGTTCACTATAAATGTCGTTGGCCTGTTTCATGGCTTCCTCGCATGCTTCAATAATGCCAATCCTGCCGCAATGGTTTTCAGTAAGTACACGTCCGGGCCAGAGATCACGCGCTGCAGGAGCGTTGACTTGCCGCAGCGCCGCCGACCGTAAATGACCGCCAGAGCTCCGCCGGGGGCTTTCATGGCCCGCTTCAGCCGCTTCTGCTCATCCTCCCTGTTGAGAAACCTCGCTGTCATGGAGAAGGATTACCTCTCTTATGTTTAACAAACACTATGTTTGTAACACATACTGAGTGAAATGGCAACACGGTGTGGTAGGCCAGGCGGGAGTTGAACCCGCGACCCCAGGATTAGGAATCCTGTGCTCTGTCCAACTGAGCTACTGGCCTGTCAAAAACCGGTTAAACAGTACCACATGGCGGGGGTGTCGGCAAGGTTGTGATTTTCGTTTCCAGGGCCTCTTTGCAGATTTTCGCGTTTGTGCTATACTGCCGCCCGTCTGAACAACCCAACCAAGGAGTTTGAACGATGCGCCATTCGATCTATCTCGCCGTCTGCCTGTGCTCGGGGGTTATCTGGCTGGGCTGCCGTGCTGAAGAAATGCCCGCGCGGTCGGCCGAACCCGTAACACCAGAGGAAACGATGAACAAAACCGCCGCCGACATTCCGAATCAACCCGGTCTTTATGCCGCAATCACCACGACCAAGGGCGTGATCGTCTGCGCCTTGGAATACCAGAAAACGCCCCTGACGGTGGCCAATTTCGTTGGTCTTGCCGAGGGCACGCTCGCCAACACGGCCAAACCGATCGGGAAGCCCTATTATGACGGCTTGACCTTCCACCGCGTCCTCCCCGATTTCATGATTCAGGGCGGGTGCCCCGAAGGCACCGGCCGGGGTGGCCCCGGCTATCGCTTCGGCGATGAGATTGATCCCGAGCTCACGCACAGCGGACCGGGGATTCTCTCCATGGCCAATGCGGGACCGGGGACCAACGGTTCGCAGTTCTTCATCACCCATGTCAAGACCGCCCATTTGGACGGTAAGCATACGGTATTCGGTCACGTGGTGCTGGGGCAGGATGTGGTGAACGCAATCCGACAGGGCGATATCATCGAGTCGATCCGCATCCACCGCGTCGGAGCCGATGCCCAGACGTTTGTCGTGGACCAGGCCCGGTTTGACGCGCTGTCGCAGACGCTCCAGAAGCGGGCCACCGAACGGGTCGGCCAGGCTTCGGCCGGGCAGGTCAAGCTGACCCACCGCTTCGTTCCAGCGGACGCACCGGTGACGCCCAAAGGCGTCCGCTACAGCATCACCCAAGAGGGCGCGGGTGAGACGCCCAAAACGGGAACCGTCTGCGCTGTCCATTACACGGGAAAATTGGTTAATGGCCAGACCTTCGACAGTTCTTACACCCGCGGCGTCCCCTTCAGCTTCCCCGTCGGCAAGGGGCAGGTCATTCCGGGATGGGATGAGACGGTCCTGCTCATGAAGAAGGGCGAGAAACGCACCATCGCCATTCCGCCGGCATTGGGCTATGGCGCCCGTGGCGCGGGTGGGGTTATCCCGCCGAATGCCTGGTTGATCTTCGACGTCGAACTGGTCAGCTTCGAAAATCAGCCTTGAACCCTTGAACTTTTGAACCCCTCGCGCCTGTTCCGGTGTCCGCCAGTGCGCGACGGGTGGTCGTGGTGAGGGGTAGATCGGCCGGGAGGGGCGACCAGCGGACACGGTCGCGCAGGCCGGGGGCGATGCGGCCTGAGGGGACGGTCGCTGTATACAGGCTGATCCGGAGCCGGAAGTGGGAGAAGATGTGGCTGATCGCACCCGCCGGCCGGATGGCGGCGGGCGCGAGACCGGTTTGCCGGCGCACCAGACGGGCGGCGGCGGCTGTGTGCTTTTTGGGGATCTCACCGCCGGGGAGTTCCCAGAGTCCGCCGAGAAGGCCGGCGCTATCGCGCCGGACCAGCAGCACCCGGTTGCGGGCGTCACGCAAGATGAACCCCGCAGCGCAGCGCTCGGGGAGAGCCCGTGTTGCGGGTTTGACCGGGAAATCGCATTGCCGGCCCCTCTCGGCTGCGGCGCACGCCGAGCGGAGCGGACACGCCTCGCACGCGGGTGAACGGGGTGTGCAGAGGAGCGCGCCGAGTTCCATGATGGCCTGGTTAAAGTCGCCGGGAGAGCCGGAAGCGATGATGGCCGGCCGCAACCGGTCGGCCAGCGCGGCGCGCGGCCCCATGGCGCGAAAATCGTCGGCGAGCATCCAGAAGCGGGAAAAGACGCGCGCGACGTTGCCATCCACCACCGGCTCGCACACGCCGAAGCAGATGCTGGAGATCGCGGCGGCGGTATAGGGGCCGATCCCCGGCAGCGCGGCCAGTCCGGTCAGTGTTTGGGGGAGATTTGCGTGGTGGCGGTCGAGGATGACCTGCGCGGCCTTTCGCAGGTTCCGTGCCCGCGCGTAATAGCCCAAGCCTTCCCACTGCTTGAGGAGTACGTCATCCGAGGCGGCGGCGAGGCTGGCGAGGGTGGGGAAGCGGGCCATGAAGCGGGCAAAATAGGGACGCACGGTGTCGACCTGGGTCTGTTGCAGCATGATTTCACTGACCCAGACGGCATAGGGGTCGGGATGGCCGCGCCACGGCATCTCGCGGCGGTTGATGCGGTACCACGCGAGCAAGGCGCGGGTCAGGCGGATCGGATCAAACACGTCGTCGCTCACACCGGGGCACCTGCACGTCGTGAGATCTCGCCTGCGCGGCCGCTTGGGGTTCCCGGTCACTTCTCCGCCTGGGTCCTACCCGTGCCGGTCTTCGTCGGAGCGCTGTCGGTCTTGGCCGGGGAACTGTCGGTCTTGGCCGTGGAACTGTCGGTCTTGGCCGTGGAACTGTCGGTCTTGGATGCCGCCGTGCTGTCGGATTTGCCGCTGTCGGCCTTGGCAGCCGATTGGTAGCTCGCGCTGCGGTGGTCGGTCTGGTAAAAGCCGCTGCCTTTGAAGATGAATCCCGCACCCCGGCTGATCTGACGCCGGATTTTACGGCTTTTGCACTGAGGACAAACCTTGAGCGGGTTGTCCTTCATGCTTTGGAACACGTCAAATGTACCGCAGACGGCGCATAGATATTCGTAAGTCGGCATGGTTCGGAGATCTGATATCTGAAAGTGGTGGAGGTAAGGAGGGTCGAACTCCTGACCTCTTGAATGCCATTCAAGCGCTCTACCAACTGAGCTATACCCCCACAATTCGCCGCACCACAGCAGGTGCAACGAGCGACTTTTATCATGCAGACGGCTGCGCTGTCAACCGATTATTTCAGGAACCCAGCAATTCTAACACTGGCAGCTGCTATCGGGATCCAAATCGGGATCGGGACCGAAATCGACGAGAAAACAAGGAATTCGACCCCGATAGCGATAGCGATTTCGATTTCGACCGTACGGATGTGCCCATAATTAGAATTGCTGTCAGGAAGAACCCCTGTAAAGAGGTCTGTTACTGGAGGGGGGAGAATCGGGGATAGGTGTGTGCGTGGATGTGTGGATGCGTGTGGGGGTTGGTGACGAGAACGGATAACGATTCGACTTCGCCGGACCCGCGATGTTATTCGTTCTCATCCCTCACACACCCACACACACTCCCCCCCAGAAACTGATCTATTGGTGCGCGGGGATCAGTTTTCCTTGCTTTTCGCGGGTCTGAATGCGAAAATACCCCCTCACTCAACAGCTTTGCCTGCAGTTTTCGAACGAGGCTCTTGCAAAACCCTTTGGGGTGTTTGCAAAAGAGAAGTCAGAATAAGTGTACATGTTGCCCCTGCGAGGGGAATAGCGCTTACTTAAGGGGCTATTGCCATTTTAATCTTGATCTTAATCTCCTGGTGGAGAACGGATTACGATTACGATTAGGATTATGATCGGAAGCATCGCTTAAGTAAGCGCCTCGGGCGATACACGGGGATACAGGGGTGGATGATGATGATGATGCTTGAGGGGGATACGGCGTTCTCCCCGTTCCGGTTGGAGGCGTTGAAGGGGGTGCTGCTGGAACGGGTTGACGACCTTGGCGGGGCGGTCGTGATCGATGCTACGTTCGTGTATCTGCTGGAACTGGAGCGGTCTCTGGATACCGAGACGTTGGCCCGTGCGCGGGCTCTGCTCAGCGCGGACGCGACGGCGCCGGCCGACGTCGGGTTCTTTGTCGCGCCCCGCAAGGGAACCATTTCGCCGTGGTCTTCCAAGGCGACCGATATTTTTGCCAACTGCGGACTGACGGCGGTGCGCCGGGTCGAACGCGCCATCCGCGTGGTCGTGCGCGCTGCAGGATGCGTCGTTTCGTGTGAGCGGCTGCAGCCGGTGCTCGACAGGCTGCATGACCGGATGACCGAGGGTGTCTACACGGCGCTGACCGATTTCTTCACACACCGGCAGCCTGCGGCCGGGCGCTCATTTGATATTCTCGGCCGCGGCCGCGCCGCGCTGGAAGAGGCCAATGCCGCCATGGGGCTGGCGTTGAGCGACGACGAGATCGACTACCTCCTGGTCAACTACACACGCGAAGGCCGGAACCCCACCGATACGGAGCTGGTGATGTTCGGGCAGGTGAATTCCGAGCATTGCCGCCACAAGATCTTCAACGCGGAGTGGGTGGTCGACGGCTGTCCTGAAGCCCTCTCGCTCTTCACGATGATCAAGCACACCCACGCGTGCCATCCCGAAGGGACGCTGGTGGCCTATTCGGACAACTCGGGCGTCGTCGAGGGGTTTCCGGTCGATGCGTTCTGGATCGACCCGCAGACGCGACAATACGGCTTCCATGCCGACCAGATCGACTTGCTGATGAAGGTGGAGACGCACAACCACCCGACGGCGATCTCACCCTTTCCCGGGGCGGCGACCGGTGTGGGAGGCGAGATTCGCGACGAGGCGGCCACCGGCACGGGAAGCAAAACCCGCGCCGGCCTCTCGGGGTTTATGGTTTCGAACCTCCGCATACCGGGTTATGTCATGCCCTGGGAGCGGGAGTTTGCCGAGTTTCCCCGTCGGCTGGCGTCGCCGCTTGCGATCATGACCGAAGGCCCGTTGGGCGGCGCGGCATTCGGTAACGAGTTTGGCCGGCCCCAGTTGGCCGGGTTCTTTCGCACGTACGAGGATCGGGTCGCGGGCCGCGACCGGGGCTATCATAAGCCGATCATGCTGGCAGGGGGAATGGGGGGTATTCGCCGCGGCCATGTGTGGAAGAAGCCGGTTCCGCCCGGTGCGCTGATTGTGCAACTCGGCGGATCCGCCATGCGGATCGGACTCGGGGGCGGGGCGGCCTCGTCGATGACCACCGGCAGCAATGACGAAGCGCTCGACTTTGATTCGGTGCAGCGCGGCAACGCCGAGATGGAGCGCCGCTGTCAGGAAGTGATCGACGCGTGCACGGCCATGGGGGAGGGGAATCCGATCCTCAGCATTCATGACATCGGCGCGGGGGGGCTCTCCAATGGGTGTCCGGAGCTGGTCGAGCAAACCGGCGCCACCTTCCAGTTGCGGGCCGTTCATAACGAGGAACCCTCCATGAGCCCGATGGAGATCTGGTGCTGCGAGGCGCAGGAGCGGTATGTCTTGGCCATCCGGCCCGAAGACCGTGAGCGGTTCGAACAGCTTTGCGGCCGCGAGCGCTGCCCCGTGGCGGTTATCGGTGTGACGCGAGACGACCGGCGCTTGATTCTCGAGGATGCGCACTTCGGCGATCGGCCGATTGACATGGACGTGAGCGTGCTGTTGGGCAAGCCGCCACGGATGGTGCGGGACGTGACGCGTGCCGCGCCGTCCGCCCTCCCGCTCGATCTGGCGCACGTTGAGCCCGAGGAGGCGCTCGAACGGGTGCTGCAACTCCCGGCGGTGGCCGACAAGACTTTTCTGATCACCATTGCCGACCGCTCCGTCACCGGGCTGGTCTGCCGCGATCAGATGGTGGGCCGCTACCAGATGCCGGTTGCGGATTGCGCCGTGACGGCAAACGGGTATACCGCCTTTACAGGCGCCTGCATGGCAACAGGCGAACGCACCCCGGTGGCGCTCATCAACGCACCGGCTTCCGGTCGCCTGGCGGTGGGTGAGGCGATCACCAACTGCGCCGGCGCGGCGATCGGGCCGATCAGCGCCATCAAGCTGTCGGCCAATTGGATGTGCGCCTGTGGCGAGGCGGGCGAGGATGCAGCCTTGTTCGATACCGTGCGGGCGGTTGGCCTCGATTTCTGCCCCACGCTGGGGGTTTCGATTCCGGTCGGCAAAGATTCGCTCTCCATGCGCACCGTGTGGACCGACACAGCGGGTGCGGCGCATCGCCAGATCGCCCCGCTCAGCCTGATCGTCAGCGCCTTTGCGCCCGTCTCCGATGTGCGCCTGACGGTGACGCCGGACCTCAAACCGGGAGCGAGCAAACTGTTGCTGATCGACCTCGGACAGGGGCGCAACCGGCTTGGGGCCAGCGCCGTGGCGCAGGTGACTAATCAAGTCGGCAATGACGCGCCCGACTGCGACGATCCCGGAACGCTGCGCGCGTTTTTTGAGGCGATGCAAGAACTGGTTGCGGGAAATCTGCTGCTGGCCTATCATGACCGGTCGGATGGCGGCGCCGTCGTGACCCTCGCCGAAATGGCGATATCCGGAGGGTGCGGCCTGCGTGCAGACCTTCCCGGACGGAACGCCATCGAGGCCCTGTTCAACGAGGAACTCGGGGCGGTGCTGCAGGTGGCCGCAGCGCGAGTCGCAACCGTGTGCGCGGTCTTGGCCCGACACGGTTTGGAGTCGATGACCCGCGTGATCGGCGAAACCGGCCCAGACCGATCCTTCACCCTTGCCGTTGCGGGCAAAACCGCGGTGGCGACCGACATCACCCGGTTGCGGCGGTTGTGGTCCGCGCTGACGTATCGGATGCAGGCGCTGCGGGACAATCCCGTCTGCGCACAACAGGAGTATGACAATGGCCGCGACCCCGACGATCCCGGGATGACCTTCCAGGTGACGTATCAACCGGATGCGGTTCCCGGTGCGGTCGCCGTCGTGGAGAAACCGCGTCTGGCCGTTCTGCGTGAACAGGGAATCAACGGCCACGTCGAGATGGCCGCCGCATTCAGTCTCGCGGGGTTTGATGCGCGTGATGTCCACATGACCGATCTGCTGTCGGGACGGTCCGATCTGGCGGCGTTCGGCGGGCTGGTGGCGTGTGGCGGGTTTTCCTATGGCGATGTCCTCGGGGCCGGTTCGGGCTGGGCGCGGACCATCCTGTTCAACGTGCGGCTGATGGAGATGTTTGGCGCATTCTTCAATCGGCCCGACACCTTTGCGCTCGGCGTCTGCAACGGATGCCAGATGGTGTCGCAACTCAAGGCCATCATTCCCGGAGCGACCCACTGGCCACTCTTCCGGCGCAACGTCTCGGAACAGTTCGAAGCCCGCTACGCCACCGTGGAGGTGGTTGACTCGCCGTCGGTCCTGCTCGCGGGGATGGCCGGTTCCCGGCTTCCGATTGCCGTTGCGCACGGCGAGGGGCTCGCGGTTTTTGATACGCCCGCCGACGCGGCGGCCATGGTCAGCGCGCTCCGCTTTGTAGATGGGCGTGGTCAACCGACCGTGCGCTATCCGTGGAATCCCAATGGGTCGGAGGGCGGTCTGACCGGGTTCACCACGGCGGATGGCCGGGTGACGATCATGATGCCGCATCCCGAGCGCGGGTTCCGCTCGGCGCAGCTTTCCTACAAGCCGGACGGACTCTTCACAGGCGAGGCCGGACCGTGGATGCGGGTGTTCCGTAACGCCTATGCCTTCGTGTGTGGAAAACAGGCGTAACACGAAAAAGGAAACCCCTATGAAGATGACGCGGATGCTGGCGGCGTGTGTTCTGATGCCGCTTTACGGATTGACTGAAAATCTTCCGGAGGCGCGGTTTCGTGGCGCGCCGATCTACGACCTGATCGTCACGAACGTCTCATGGGCTGCCGCGACCAAGGATTACAGCACCGTGACGTTCGATCTCTCCTGGAGCTTCTCCTGGCGGGCAAAATGGGTGGAGCCCGCGGCTACAAGCGCGACGGGGAAAGACCTGGAGATCGAGAACTGGGATGCGGTCTGGGTGTTCGTGAAGTTTCTTCCGGAGAAGGACAGCAAGGAAAGTCGGGAGCGAAACCATTGGCAGCATGCGACGTTGTCGACGGCGGCGGCTGACCACCGGATGCCGGATGGCGCGACGAGCACGGTGAAGATCTCCGACGACCCCTCGACTGGGCTCGGGGCAGGCGGCCCGCGCGGGACGGGTGTGTTCATCTACCGCGACGCGATCGGACACGGCGTAAACAATTTCAAAGGCATCACGCTGCGCTGGATGCATGGCGCGGACAAGGTGGATCCCGCCAAAGCCGCGATCAAGGTTCATCCGATCGCGATGGTCTACGTGCCCGAGGGCCCGTTCAAGCTCGGCTCAACTGCGGAGTCGGGATTCTGGCCGTTTCCAGACGGCCCGGACGTGCCGTTGATGCGGTATGACGGAGAAGAGAATTACGAGAACCTCCCGGAGGGGCTTCGCCGCGTGATTGAATCGACCACCAGCAAGGACGGGGGGCCGTACATCCGATGGGGCAAACAGGCCTCTCCCAACGGTACGACGGACGGCGCCTGGCGGGGCGGCCCCACGATCCCGTTTCTGGTGGACGCAGAGTGGAACGCTCCGGCGGCTGAAGGGACGCGGGGGCGTCTCGTAGGGCCGTTTGCCGGCCGGCTCTGGAGCACCCACACGTTCGTGGAAAGGTCGGCGGGCGGAACGCCGGTTGGCCCTTTGAACGACGATTATCCCACCGGCTATGATGCCTTCTATTGCATGAAGTACGAGATGACGCAGGGGCAGTACGTCGACTTTCTCAATTCGTTGCCGCCGGATGTCGCAGCCAAGCGCGCCATTGCGAGCCACGAGACGCGCTCCGACGCCGGGATGTTCGGCGAGGAAGTCACGGTGAATCGCCCCGGCGCCTCTTCCTATACCGTGACGGAAAAGGCCGGCAATACCGTCGTTTCGTCGGTGGATCTGCCGACGGCGGCGCCAACCACGCTGGGTGCCGGTGGCGCGTTGGATGGAGGTGAAGATGACGGTATGGGGGCCCTGATCGAGGAACTCATGATGGACACGCAGGAGGCGAAAGAGAAACCCAAGATTCTGCCGCCCGTGTATTCCGCAAGATGCCCGTTTCGCAAGATGCCCGGCGTCGCCGGGGGTGATGTGCGGGCGTTTGCCGTCTGGGCAGGCTTGCGGCCGATGACGAGCTTGGAACTGGTAAAGTCGATATCGGGGCCTCACGACCCGGATGTCCCCGATCCCTCGGCGGTGTGGGCCAACGCGGAGGGCCATCTCACAGTGGCGGACCCCGGCCTGCCGACGGAACGTATCATCAAAGGCAAATCGAATTGGGGTGGTTGTCGCATGACCCGGGTCGGAAGCTGCGCCACCGCCACCAGCGACCGGAGTACGGCGCGGGCCACCTATTGGGGCATCCTGGAATTTGACGGGACGTGGGCAGGCGTGGTGCCTCTGCCGCACCGCGTTTTTCGAGGGACCCACGGCAATGGGGCCATGCCTGCCGGCACGCCGGGCGCCTCGTTCAGGCGGGGCTTCGACGAATTCAAGGAAATTCCGGCTGACTGGCCAGTCTGGTGGGACTACATCGGCCGTTTTTCGGCGCAAACGTGCAGGCTTGTGGCGAGCGCCGACAATCGGGCCAGGAAACCTGTTGATGAACGGGTGGCGTCAAAACCTGCCGAACCCCTCCGAGGTGCCCAGTTCAAACCGGCGGATGCGCGTCGGGTTGACATCCCCAGGATCGCGAATGTCAAATGGGAAGCTGGCACCAAAGACTACAGCACGGTTTCGTTCGATCTCGCCTGGGAGAACTCCTGGCGGGCGAAATGGGAGGAGCCGGCCGACAAGAACGTGACCGGAAAACCGCTCACGGTCGAGAGTTGGGATGCGGCCTGGGTGTTTGTGAAGGTTCGGCTCGCCGATGCCCAAGATGATGCGCATGCGACGCTGGCGGCCGAAAGGAAGGATCATGAGGTTCCTGCAGGAGCCACGCTGGACATGGGGCTGAACGGCGATGGAAGCGGGGGCGTCGGCGTGTTTATCCACCGGAGCGACGTGGGGCACGGGCCGGCCGATTTCAAGAACGTCAAGCTGCGCTGGGTTCACGGAGACACGACCGATCCGAGTCACGCGGCACTCAAAGTCCATGCCATCGCGATGGTGTATGTGCCCGAGGGGCCGTTCGCATCCAGGAGCCCCTGGGGACACGCTCTGCAGACGATCACGACGCCGGATGCGACGAAACCCGGCGGTCACTTGGAATCGGGACCGGAGTCCCTTCCGCTCCATCCCGAATGGCCTAACGGGTATACGGCGTATTATTTCATGAAATACGCGATCAGCCAGGGGGAATACGCCGATTTACTCAATTCCATGCCCGCCGGGAACTACAATGGCGGCCGGTATGGTGCGCAGGGCAACGGAAACGCCTGGCGCTACAGCAGTCGTTTGTATGGATTCAACGGCTTTATGATCGCCCCCATCGCAGCGGGAGGCTGCAAGGCCGATGTGCCGGACCGGATGTGCAATCTCATTTCCTGGCCCGACATTCAGTCGTTCATGGCCTGGGCGGGGCTCAGGCCACCGACCAATCTGGAATACGAAAAGGCCTGCCGCGGACCGCGTGCTGTCGCGCGTGGTGCGGATGCCTGGACGCCCGCAGCCTGCGCACCGGCGGCTGGTTTGGACACGTCCGTGTTGGACAGCCCCTCGGCGGTCGGCCCCGGTCCTTCGTACTGGGGCATCCGGGAACTGAGCTTCAGCGGGTGCGTGCAAGAGTGGCCGGCGGTCATTCAAAACGAGTTTGGCGCCGGCGTCGGCTACAAAGGCCAGCACGGAAACGGCTCGCCATGGGCGCCGGAGGAGTGGCCCTGGAGTGCCTTCGGGGATGGCTTCTCCGGCGGCATCTGGCGTAACGGGGGATATGGCACGGTGGGGCAGTGGATTAATGCGACAGAACTGATCAGCCTGCCCTGGGAGGTGATGGATGGGAGCCGGACCGGACGCTATGGCGTGCACGCCGCACGCACGGCGACTATTCAAGCGGATGTGAATGCGCCGCTGCAGATCGATGCGCTGCCCAATCTGGCGGTTGCTGATGTGGGAATCTTTTATCTCTCGGGTGGTTTCCGCAATGACGGCGACAAACCGCTGAAGGTCGAAATGGCCGCGCCGCTTCCCGATGCGTGTTTTCCTGAAGGCGCCGCGTCGCGCGCGTTCACGGCGGCTCCGAAAGCCGTGACGCCCTTTAACGTGCTGACGGTGCTGACTGGCCAGACCGCGGCAGGCGCTGTCGAGAGCGGGCAGATGCTTCCGATCCGCATCCAGACGCCCGGTGGTGACGTGCTGGCCACCACGCTCGTCCGGCTGCGGATGGCCACTTCCGACATGCCGGTCATCCACCTGATCGAAGGCGGCGAGGTGCCTGTGCGTATGATCAATGCCACCGCGCGCACGTTCGTGCTGGCGCTTGCGTTTGCGCCGCAACAGGGCCTGACGATTGCGGAGAAGAACCTTCGTGTCGAAGTGGCGGCGAACGCCAGCCCCGTGGCGCTCCTGCACATTCCCCGACAGGCGGTGGCCGAAGACGGAACACATCGAATTCCCTATCGGCTCACGGTGGCGGATGGCGCCTCGCAAAGCGGGGAGACGGGCGCAAACCTGCTCAGTCAGTCACGCTGGTGGGTCTCCCGCCATGACAAGATTGGGCCCTCGATGGCGGGGGGAGGCGACCAGGGAGCCCTGCTCCCTGGACTCGATTTGGGCGCCTTGGGGGAGCGCGACAAGCCCGCAGGGGTTCCAGAAGACCTTTTTCAGGCGGATGTACCGCCCCACGGGTGGCAGCAGGTGGAGAGTGGCGGGGGCGTCCCCGTCGCCGAGGCTGGGCAACTGCCGTCGCGGGAGTCCAGCGCGTTGGCGGCGACGCGGGTGATCGCATCTGCCGAGCGTGAAGCGGTGTTGCGCGTCAAGCACCCCGGACCGCCCAAGTCGAGCACGGAGAGTCCCTTCATCGTGCGCGTTTGGCTCAACGGAAAGCCGCTGTACAACTCGAAATCCGACGCGAAGGGCGCCGACAAGTCCTGTCGCCTCCGCGCCGGAGTCAACACCGTGCTGGTCTCCTGCGAGTCGAATCTCGATGCGCCGTTGATCGCTGATGACACCGACGTCATGCTTCTCGATGCCAAGACCGGCAAGACGCCGGATGGGATGCTGTTCGATATGAAAAGGCGGGAGTAATGGATATTTTTAACGTGACCTTGTTGAGCGTTGCCGGTGGAAGTCTTCTGGCATTGGGCTATGCGGCGATCACGACACGCTGGATTTTCAGGCAACCGGTCGAAGATCGGAAGCTCATCAAGATCGGAGCGTTTGTGGCCGATGGCGCCATGGCGTTTTTGACCCGGGAGTACAAGGTCCTGATCCCCTTTGTTCTGGTGATCTCCGCTTTTCTGGCCATTGCCAATCGGGGCGCGCTGAAATACCAGTCCGTGGCTTTCGTGGTGGGTGCCGCGGCCTCGGCGCTGGCCGGTTTTATTGGCATGAAAGTGGCCACGGCCGCCAATACCCGGACGACCCATGCCGCTCAGGGCGGATTGATCCCCGCCCTCAAGGTCGCGTTTACCGGCGGAAGCGTGATGGGCATGAGTGTGGTCGGGTTGTCCATGCTCGGTTTTGGGCTTCTTCTTCTTCTGGGACGGCGTTTGTTCGGCTCCAGCGTGGACGCCCTGGCCGACCCGATTCTTCCCGTGGTTACAGGATTCAGCCTTGGCGCCAGTTCAATGGCCTTGTTTGCGCGGGTGGGGGGTGGCATTTTTACCAAGGCGGCCGACGTCGGCGCGGATCTTGTGGGAAAGGTCGAGGCGGGGATTCCCGAAGACGACCACCGGAATCCGGCCACCATCGCAGACAATGTGGGTGACAATGTGGGCGATGTTGCCGGCATGGGGGCGGATCTCTTCGAGTCTTATGTGGGTTCGGTGATTGGAGCCATGGTCCTGGGGGTCAGTATGGCCGGGAGCGATGCGTATCGGTTGAATCTGGTCGTCTTTCCGCTCCTGCTTGCGGTTGCCGGCATCGTGGCTGCGATGATCGGCGTGGGCCTGGTGCGCGTGAAAGAGGGGCAGTCGCCGCAGGCGGCCCTGAACAAGGGGACGTTTGGCGCGGCCGCTATCGCAGCGGTGTTTGCATTCCTGTTAAGTCATTTCGTGCTGGGACGGGGTGTCGGTGGTGGAGAGGTGGGGGCTTTTCGTGTGTTTCTCTCCTCCATCCTCGGCATGGGCGCCGGCACACTGATCGGGATCATCACGGAATACTATACCGGCACGAATACAAGGCCGGTGAACAAGATCGTGAAAGCCTGCGAGACGGGTCCGGCCACGACCCTGATCACGGGGATGGGCGTGGGGATGGCCTCGGCCTTTCTGCCGATCGTCGTCATCGTGGCAGCCATCCTCTGCAGTAACGCGTTTGCGGGGCTTTACGGGATTGCCATCGCGGCCCTGGGCATGTTGATGACCCTGGGCGTTCAGCTTGCCGTCGATGCCTATGGGCCGATTGCGGACAATGCCGGCGGCCTTGCCGAGATGGCGGAGTTTCCGCCGGCGGTGCGGGGCATTACCGATGAGCTTGATGCGGTCGGGAACACGACCGCGGCCATCGGAAAGGGCTTTGCCATTGGTTCGGCCGCCCTGACGGCGATTATCCTGTTCACGGCGTTCCGGCAGCAGGTCGGCGTGGGCGCCATCGATCTGATGGATCCGAAGGTGGTTTCCGGGGCGCTGCTGGGGGCGGTTCTGCCGTATCTCTTCTCCTCCATGGCCATGAGTGCCGTCGGCGAGGCGGCCTTTGCCATGATCAAGGAGGTCCGCAGGCAGTTCAGGGAAAAGCCGGGCATTCTGACAGAGACCGACCTTCCGGACTACAAGAAGTGCGTCGACATCTCCACCGCTTCGGCGCTGAAAGGGATGATTATTCCGGGTGTCGTGGCGGTGGCAACACCGGTGCTGGTCGGCTTTCTCGGGGGGCCGAAAATGCTGGCTGGAACCTTGACGGGTGTGACCGTTTCGGGAGTCGTCCTGGCCATTTTCATGTCAAATGCGGGGGGGGCCTGGGACAATGCAAAGAAAATGATCGAAAGCGGCTCCAGCCAGGGCAAGGGCTCGGAGGCGCACAAGGCGGCAGTGGTCGGCGATACCGTGGGCGATCCCTTCAAGGATACCGCCGGTCCTTCGTTGAATATCCTGATCAAACTGATGGCCATCATCTCCCTGGTGATCGCCCCGATGCTTAAGACCTTCTGGGGGTTATAAAATGAATTATCAAAAACGGCTCTACATGGTCCTCTACCCGAATTCGGCTTTGATTGCCTCGCAATACGATCCCGAGATGTTTGCGCGGCACTATACGTCCGGCTCGAGCCGGCACTATTCCGGCAAGGTCGTTTTTGCGGAAGTGGACGTGAACTATCGGAACGCGTTTCTCGACATTGAAAATGTCCTGAAGGACCTGGTTCCGCATCCCGACGGACGGCCCAAGGCGACCAAGTTTATTGCCTGTTATCGGGTGCTTGAGCATGTCGATCTTGCGGCGATCGGACAGCTCTACATCTCCACGGAGGAGGGTCACTGCATTGGTCTTACACGGGGCGAATATGATGTCGCGCATGCAGAGGCGGTCCGGATCTATGCGGAAATATCACCCATGCGTATGCTGGTGATGTCAAAATTAGATCCGCCGGATTTCGGGTCCTACATCACCGATCCGGGCAATCACAAGAGCGCTCCGAAACAATTCTATACGCAGTTCAATGTGGATATCCCTGAATTTCTGGAAGATTTTGAAAAGAATCCGTTCAAACCCTCCCCGGTCGTTTCCCTGCATCCGTCAACGATCCGGGACGCCTACAGCGAGCTGATGTCGAATCCGCAGAAGAGCAGCAAAGGCCTCGCCTTGGATAGCAATCTGGATGACATTTCCTACCGCCTGTTAAAGCACGGGTTCACCTTCGCCACCAAGGGGGAGAGCATCTTTTATCCGCTGCCGCACCCTCGCATCATCGAGGCCAGAAATCTCAAGTTCTGGCGTACCATGTAGGGTCGGCGGGATCGGTGTTCAGAAATCAGGAGTCGGAATTGAGCATGACGTGTCTCTCTGTTATTGCCGTCCCCTTGCGGGGCTTTGTGGTGCCTGGGGAGGGAGTCGAACCCTCACAGAGGTATAACCCTCTAACGGATTTTAAGTCCGGTGCGTCTGCCATTCCGCCACCCAGGCCCGATTATTAAAAAAGCCAAGTTTTATTGGGGCTTTTGCCACTTTTACCGTCTGCATTCCGCCCCTTGCGCCTTGTCCCTAAAAACCCCTGCTTTTAGGGACTTTTTGTACACAGTTTGTACACACACCCCTGCGGCTTGTTCTGGGTTCGGGCGAGCTGGAGCACGGAATGATTTAAGCAGGTATCCGCTCCCCGGTCAAGCCGCCCGTAAGGAGTGGCAGCAATTCTAATTATGGCGGCTGCTATCGGGATCCAAATCGGGATCGGGACCGAAATCGACGAGAAAACAAGGAATTCGACCCCGATAGCGATAGCGATTTCGATTTCGACTGTACGGATGTGCCCAAAATTAGAATTGCTGTTTATGCTGTTGAAGACTTCAGTGCACCATGGTATAGTCTTTTCATGCCTGAGTTGTCGAGATTCTTGGGGATTGTGATTGGTATCTTCCCGCGGGAACATGTCCCGCCGCACTTTCATGCGGTGTATGGGGAATACCAGATTACCGTCGAGATACAGAGCGGGATTGTCCACGGCGATTTCCCGAAGCGTGCCTTGCGTCACGTTCTGGAATGGATTGACCTGCATCAATCCGAACTACTTGAGGACTGGGAGCTTGTTCAGATGGGTCGCCCCGCAAACAAGATTGCTCCATTGGAGTAAGCGTATGATACCGAAAGTCATAGCTGCACAGTACGAACACGGCTTCACTGTCCGCATCAGCTTCGCAGATGGGACGCAGGGTGATGTAGATCTTACAGATGAACTCTACGGCGAGGTCTTTGAACCCCTCAGGGATCCTACGGCCTTCAAGGCGTTCACTGTCCACCCGGAATTCCACACGCTCTGCTGGCCAAACGGAGCCGACATTGCTCCAGAGTTTCTGTACGAAAAACTACAGATCCCAGCATAACAAGATGCGCATAACGGGGACGTGTTTAGGCATAGATTTCCTGTCCCCCGATGACCCAATCGCCTCATAATGAGAATTGCTGTGCTTGCAGAAGGCTGGGTTTTTGGTACTATTCTTTCGTATTGAATGGTTATGTCGGAAGGCGGCGATCCGATCATGAAGCAGATTGTTTCCATTTGTGTCGCGTGGGGTGTGGCCGTGTGGGCGGTTGCGGCGGAAGGCGTCAGGGAGACGCCTGTTCCCCGGCAGCCGGGCGGCAGGCTACACCTCTCCATTCAGAATGAGGCCGATGCGGCGGTGAGCCGCGCGAGATGGTGGCTGCAGACGGTGCAGCATCCGGATGGACACTGGGGGGAGAGCAACCGCCTGACGACCGCGTATGCCGTCCTGGCGCTGCACCCGATGCCGGAGGACGATACGCTCCAGGCCGCCATCCATCGCGGGCAGGAATGGTTGCGTAACACGTCCGACTCGGGCACCAACACCTTTTGGACGGCGCTCGCGTCCGGTGCCGACGCTCCGACGCCGCCCGCCGGCGCGGTTGACGCCACCAAGCCCCTCGCCTTGGACATCGACAGTTTCGCTCCGCTTTCCGGTTCCCAGGTAGTGCTGATCGCCGAAATCAACCGCACGATCCACGACGGTCTCGCCGTCACTCCGACCGACTGGCGGGAACGGTTGGCGGGCAAGCTGATCGCCGGCCAGCAAGTCGATCCCCAAACCCCCGGTGCCGGTTTCTGGTCAGCCACGGGACAGGCTTCCAAGGCGGATGCCGCCGCCCAGACCGCTCTCGCCATTCTCATTCTGATGCAACTTTGACCCATGCGTGTGCTTCTTCATGTCTGCTGTGCCCCGTGCGCCTCGACCGCTGCCGAACGCCTCCTCGGTCTCGGTCACGAGGTGACCCTGTTCTTTAGTAACCACAACATCGACACATCCCTGGAGTATGCGCTGCGGCTGCGGCATGTCGAACGGCTGTCCGCCCATTTCAACGTGCCGCTCCTCGTCGATCCTCCGGATCACGCCGCCTGGCGAGCGGGGGTCGCGGGTTACGAGGATGCGCTCGAACGTGGCAGCCGGTGTGCGCTGTGCTTTCGCTACAGCCTTGCCCGCACCTGCGACCACATGCAACAGGCGGGGTTCGACGCCTTCACCACCAGCCTCACCACCAGTCCCCATAAATCATCCCCGCTTCTCTTTGCCATCGGGAAGGAACTCGCGGCGGATCAATTTCTGGCCCTGGATTTCAAGAAGTGCGACGGCTTCGGCCGGGCCCGCGCGCTCAGTTTTGCGCTTGGCCTTTACCGGCAGAATTATTGCGGCTGTGAATTCTCGCGGGCGCACGGCAGTTCTGGCGAGATCAGGGAGTCATAAGCGCCCGTCAGACAATAACATGCACACATGTTTGTGGTGCAGGCGTCCCGCCTGCCAGAAATACGCAGGCGAGACGCCGAATGGTGCTAAGTTCAGACTTCCTGATCTCGCGGGAAAATGATTTGGCACTTTTGGGGTGTTTTCAAGCCAATTCGTAGATCATGCGCATGCCGGTTTCAGGATGGCGGAAGGCCGCCTCGGTGAGGTCTGCCAGCAGGGCGGCAACGGCCTTGTCGTGGGCAGGGCATGCCATGCGGTGGATGCGGATGGTCAGCGTGTCTTTCTTCTCGTCCGGTTCGATGTCGGCGGCCGAGACGAAGAGTTCGCGGATCAAGGCGCGGGCCTCGTCCTCCTTGGCCAGATGGGGAC
>Ga0268276_1001738_pt1 | contig 20382 bp, 26 predicted proteins | sample saktaG_4_FD_190145 | JGI IMG/M metagenome (GOLD analysis project Ga0268276, IMG submission 190145) | Saline water microbial communities from Sakinaw Lake, British Columbia, Canada - sak_2010_1_5_45m | ecosystem: Environmental > Aquatic > Non-marine Saline and Alkaline > Saline ... | reverse complement strand
ATAACCCGATTTTTTAAAGCAATTCATAACGGACAGCTGCAGCTATACAATCTATGGATTGTGCTGGGAATGCTGATTCTTTTATGGGTGGTACTATAGATGAACGTTAATTCAATTACATATCAGGAGGATTAAATGCCTGTAGAAACCTGGTTGATCTTTATTCTTGGATTTATGATTTTAGGATCGATCATTGCACTGGAGTTGAAAGACCTTTTGTCAGCGGTTATCTCGATCGGAATTGTTGGCCTTGGCGTATCCCTTGCCTTTCTTTTCCTGCAAGCGCTGGACCTGGCGATCGTTCAATTCCTCTTTGAGATATTTGCATTGATCATACTTGTCAGAGCATTTATTGGCAAAGAATATCATATTCAGGAGCCATCCAGATCACACATTGTGCAGTCGGTAGTCACAATCGTCGTTTTATTACTGATACTCGTGATGAGTATTAATATGTTTAAAGCGTTACCCAGTTTTGGACATCCGATATTCTCAACGGCAAAACATTATGTTGAGAATGGCGGTCTGGAAACCGGGTCAGCGAACATAGTATCGGCGATCATTCTGGATTACCGTGCTTACGACACACTCGGCGAAGTGACTGTGCTTTTTACCGCAATCCTGGGAGCGTTAACAATCTTACGAACCAAGAAATCCAATGGCCTGGCAGGAGGTGATCATGAAGCAAACTGAAGGAATGACACTGATTGTCAAAACAGTCACGAGAATCAGTGTTTGGTTAATCCTGCTCTATGGAATTTATATCATACTGCATGGGCATTTAAGCCCGGGCGGTGGATTCGCCGGCGGAGTTATCATTGCTTTGGCATTTCTGAATGTAATGCTGGCGTATGGCCGAAATTTTATCAAACGCTGGGTTAACATTGGATTTTTACATGATTTAGAATCATCCAGTGCTGCGCTCTTTCTAGCGGTCGGGATTCTAGGAATGGCGATTGGCGGCGGTTTTCTGGCAAACTTCATTAGCCATGGTAAACTGTTTAATCTGTTAAGTGCCGGTACAATTCCCGTCCTGAACATTATTATCAGCGTAAAAGTCAGTATGGGACTGTTTGTAGTTGTATGGACCTTATCGGTTTTTCATTTAGATAAAGGGGGAAAAGAAGAATGATTGTATATATACTCTGTTTCACCCTGTTTTTGGTTGGAATTTATGGGGCGTTGACAAAACGGGACCTGATCAAAATTATCCTGTCTCTTGGCATTATGGGCTATGCGGTAAATCTGATGATAATTTTATTCGCATATAAAGAGGGGGGTAGTTTTGCCATTTTGGTAAAAGATGGCATTAATTCCAATATGGTTGATCCGCTGCCACAGGCGTTGATTCTAACATCGATCGTAATCGAATTGGGAATCACGGCAATGTTGGTTGCGCTGTCAATCAGATTATTTCAGAAGTATAAGACATTCGATATCACTAAAATTAGGAGGTTGTCAGGATGATCCTCCCATTTTTAATTATAATTCCGTTACTGGCCGCATTTCTGATCACCCTGATTTCCGGTGAAAAGGATAATTGGGCCATCGTGTTGTCAGTATTGGCAGAAATGTCGCTGCTGACATTAGCACTGTTCAGTTTTTTTACGACCGGATATGACACCTATGTCTATGAGATGAGCGGATGGAAAATTCCGCTGACGATTTGTCTGGTTCAGGATGCACTTTCAGGCTTTATGCTGGTAATCGTAAACCTGATTGCATTGACATCGCTAATGTTTTCTATCAGTTATATCCGTCAGTATTCGAGCCCCTGGAAGTATTACGCTCTGTTTATGCTGCTGATCACGGGTATGAACGGGGTAATTGCAACCGGCGATATTTTTAATTTATTTGTATTTATGGAAATCGCACTGTTTGCGGCCTATGCATTGGTCGCCTTTGGCGCGAAAGCCGAAGAATATGAGGCAGCGTTTAAATATGCCGTGATGGGATCGATCTCATCTACCTTGATTCTGCTGGGTATCGGAATTCTTTACGCCAGTACGTCGACCCTGACAATGGCCCATATCGCTGCCGAGTTGCAGACAAAAGATCCACAGGTGACATACTGGGTAGCCGCTGTATTTTTGGTCGGATTTGGCCTGAAGTCGGCTGTCATGCCGTTCCATGCCTGGCTGCCGGACGCCCATTCGTCAGCGCCTGCTCCGATATCGTCAATGCTTTCCGGTGTGCTGATTAAAGCACTGGGGATTTATGCCATCATCCGAATATTCTTTAATATATTTGGAGCGCCACCGGTATTTCTGACGATATTCATGGTACTCGGATCAATCTCGATCATTGTTGCATCCTATTTGGCATTAGGGCAGTGGGATTTGAAGCGACTACTGGCTTACAGCAGTATCAGCCAGATTGGGTTCATTTTATTAGGTCTGGGAATCGGTAGCAAATTAGCAATCCTGGGCGCCGTATTTCATATTCTGAACCATGCGATATTCAAATCGCTTCTATTTTATAACGCCGGTTCGGTTGAAATGGCCCTCGGCACTCGTGATCTCCGAAAGATGGGTAATCTGAGAGGCGCATTGCCGGTAACAACAAGCACGTCGATGATCGCCAGTCTGTCGGTAGCTGGTCTGCCACCGTTTAACGGTTTTTTCAGTAAACTGATTATTATCATCGCAGCGGTACAATCACAACATATTATATATGCAATTATCGCTGTAATTGGCAGTCTGCTGACACTGGCTTATTTTATGAAAGTCCAGCGCTATGGATTCCATGGCGAAACGGTTATCAATGAAATAAAAAAACCAGTCAGTCTGGGGATGAAATCAGCGATGATCATTCTCGCGGTTTTATGTGTTGTTGTCAGTATTCTGATTATTCCCGGCATTAGAGAAATCACACTGGATCCGGTTGTGTCGGTCATTATAAGTAAAACCGGGTACATTCAAGCGGTGATAGGAAGGTAGCATGAAAATACAACAACGCAGTAGAATATATGTTTTTATCTTTTCTTTTTTAGTCTGGATTGCATTAACCAGTATAACGGATATCCAGGAAGTCATTGCCGGTTTACTGGTAGCGGTTCTGGTCAGCATTGTTGCCGGTAAATTCCTGATCACATCGGAAAAAAGTGGACATATTTTTAAACGGATTTTATCGTTGATTCACTACCTGTTCAAGTTTCTTTGGGAAATGGCCAAAGCCAATCTGCATGTTGCTTTTATCGTCATTCATCCCAGTTTGCCAATTAAGCCGGGAATCGTAAAAATTAAAACAAATCTGACAAAAGATTCGGCGATTACTGTTTTAACAAATTCAATTACATTAACTCCCGGAACACTGACGGTGGATGTAAACCCGGAAACAAAAGAGATTTATGTTCACTGGATTGACGTCCTATCGACGAATGTTGATAAAAATACAAAGACCATTGGTGGAAAATTTGAAACACTACTTACGGAGGTCTTCGAATGAAACTTTTACGATGGTTATTGGGCCTTTTATTTATAGCAGCGTTCCTATATGGAAACTTCTTTATATATGACGGACTCATACTCTATAAACTGATAAATGTAATTCTGTTTTGTGTAGTTTTTGTTCTGTATCGTGTATTGTTTGGGCCAACTGCCGCCGACAGAATTGTAGCAGTCGATATTATGGGAATATTAATTGTTGGCTTGCTGGCCATACTCGGTTTGGTTTATCAGCAGTCATTTTTTATGGATATCGGACTGATCTGGGCATTGTTAAGTTTTATTGCCTCGCTGGCTTTTGCCAAGATTCTGGAAGGGAGGTATTTAGATGACTAGAGAATTAATCGGAATGGTTTTTATCCTTTTGGGCATTATGTTCGACTTCTTTGGGGTGCTTGGACTGGTTCGATTACCCGATGTATATAATCGTCTCCAGGCAGCCACAAAGTGTGTGACTTTCGGCTCTGCCGGGATTTTGTTTGGTGTATTCATTATTCAGGGATTCAATAATTTTGGTTTTAAAGTCATACTTGGAATCGTGTTTATTTTTCTGACATCACCTGTCTCAGCCCATGCCATTTCCCGGGCGGCCCATCGGAGTAAAATTCCATTGGCAAAGGAATCAGTAGTAGACCAATATCAAGAAGATAACGAATTAAAGGATTAGTTATGTTTCTTCCAAAATTACGCGAAGTAACCGAAGCGCTGAAATCACTGTTTTCTCCTGCTTATACCATAAAATTTCCATTCAAACCCTATGTCGCTCCAGAGGAGTACCGCGGTTATCCAAAGTTTTATGAAGATGGCTGTATTGGCTGTGGTACATGTGCGCAAGTATGTCCGACGAATGCCATTGATATTATCGATGATCTTAAAACCGGTAACCGTAAACTGGTACTTGATTATGCCTCCTGTTCACAGTGTGGGCAATGCGAAGAGAAATGTATTACAAATGAAGGCATCAAACTCTCAAGTGAGTATGTATTATCTACGCCGGATCTAAAAGCACCGGAAGTATTTGAAATAGTCGAGAAAAGCCTGGCAATTTGTGAAGCTTGCGGAAAAGGTTTTGCCTGTCACGATCACCTTTTATTCGTAAAGGAACGTCTTGGCGCAAAAGCCTATGCTCATCCAAACCTACTGATCGAAACACAGCGCCAATTCACTGCAATAAAACCATCTGCAATCAAGGACCATATTCGTCGTGAAGATTTGATTAAGATGGTCTGTCCGGTTTGCCGGCGTAAAACTGTTGTCTCGGATGAATTTTAAGGAATTTCAGAAGAAACTAGGTCCAATAATAAATAAGAAAATTGTGATGGTGGGGCTGGGCAATCCTATGCGTCGTGATGATCAATCCGGGTTGGTTTTATTGGAAGAAATTCAAAAGCGGAAACTTCTGAGTGGAGCAAATTTTGTTTTTGCGAATACTACGCCGGAAAACCATCTTGAAAAAATAGTGTCTCTGCAACCGGAAATTGTCATTTTTGTTGATACTGTAAAAATGCAACAATCTCCCGGAACAATCGAGGAAATTCCCTCAAATCAAGTCGAAACAAAAGGATTTAGTACCCATAGTTACTCGATTAAACTTGTAGAAAAATATCTTCGGCTCGAAGGTATCGGGCAGTTTATGTATATTGGTATTGAACCCGGTGATATGGGAATGGGCGAATTCCTGACAACTCCAGTCAAAGAAGGTATTGAATCATTTTTCAATTAATCTATGTTTACTAACGGGAAAAATAATAAACCGGCAATCTTAATTCTACCGTTTCACACGTTAGATACGCTGCGAACAAGAATTGGCTGGATCATAAATATTCGCTGGGTGACCATATTCGGTTTGCTTTCAGCAATTCCGATTGGGCAGCGGATGTTGCATTTCCAGATAGCATACCCGCAACTCTATATTATTTCATCAATGTTGGTCGGGCTGAACCTGGTCTATTTTTTTCTGTTTCGCTACTACCCGTTTAAGAGTTTCAGGCAGGAATTTGCGTTCACTGAAGTTCAACTCGTTGTTGATCTGATCATTATATCGTTTCTTGTACATTATATCGGTGGCATCGGTAATCCGTTCTTCTTTATTTATATCGTAAATATTATCATCTCCGGGGTCTTATTTTTAGGCAATGTGCCCTATGTCAACGCTGTCATAGCGGTATTATTATTAACTATCTGGAGCGTTCTTGAATACAATGGTATTGTCCAGAATTACACAATCCGGGCCGAGCCGATACGGCTATCCGTTCTTATTACGTCACTTTGTGCATTTTATATATTAATATTTACCGCGACTTATGTAATTAAGGACTTTATTTCAGGGTATCGGCACCTGAAAAAACTCATTGACGAAAAGAGTGAACAATTAGAAGAAACAATCAAAGAGCGTGATAAGATATTCAGGTTTACGGCCCATGAACTAAAATCACCATTAACGACAATGCGCAGTATGCTGGCGGTGATTGAAGAATTGTATTCAAAAAAAATGGATGCTGAAGTTGCTGATCTGATTAGCCGGGCTGTTGTTCGCACTGACCAGGTACTGGATATGGTAAAAGACATGATCGACGTAACTCAATATCGGCATGGTGTCAGTGAAAGGATTATTGAAAATATTGATTTTAATAGCTGGATCGAACGAATTGTTTTGCCGTTTCGTGTTTATGCGGACAGAAAATCAATCACCATTACTGTAAAGAAACTAACACCTGCTATGAGTATACTTTTCGACGGTCAGGCATTGGAAAAAGTACTCACTAATCTCGTTAACAATGCCATTCGATACAGCCCGGAAAAGGCCTCAATAACGGTGACGCCATTCTATAAACGCTTAATCTACGGATTTTCGGTATCTGATACAGGGATTGGCATTTCTGAAAAAGATTTGCCCAAAATCTTTGATGAATTCTTTCGCAGTAAAAATGCCCGGGAAATGGAAAGACTGGGGACCGGTCTAGGATTATCACTTATTAAGCAGATAGTCGACCATATTGGCGGAAAAATATTTGTGGAAAGTGAATTGGGAAAAGGGAGTACCTTTACGGTTGAAATACCGTTAATTAAATCTGGTTGATTCGAAATATTTTTTTAGATTATAGTAGCACGAATATTTAATACGTGCTACAGGAGAAGGAAAATGGATGCATTAAAACGATTTGGGATTTCTTTGCCGGCAGGGCTCTTAAACCGGTTTGACAGGGAAATTTCCGAAAAAGGGTATCAAAACCGGTCCGAAGCATTCCGCGATCTGATTCGCCAATATCTTGTCAAACGTGATCTTGACAAGAATGAGGAGATTGTTGGGGTATTGTCACTTGTTTATGATCATCACGTGCCCAGCCTATCAAACCATTTAAACGATCTTCAGCATAACTATCATGAACATATTTTATCAAACACACATATCCATTTAGATCATCATAACTGTCTTGAAGTAATTATTTTGAAAGGACGCTATAGCGAAGTAAAAGCACTTTCCGACAGAATTATTGGAACGCGTGGCGTTAAACATGGCGATTTAAGTTTTACATCAACCGGAAAAAATCTTTCGGGAGTTTAAGGAAGGAATCAATATGAAAAAGAGTGCATTTCTTTTTATAATATTTTCACTGACAAATTCAGCATTTTCAACTATGCCGTTTTTCAGGGATACTTTGAAAGTATATCCCTTTGATCCGGTTGTTGTGACCGGAACCCGGATCGAAATGCCCAAGAAAGATTTACCGGTGGCCTTGTCGGTTATCACCAGTACGGTTATCGATGAGCAGAATTACAAACCACTTCTGGATCTTGTTTCAGAAAATGTTCCGGGTCTGTTTGTCACCCAGCGGACCAATCTTGGCTATGGTGTTTCCAGTGGCTCGGGAGGACAGATATCAATCAGGGGAATTGGTGGTTACCCAAATACTCAGGTGGCTGTATTAATTGACGGCAGACCGGATATTATGGGCCTCTTTGGTCACGCATTAGGAGACGCCTATTTCATGCATGATGTTGAAAAAATTGAGGTGATCCGTGGACCGGCCTCGGTTCTATACGGTTCCAATGCCATGGGCGGCGCTATCAATATTATTCCCAGACATGAGCACCAAAACGGATTTCATCTGTATGCGCCAATCACTTACGGCAATTACAATACCAGTCAATCTTTTATCCGCAATACCTACAGTAACGGTAATTTCGGATATTCGCTATCCCTTGGATACCGGAATAGTGACGGTTTTCGGACTGATGCCAATGACTCGTACTATTCAACAAGCGGTAATCTGGAATTGCATAGTACCATTAACGATCATTTGAAAATAATTTTAAACAGCTACATATCAAATTCCGATATTAATGATCCCGGTCAAGTCACCGCTCCGTCAGATACTCAATTATACAAGATTGATCGAAGGGGAGGTGACCTTACATTAAAACACTCCTTTGAAAGAATAATCGGGGAGTTGAAAGTACATTACAATTCCGGGTATCATGACATATTTGATGGATATAAATCCGATGATTATACGACAGGAATTCTTTTGACTGAGACATTTCAAATAAACAGCAATTCCCGAATTAGCGGCGGAATTGATCTGAAAAATTACGGTGGTAAAGCGCTGTTATATGGTAATTGGCTTGAACACGATGTCAGTGAACAAAGTATTTATACAACCTTTCATCAAAAATTCCTGCACATGATAAATCTTGATTGTGGTTTACGGTATACTAACCATAGCGTTGCCGGGAATCTTTTTATTCCGGCGATTGGTCTAACGGCGGTCTTACCTTTACAGTTTATCTTAAAAACTCAATATTCCGAGGGGTACCGCAATCCTACTATTAATGAATTATATCTATTTCCTACAACAGAAGTGCGACCAGGACCTTCAACAACTGAGTTAAAACAGGAAACGACATCTAATTACGAGTTTTCGGTAGAAAAACAATTCACAAACCGTTTGACTTCCACGCTGACCGTATACAGGACAAGCGCTGAAAATTTCATTCAAAAAGGATTTGTGAATGGCGGGCCTTTGTATCAGAACACCGGTGAAATTACTATCAATGGCGTTGAGATTGACGGTCAATTACTGCTACCCCCAAGAATAGCTTTAAACTGGTCCATCAGTTCATCGTCTTATTCTCAGTTAATCAATGGCAGCCCCGGTGAAAAAGCCAATATCGCTATGCGTGTCAAAGCAACAAAGGATCTGATCTTTGGAATACAGGGACAATGGATCAATAATCTTTACAGCGATTCAAATCCCTACGACTATCAGATAAACTCAGTTCGGTTGGATTCATATACACTGGTCAATATTAACGCAAACTGGAATGTAAATGATTATTTATCCTTATCTGCAAAATTGAACAATGTGACCGATTCATCTTATGAGACGATGTATGGCTATCCGATGCCCGGACGTAATTTTACGATTGGTATAACTGCTAAATATTAAAAATATACAGGTAACAGATGAATTTATCTTCCTATAAACAACATCAGCATTTTTTCAATCAAAAAGCCGAAACCTGGACAATCTCAGATAATCAGATTCAGTTTATCAGACAGATGGGAAATCTGATCGATTTTAAAGGTACTGAGACTGTTCTGGATATTGGATGCGGGACCGGTAACTTATTTAAATATTTAATTGATTATTTACCTTATGGAAAAATAATTGGTATTGACTTCGCTTTTAATATGCTGCGTAAATGTCCTGAACATTATCCGGGTAAAATATGTACAGTCCAGTCACTCGCCGAACAATTGCCCGTGCGAACTTCAAGTTCTGATATTGTATTAAATTATTGCCTATACCCTCATCTGAAATACAAACATACAGCACTTCAGGAGTTTCACCGAATCCTTAAACCCAATGGAAAATACTATATCATTCATCCACAGGGTAGTCATGAAGTTAACTGCATTCACAACAAAATCGGTGCACCGGTATGTTATGATTTTATAGAGCCGATTGATTCTGTTAAAACAATGCTTCAGATCAATGACTTTAAAGTGCTAAAGGCAATTGATAAACCGAATATATTTTTTATTGAAGCTGTAAAAAACAATCAGACATAAGACTGTAAGGGATTGTCCCAAATATTTGAATAATAACAGAGTGAAGTTTATTTTTGGACTGTAAAATTGCGGACCCAGTCTATATATGCCAGATTGCTATAAATTATTTCGGTCCGTTCGTTGTCATTGAAGTCTTTATCAAGTTCATAGGCTTCTTCCAGATAGCTGGTCGCATCCAATAAAATGGGAAGATGTTTCTTAAATATTTGCTTTGTCTCTTTAATATACACAATTTTTGCAGGGCCGCGGCGCATATTTTCAACGGTTTGCATGCGATTATTGTAATTGGTGTTTTGTTTAAATTCTTCGATAGAATAATACCCAATATTATTTAATTGCCAGGCAGCGATATCATCTCTGGACACTTCCATAGCATAGAAAGCGGCTTTCTTTAAATAATCTTTAAGTAAAGAATAATCACCTCGGCTAAGTGCGGAATCAGCGGAGTTCTTGGCTGTATAAAAATCATTCCACACTTCCTCAGTAGGACGATTGAGACCTGACGTATCTTGCGGTATCTGCTTTTGAATGATCTTGACTGTATCGACACCTTTTACCGGAGGATTATGAGTATTATCGGGGCTGGATTTTGTACACATTATCCACAGAGTTGAGAACAACAGAAAAACGAGTAACTTCCATATTAATCGTCTGGTAGAAAGTGATTGAATGATCGTGTTCTTAAACCAGCGCATACTTACTTATAACCATTTTCTCACAGAGATCATGCAACTCAACTATTCGTTAATAACTGGTATAAGACTAACCAAAATAAACGGAATCAGCAAGGAATAATTTATTCATCAGTAAGATTTTCCCGAATCATCGACCATAGGAACAAAACGAACCGGAATACTTTTTTCCGCTATTAGGTATCCGTTTTGTTTTCGGTATATGATTAGATTTTGAGCGGTTGCAGGTCCATGCGGAATAACTAATCTGCCACCGTCGATCAACTGACTGGCCAGCTGATCCGGCAGATCAGACGGGGCACAGGTAACGATAATTGCATTGTAGGGAGCATGTTCATTCCAGCCTAAATACCCATCGCCGGTTTTAAAGAAAATATTTTGATAACCTAAATCCTTTAATTGAGTTTTGGCTCGTTGGGCAAGTGTGGCATTAATTTCCACAGTAAAAACAGAATCGCAGATTTCAGCCAGAATAGCGGCCTGATAACCCGATCCCGTACCGACTTCCAGTACCTTATCCGTTGTTTTCAATTCAGCCAATTCGGTCATCAGCGCTACAATATAGGGTTGCGAAATGGTTTGATTTTCCTCGATCGGCAGGGGATGATCGGCATATGAAAATCGTTGATAATTCCCGGGTACGAATCGATGGCGTGGAACAGTACGCATAGCTGCCAACACACGAGAATCGCTGATACCTCTGGCTTCAATCTGATTTTTAACCATTAGTGAACGATATCTTCCAAACCGATCATTTTCCGAAGATTGACCGCAGGCTGTGGAGCTGAGGAGTGATAGCGTTACGATAAAAGAGAAAATAATTTTTTGGTAGTTTTGAGTATTTTTCATTATAAATAAAAATAGTCAAACGAACTGTTTTGCGCAACACCCGATTAAAAAATTTTGGGCAGTTCAATATTTCAGAGTATATTTATTGAAATTGGGAGTACCTATGATTATATATCTGCATGGATTCGGCAGCGACGGAAACGCTTTTAAAGCTCGGCTAATCAAGAGATTATACCCTGAAATTCCGATTTTCTCTCCCGACCTGCCTTTTGAACCTGGTAAAGCAATTTCGCTTGTTAAGACATTAATTGAACAAAAAACCGACAAAGACAAATGTCTGATTATCGGAAGCAGTCTTGGAGGATTTTATGCGCTACATTTAAGTGTCATCCTAAATGTTCCAGCCGTTCTATTGAATCCCACTGTCCAGCCGGTAAAGGATCTGAAAAAACGAATTGATACTGAGAAAATTTTTGATCCCCAATTACTTAAGGGCTGGGAAAATGATTATTTAAAACAAATGAAAGCCCTGTATCATGAACCGGAAAATATTCGGAATTGTAACGTGCATGTCTATTTAAACCGGGATGATGAGTTATTGAATTACAAAATTGCACAAAATTATTTTGAGAAATGCGGATGTAAATTGACTATCAATGATACGGGAGGACATGTATTTTTAAATTTCACGAATATATTACCCGAAATCATTGATTACTACCACAATCTATAACATATATATTTTCAAATTGCCTTATATTACTGACTGATATTTTACTTATGGGGCTTTCGACATTTGAAATAAAATAAATGTACCGATTATTTTGATAAGAAAACTTTGTATATTATTTTCGTTAGCGGGAAAAAAAGAAATTTTCAGGATATAAATGAAAAAAATAATTACCTACGGAACATTTGATCTTTTCCATTTCGGACATCTGCGGCTTTTACAGCGAGCAAAAGCATTGGGAGATTACCTGGTTGTTGCTGTTTCGACAGATGAATTCAATGCAGTAAAAGGGAAAAAATGCACATATCCTTATGAGCACCGGGCAAAAATCGTAGAAGCGATCAAATATGTAGATGAAGTTATTCCTGAACATATCTGGGAACAGAAAATTGACGATGTTAAAACACATGGCATCAATATATTTGTCATGGGCGATGACTGGAAAGGAAAATTCGATTTTCTGAAAGACTATTGTGAAGTTGTGTACCTGGAGAGAACAAAAGATATTTCAACAACCCAGGTGAAAACCACTATTATCAATGGAAAATGATTAATGCATAATCAACTGAATTAATTGACAAGACATATTATGACAAAAAAAAATATCTTTAATACACTTATCAAAAGAAATCGTAATAATTATTTGCCAGATGAACAATGGATTAAAGAGAAGGATCATAAATCCATAGTGATTCATCATTACTGTCCTCGCACGTTTAATGCCGGTGATCATTTCGTTGTTTTATCAATACGTAAACATATATCCAGATTGTTACCAAACGCAGTTTTTGTTCCTAAAGCAGTTGCCTATAATCGGGGATGGGGAAAGCCTATCGGACTGAATGGTGAGAATATTCGAATTAGTAATGAATACGCAGATGCTGTAATCATAGGTGGTAGTGATCAATACTATAAATGGTCTCCAAGAATTCTTGCTGGTGAGATTGAAAACTTAATTCCCCCATTGTTTCTAATAGGTTTGGGGGCTTCTTCAAAAGACCTTGATAGTCTACCTTTTTTAGGCAACGATACATATAGAAAAGACATTCTTGCAGTCAATCAGAAATCTCGATTATCATCAGTAAGGGATATCAGAACAAGGGAATTTTTAGAAAATCTTGGATATATGGACTCGATAGTTACAGGCTGCCCAGCGTTATATCTATTTGATGAAAACCTACACGTAAACTTGCAATCTAAAAATATCCTGTTAACATTTCCATACCCAGTCATTCGAAAAAAAACTCAAGAAAATAAATATCAAATACTTATCAAACTAGTCAAGAATATCATCCCTTTCATTTCCGCATCTGGATTCGATCCAATAATTGTATGCCACGACGATCGGGACGTCCCTGCAGCTCAAAAATTATTTCCTGATCAACATATATTTTTTTCAAATTATACTCATGACTATTTTCAATTGTATAAAAATGCCAAAATGGTTATTGGTTCGAGATTACACGCTACTATTCTTGCACTCAGTCAGGGCACTCCTGCAATTAACATCAATCTCGACATCAGAGGACAAGGCTTTTCCGAAACGTTCGGTCTGACTAAATGGAATATTAATTACACTGAAAATGATATCGAAGAAAGATTAGTATCAAATATCAACCAACTTCTTTCAGGTAACTTATCAGATTTTATTAACTTTCAAAAGGAACGTGATCATCACCATCAAATATTTTTAAAATTTATTAAAGAAACAGTGAAAATAATCCTGAATAATTAATAAGATGAATATTCTCTATATATCATCTAAAAAAAGATGGGGTGGTGTAACCAGTTGGATGGATATTACTGCAAAGGGTCTAAAAAATAAAGGTCATTCTGTTTGGATTTTATCACATCCAAATTCCAAATATAACGAGATTGTTAATTTTCCGGATAGTGTAATATCTGCGAAATTGGGAATGAACTATAATCCAATTACGATTGTAAAAATAGTATTCTTGATAAAAAAATATAACATCGATCTTCTGGTAACAAATATCGATAAAGAAGTCGCAATTGGAGGGATCGCTGGCAGATTATGTAAAATACCAAACATCCGAAGAATAGGAAGAGAGGACGATTTTAGTAACAAACCAAGGAAAATATGGAACCATAAACATTTAGTCGATAAATCAATTGTTCCGTGTAATTATATCAGAGACAAGATTATCCACAAATACTCCTATCTCAATAAGAGTGACTTTACAACAATTTACAATGGACGTAATATTAGTACCTTCACAGACGAAGACATATTCCGACTTAAAAACTTATGGAAGGTAAAAAAAGACGAACAAATTATTGGTATGACATGCCAATTGTTAAAAATTAAATATGTCGAACACTTAATTCAGGCATTTTCAACAATATCAGATATCAACCCATTATGGAAACTTGTTATTACAGGAGAAGGACCTGAAAAACAAAATTTATTAAAACTGGTAAAACAGTTGGATTTAGAAAAAAAAGTAGTATTTGCCGGTTTTTCTGATACTCCCTTACTAAATGCATCTGCGTATGATATAGGTGTACTGACATCTAAATTAGAAGGATTCCCAAATAGTATTGTTGAATATTTCTCAGCAGGAAAACCTGTCATCGCAACCAATGTTGGTGGGAATAGCGAAATTGTGCGCGATTCAGTTAATGGTTTTTTAATTCCTTTCGGTGATATACATATTTTGTCTGAAAAATTATCATTACTAATTAATAATCTGAAACTACGGAACGAAATGTCAAAGCAGGCTACTCTTACAATAGAAACCAATTTTACTGAAGATAAGATGATTGATGAACTCGAAAAATATTTCTTAAAAACAATATACACTGAAGATGTTTGAATATATTAAACTTATTTATTATTTAATCAGACCAAAGACAATCTTTATTCGAAAGTTTTCTAATGCCATGGGCGATACATTATTATTAACGATCGCTCTTCAAGGAATACGAAAACAAAACCCTAAGCATAAGGTCGTTTTAGAGGCGAAATGGCATGAATTATTCAAGAACAATCCAAACTTTGATTGGATTACAGATCGTCATATCAGGACAACAAAAAGACATATTAAACCTAAATATTATCTGTATCCGAATTCGACGGTACCTATCTATGAACAGGTTAGTAAATATGTGAGTGATCAAGACGTCTATTATCCAAAAATGTATCTGGATGAAAATGAAATTGGCTTAGTTATAGAAAAATATCCCTACGCTTATATAGTTATCTGTCCACATGGAAAAAGAAAATTCAGTGCCAATCGAAAAGAATGGGGAATCGATAAATTTCAGGTTGTCCGAAATCATTTTTCCAATATATATTTCATCCAAATTGGAATAAAAGATGACGAACTTTTAAATGACGTCATCGATGCTCGCGGGGAAAATATTCGAGAAAGTGCCTTGATAATAAAAAATGCAATGTTCTTTATCGGTTTAGAGGGTGGGCTTATGCACATTGCAAAAGCAGTTGGTGCTCGCTCTGTTATTATTTACGGTGGATTTATTAATAAAGCATTGTCTGAGTACAATGAAAATATCAATATATCAAATATGGTTGATTGTTCACCCTGCTTTTCCTCCGAAAAAAAACATGTGGATTGCCCTACTATGAAATGCATGATTGGTATAAATCCAGATAAAGTGATTCAAGAAATAGAACAAGAATTTAAATTGATGTAACATTAAAAAAGGAAAAGCATGAAAATTAATGTCTCCATCGGTGAAGTTGTCGATAAAGTCACAATTCTGTCAATCAAAATAGATAAGTTTAAAAATCCTGATAAACTCGCCAATGTTCAAAAAGAATACGATATTTTGTCGGTCGAAATAGAAAAGTCTGGTATTGCAGTTGGTTCCGAGGATTTTAATGCTTTAAAAGAAATCAATCTCAAATTATGGCAAATTGAGGATGCGATTCGTGTTAAAGAATCAAACAGGGAATTTGATGATGAATTTATTAAATTAGCCCGGAGTGTTTATTTTACTAATGATGAAAGAGCTGCTGTTAAAAGGCAAATTAACTTAAAATTCAACTCCAATCTCATCGAAGAGAAGGAGTACGTTAAATACAAGTGAACGCAAAAAAATCAAACCATCTCCGGCCGATTGAAGACTGTATTTCAAAAAATGATCTTGCCAGCATCCGCAAAATTCTAATCATTCAGTACAAACCCTTTGGCGATGTCCTGTTGAATACCGGCTATTTGCCGACATTACGAAATCAATTCCCCAATGCCCAGATAGACTATTTAGTCCAAAAACCCTATAAAACACTACTTGAAGATAATCCCAATATTAATAAACTGCTGTTAATGGAAAAAAAGAAGAAAAAAACATTCTCGTATTTTGCAGAGCGGTTGCGAATTATTCATCTGGTTCGAAAAGAAAGATATGATGTCATTATTGATCAGCTGCGGGGTCCAGGCTCTGCCCAGATAACCATGTTCAGCGGTGCAAAATTCAAATTGGGTTGGTTACAAAAACGCTGGAATTGGGTTTATAATTATAAAGTTAAACGGGATAATTTCCGCTATTATTCACGAGCGAAATTTGATTTGCTAAAACCATTGGGTATTACTGAACAGCCACACAATACATACTATAAAATCATCTCTCAGTCGATAGATTATATCGATGACTGGATTAGAAAAAATCAGTTGGAAAATGATAAACTGCTTGTAGTTTCTCCGGTAAGTCCTATCGCCGCAAAACAGTGGCAGCTGGAATCATTCGCGACATTGTGTGATTTAATTATTCAAAACACAAATTTTAAAATAATCTTACTCTGGGGGCCGGGTGAAAAAGATGCCACAGATAAAATTGTGAAAATGATGAAAGAAAAGCCCATAATTGCATGCCCAACTACATTTAATCAAGCGGGAGCGTTGTTGAAAAAAGCAATGATGTATATTGGGAACGACGGAGGGATTAATCATCTGGCAATTGCCATGGAAACACCTTCTATCACGATATTCGGCCCAAAGACAAATCCAAAAAAGTGGGTGGCCTGGCATAAACCACAACATATGTATCTCAGAGATTGGAATTTCAAAGACCGAACAGATAATTCTTTTAACATAACTCCGGAACAGGTTTTCGATAAATTCAAGGATTACTTCAATTTATGAAACTTTTATTCTACATAGCCAAGCAGTATTCAGTGCCGATTATCCTGCCGCTTACGAGATATTGCCTCGCTCGGAATATTGAGTACGCCTTGTTTATTTCACAAAAGGTCAATGACATTTTACCTGATGAATGGCAAAACGATCCGGTCTTTTTCGACCGAAAATCTGCTACAACTTTTTCGCCGGATTTTGTGCTCTGCCCAGGGAATTTTGTCGATTTCCGATTGCCGGGAATCAAAGTGCAACTGTTTCATGGTCTGGGTATTGAGAAAGAATCGCATTATAAAATTCGGCATTTCTTTGATATCTACTGCACGTCAGGACCTTTTGTAACTGAACGGTTTAAAATACTCCAGACCAAATATAAATATTTCCATATTGAAGAAACCGGCTGGCCGAAGATAGATTACATTTTGAATTATGATTCTGCAGATTTGAAGAAAAAATATGCAATCCCCGATGATAAGACGATCATTCTCTATGCACCAACTTTTAGCGAAAAGATGGAATCCGCAACAGAACTCATTCCTCATTTGAAGAATGCAATTAGAGACGATGAGTATTGGATTTTGAAATTTCATGAATTAATGGACAAAAATATCACCGCTCAAATCGATGAGATCGATGCGAATAATATCAAAATTATTGAGACCTATGATGTAACACCGCTTTTGCATTTAGCTGATGTAATGATCTCGGATACATCGTCGGTTATTTATGAATTTATGGTACTGGATAAACCGGTGGTGACTTATAAAACCCAAAGCCGCAACGACAAGGCAATTAATATTACCGATCCGGGAGAATTGCGATCAGCAATTGACAAAGCACTATCGGAATCCTGCACTGTGAGGAATAATAAACAGCTTAGTGAAATTAATCCGTATTTAGACGGCAGAATCAGTGAAAACCTGATAAATCGACTTGAAGAAATACATAAGCATCCGGAAAATTTACCAAAACATAAAAAGCCTCTGAATCTTTATCGGAAAATTCAGATCATGTATCATGAACGCTTTAGAAAAGGATACCTGAGATAATATGGCCGGCAGTAAACGCCTGGAAGGTGAAATCCTGATCAAAGCCCAAAAGATGTTGAAAGACGTTGCTGAAATTTTGGAAATGTGCCATATTCACTATGTGCTGGAAGCCGGAACTCTGCTAGGCATCGTACGTGAAAATCGCCTCTTGCCATGGGATAATGACGTGGATATTACCACGACAGAAAAATACGAAAAGAAATTACTGTGGAGTCGCTGGCGATTCTGGTTGAAAGGCTATCGTTTTTATGTGAGACGATATAGAGGCAATACCGGACCCTTTAAAAAAGGGCAGGTTCGCATCATCCGGATTCAAACACGACGGCTGATATTTGTCAAGGATACGTCGCTGCTGGATATTTTTATCAAGCGACCGATTGATGACGAATACTTCTGGACAATTGATGTGAAAAGACCAGTTTTGAAATCAGCACCGAAACACTTTTACGACGAAACAACAACCCTGGAATTCGAAGGGAACATTTACTCTGTTCCGAAAGACTTCGAAGGATATCTGGTATATCATTACGGGAAGAACTGGCGAATTCCGATAAAAAAGTGGAACTTCAGAACCGACGATCATTGTGTCAAAGAAATTCTTGACTAAAAATAAAGGTAACGAATGAATTCACCGAAAACAGGAGTCATTTTAGCTGCCGGGCGCGGAAAACGATTGGAAGAACTCAGCGCCAGTAAACCAAAACCTCTTGTTGAAGTCAATGGTAAATCGATACTGTCAAATCTTGTGGAATCAATGATTGAAAGCGGTATTCAAAGAATCGTGCTTGTTGTCGGATATAAGTCGGAACAGATCATTGAACATCTCCAAAAATACATAACAGCAGCCGAAATTATCTATATCACAAATGAGATTTGGGAAACGACGAACAATATCTACTCGCTTTGGCTCGCCAATGAGTATCTTGAGGACGGATTTACTCTGTTTGAAGCCGATGTTATTTTTGACAGGAAAATTATATCGACGATTTTACAGCGACCCGATAATAACGTGATGCTGATTGATAAATATACAGACAAAATGAACGGAACCGTGGTTGCTTGTGATAAAAAAAATAATGTTACGAATGTTTATCTGAAACGAAATCAGCCGGATAATTTCGATTTCTCAAATAAATTCAAGACGGTAAATTTTTATAAGATCGGGAGAGAGTTTTATCAGGATTTTTTCAAAGATAAACTCGAAACATATATCAATAATAACGATGTGTCATATTATTACGAGGCAATCATAAAAGACGGAATCGATGAGGGCTATTCTTTTTACGGACTCCAGACCAATCCTTACAAATGGTGGGAAATCGACACCAAAGATGATCTGAGAATCGCCGAAAATATATTTAAATAGATACGGATACACCAGTTACTATGGAAAACGGAATCAAACGACTTATAAAACCCCTGATAATTAAAATCGGCCGATCCATCGAGAGAAAACGGTTTACTGACAAACCAATCATTATCGGCGCCTGTCCGCGGTCGGGAACGACGCTGTTACTATCCATTTTGGACGCGCATCCGAATATTTACGGCATTCAGAATCAAACCTATGCGTTTGCCGGCTGGAACGATAATTCTCAGGCAAACCGGCTCGATCGGTTATACCGCGAATTTATTTTCAATAAGATACCCGAAAATAAAAAACGCTGGTGTGAAAAAACTCCCAAGAATATCAAATTCTTCGATAAAATACTCGCTCTTTACGGTGAAGATGTAAAATTAATTCATGTTGTGCGTGACGGGAGGGATGTGGTCACTTCAAAGCATCCGAAACACTCTCCCGATCAATATTGGGTGTCGGTGAGGCGCTGGATCAATGATGTCAATTTCGGATTATCTCTTGCCGACAAACCGAATGTGTACACGATAAAATACGAAGACATTATCAATAACTATGACGTTGAAATCCAAAAGCTCATGAGTTTTTTGGGCGAAGATATGGTCCCGGAAGTCAGGGACTGGTTCAATCACACAACCGTCAAAAAGAGCATTCATTGGGCGAATCCTGTTCAGAAACTGCATTCAAAGGCAATCGGTAAATGGCTGAAACCCGAGCATCGGAAACGCTACGATGAATTCATGGAAAATTCTGAAGCTGTTGAATTGATGAAAACCCTGGGATATGAGTTGTAAAATTAGCGTGACAATCTAATGGCAAAGATATTGTTTTATATTGCGCAGGATTATTACTGGGAAAGTCTGAGACCCATTTACGACGAATATAAAACAGAAGGGAAGCACGAACTTTTTATTAAGGTCGGCAAAAATCAGAGGCGGGTATTAAAACTATTCCTGGTTTCAGATAAACGAAAACTTGAAGAGAAATATAAAAACCTTGGCTGTTCGGTAACCGATGAGACAAATGGCTTTGATGTAGTCTTTCTGGGCGCACAGGCTAAGAATCCGGAGCTATTTGGTTCAGCGCTTTTATGCAATCTCGACCACGGACCTGGTATAAAGACTCT
>Ga0268276_1001736_pt1 | contig 20388 bp, 18 predicted proteins | sample saktaG_4_FD_190145 | JGI IMG/M metagenome (GOLD analysis project Ga0268276, IMG submission 190145) | Saline water microbial communities from Sakinaw Lake, British Columbia, Canada - sak_2010_1_5_45m | ecosystem: Environmental > Aquatic > Non-marine Saline and Alkaline > Saline ... | reverse complement strand
CTTAATTTTTAGTTTGAAAAATTCTTTTCTGGCATCTATTTTTTTCATAAAGAAGACAGAAAATTAGATGAGAACTAATTTTCGGTGGCCTAGTGACATATGTCATGGTCTCGCACATTATTTCAATTTTTAGTTAGTTTTAAAAGCCTAAGAGGAGATGGTAAAAATGGGCCCTCGACAAATGAGTGACGCAAAGTATGGACTGACCTTATTGATAGGGGAACTAGACTCGGAATACAAGGGCGCTTGTCTGGATTATCTTTTTAGAGGTTATGGGGAGATACTAAATCTTATTGGTTCTAGTGCTTATGCTCGCTCTTCTGAAGTCAAACGTGAATTTTTAGCCGAACTACTGATTATTGAAAGATATATCCTACTTAAGCCAGCAAGAGAAAGAGTTGATTTTTGGCATGGATTGTGTGATCAGGCAGCAGGCATTGAAAAAAGAATTCGAGATACACGAAAGATAGATGAAATACAAGGAGGTATCAGGGATCTTTGGATACTTTTCAAAGATACCGTATCTAGAAAGGGGGTTTTTGAAAGATTTGTGTTTGGGGAGAAACCAGAAGATTAATTAGTAACGGCGGGCGTTACATATTCACACATGGTTGAGCAAACAGGGAGATTCTCTTGTAAGGTCCTCTTTACTAGACTTAATCTTTCTACATTCATACGATCAATTAGAAATCTTCCTGCAGTTTCTAAATCAAATTTTTGAGCTGGATTAAAACTCCAAGATCCTTTGTATGAGATTCCATCCTTCGACTCTCCGGTATAATGAATAGGGAAATCGTTACATACTTTAACTTGCCCTTTTGCATCTGGTTTTCTTGGGTGATATCTTTTTTCAAATTCAACCTTTCCATCATCAATTATTCCTTCTATTTTGGCTTGGTCTCCTGGCTCAAAGATCATGCCTTCAAGACGGCCTTGAATCGATTGTTGTTCGGGTGTCTGAACAATTACGAAAGGAACAGGTGCTTCAATTCCCGATTCTTTCAAACAATCTCTTTGCCAATAGAAACCAACGAAAGTTATTGGTCTCCTTTCTCTTTCACAATCTCTTAATAGGACCAAGAAATGACAATTCTTGCTAAGGTTGAGATATGCTTGAAACTGTTCATCAGTCATTGAGGGAGGTACTCCGATTTCCATTGTTTCTCTTTTTCTTACTGTCTCAGAATTTTTAAAGATTATTGCAGAAAAGGGCATACTTAGACTTTTTGTAATTGTTATTATTCATTATATAAATCTTTATTAATGACTAATATGTTTTCAAAAATGGGACTAGGGGCAAAAGACATTACTATACTTGTTGTTAGCTCAATTATTACTATTGTTCTTGCAATTGTTTTGCCTACAGAGGGTTTGAAATTGAGTGGAAATAATGTCCTTTATTTTATTTCAGGGGGGGCGCTACTTTTAGTTTTAGGGGCCATATGGATATTTCAAAAGAGAATCAATGAGGTTGAACAAAGTATTGATGAAATAAAGATTGAACAAAGAAAATTGAACGAAAAACTTAAAATACATGAACATCTAACAGATATAAAAGCTAGCCAATTAGATTTTGAAAAGAGGGTAACTCGCTTGGAGGGAAAAAAATGAGGAACAATTATTCAGATACAGTATTAGACATTATTAAAGCAGCAATTCTAGTAATAATAGGGTTTATTATCATAAAAGCATTAATAGGAATTTGATAGAATAACTTTAAATCTTCTGGCTGATTCTTCTCTTGATGCCTTTCTCGATTATCTTTTTTTCTCGGAGCTTCTTGGCCTTTTCTTTGTCGCGCTCTTTCTTTTTTCTTGCTTTTTCTCGCTCGGAGCGTTTATCGGATAGAATCTTTTCTTTTTCTGCTTTTTTTTCGGTCCTGAGTTTGGCCTTAGCTTCTTTTTCTGCTTTGGCAGCCTCGGCTATTGGCTTCCAACAGGCAGGATTCATGCAGAAATACCAGGGAAGTCTAGATTTTTTTATTAGAACTAATTGGGGAAGAGAACATGTGGGGCACTTTCTATCTGAGACCTTAACTAATCCAAATTGTGGCAGTGGATAAGTTTTATGACAGTCATCATTATTACAGGCTACATATCTCTTGCCGGTGTGACCTCGTTTCATTATCAAGTCACCTTTTTTACATTCAGGACATTCGAAGAGTTTGTTTGCTTCCTGCTTCTTTTCCTCTGCCTCGCGTGTTGCTTCCATCAATGAGCGGCCTATGTCCTGTTCATTATTCTTGAATTCTTGGGATATCTTGATTATCAATTGTTTTGCCTCGCTTAGAATGTCTTGCTCATCTTGTTTCATCTTGTCTGGACTTTTTCCTTCCAGAATCTTTTCCATTTTATCTTCAAATTCTCTTGTTAGGGCTTCATCTAGAATAGTTGGAGAGTTTTTCTCGAGAGTATCAACTGTTGCCATGCCTAGCATCGTTGCTTGAATCTGAGTTCCTGCGATATATCCTCTCTTGTATAGTGTATCAATGATATTTGCTCTTGTTGATTTTGTTCCAAGCTTTCTCTTCTCAAGCTCGAGTATAATTGATGCTGGGCTATATCTTCGTGGAGGCTCGGTCATTTTCTGTTCGAGTCTTGCTTCTTTAACTAGGATTTCGCCATTAATATCAGGAAGATTTGTTTCTGTAATCTTGTAGGGATAGACTTCGAGCCAGCCCTGTTTTAGGATTTTCTTTCCTTCTGTAAAGAATTCTTTTTCAGCTACATTGACTTTGATTGTCTTGTTCTCTATAAGTGCGTCTGGAGAAAAACAAGCTAAAAATCTCTTCACAATAAGCTCATAGACTTTTTTCTCTTCTGCTGATATTTTGAAAGATTGTTCACCTGTTGGAAATATAGCTGGATGGGCAGGATCATTTTTTCCCCCCTGAATCGGAAAATCTCTGGAGAGATTCTTGGTTAGAGTTGGAAATGCTTTTTTTAATTTATCAAGAATCCTATTATAGCCTATGCTTGGTGGAAGTTTTTGAGAGGAGGTTCTTGGATAAGAAATTAGACCTGCAAGATAGAGCTTCTGAGCTAGTGCTAGAGTTTGAGCTGGACTAAACCTGAAAAATTTATAGGATTCCATCTGCAGACTTGTCAGATCGAATGGGGGCCAGGGTTTCATATCTTTGGCTTCTTTTGTTGTCTCGGCCTTACCTTTTTTGCCTTTGAGTTTCAGAAATTTTTCTGCTTCTTCTTCTGATGTTATGTTATCTGGAAATTTGACTTCAATCTCTTGTCCTTTATCGTCCTCAACCAGAAGGAAAACCTGCCAGTAGGGTGTTGCTTTGAACTCTTTTATTTTTCTTTCTAGTTCAACGATCATTGCTAGAGCTGGGCCCTGAACTCTTCCAATACTTAGGATTCTGAATGAACCAACTGATTTTATCGTCTCCATGAGTGCTCTTGAGAGATTTATACCGTAGTACCAATCTAAATAGTGCCTTGTTTCTCCTGCATAGGCTTGGCCATAGTTCGGTGTTTTTTCTATTGCATTAAAACTATTTTGTAAGTCATACTTTGTCAGTGCGGAGAATTTCATTCTCTGTGCATTTTCTCTGTTAAAAATGAATCTGAGAACATTAAAGCCTATGACTTCTCCTTCAACATCATAGTCTGTTGCGATAATAACATCCTCTGCTTCTTTTGCAAGACTTTTTAGTGCACTAATATACTTTCTTCCAAAACTCTCTGTTTCAGCCCATTCAATGTCAAATGAGGGCCAGTCTTTAGAAGAACCTCTCTGTCTCAGGCCATAGAGATGACCAACTGCACTAGCAACAATATATTTCTTATCCTCGTGATTTATCTCATAATAAGGAACACCAAAGAAATTCCTCTTTACAGGGGCAATGTCTGCCAGAGAGTAGGCTATTTTCATTGCTGCCTGCGGTTTTTCACATAAAATTAGAGTGTATGTCATTTTTAGGTATGTTTTAGTTAGTAGATTTTGCAACGTTGTGAACTTGCAAGCTCACCAAAATCTTTTAGTTTATTTATTTGTATATATGTCTGGTTGTTTTTATAACTTACGTGTTTAGAATTAAGGGTTATAAAAATGTTTTGAAAACCTGTTATGGTTTGAATTCTTTATCTAATATCTTTTTAGCTCTTCTGAACTTTACTGCGTCTGGAATAAGTATTCCTACAGTAGTTGGAGAAGAAATTCCACAAAGCATCTGGTGCATAATTACTGGTGCCATAGTTTCTAGTGATTCTTCTAAACTCAATCTGCCTCTGCCAGTTCCCAGAGCAGGAAAGCCGATTGATTCTACTTTAAGGAGTCTCGCTACCCCTAGACAGGTCTCTGTTGCGGTCCGGATAGTATTTGTATCTGAAACAAGATAGTTATTTGATGCTCTTCCTTTTGTAGTATCTTGATATAGGGTGAGAACATTGAAGGTATACGCAACAGCACTATTATCCGGTTGTTGTGTTTCAACATAAACGCCCCCGGGAGATAGACCAAGTTTTCTTTTAAATGCTTTAAGTATTGGTGCTACGCTGGTTGAATCTGCAGTTAGACTCTGCAGAACGCTTCCCTCTTCAAACGAGATAGTTGTATCAATAGGACAAACAATGACTTGTGCAGGATATCTCTGCAAGTAGTCATTAATTAATTCTACCCTTCCATCTTTTAAGAATCGATAATCTACGTTTTTTTCGGGCATATGTTATTTATTCACTGGCATTTATAAGCATTTATGTAAAAAAAGATATCTTAGAATCAAGCGTGCGCCATCCAGAACTTGACTTTCTCTTTTGGGTTGTACTGACAGAAACCAAAGCCTAGAAAGTGGATGATTCTTCCATCTTTTAGTGGCTTTAGGTTTATGTCTGAATTGAATTTTATTATTGATGCATCTGGCATAAATATAGAAAGTTTGCCTTTGGCATTATTTTCAAATGTTGCCTTGACGGCATTATCTCTGATGAGATCTCGGTTGTACTTGTATAGGATATCTACTGGAACAGTTATTTCATTCTGATTTATTCCGAGAGAGACTATGAACTTTCGGATTGCTTCTGGCTGAATACCTCGTTTTTCTAGAGATTGCAAGGACCATAGTCTTGGGTCGTGCCAGCCAATGTATCTCCCTTCTTTGACTTCTTTTTGTCCTTTGCTTTTCGAGAGTTTTATTCCTTCGAATTGAAGAAGTCCTGTATGAATAAAAACCGGATGGGGCCATTTGAAGATATCCATAATATATTTTTCCATATCTGTTTCAATCATAAGTTCTTTTCCTCGAACAATATGTGTCATGGCAAGAAGATGATCATCGATTGCCCAGGAAAATTCTAGTAGGGGCCAGATTTTGTATTTCTTCTTGACTTTTGTATGTATTCTTTCTGAAATCCTGAATAAAACTCGGTCTCTGAAAGCAGGATTTGGATGTTGCATAGAGGTCTTTATTCTCAGAGTTGCCTGACCTTCTTTCATAGAGAACATCTTTTTCCACTCTTTCATCGCTTGCTCTGGAGTCTGTAATCTGTGCTCACACTCTTTTTGGGCTTTTCTATTTTCTCTTAGAGTCTCCTGATTACAGTAGCAAACATAGGCTTTTCCTTTCTTTATGAGTTCTTCAGCATATTTATAATATAATTCAAGCCTATCTGATTTGAGTATGACTGGATTTTCATATTTCACATCGAGCCATTTTGCACCATCTTCAATCATCTTATATGCTTCAGGTAGAATTTGCTTTTCCTCGCTGCCTATGGTGTCATCAATTATTAAATATAACTTTCCCCCGTACTCTTTGACATACTCATCATTCAAAAGAAGCTGTCTTGTATTTCCAATATGTAATGGACCAGAGGGATAGGGTGCAATTCTCATCACAACTTTTCCTTTTTTTGCTTCAGGAAGTTCAGGAAGTTCATCTTCTGCACGAGTTTCTCTGTGAGAGACTTCGTTTCTCTCTTTTTTGAATTCTTTCTCCTGGTCTTCTTTGCTCATTAAATTAATCTTCTTTACTGTTTCCTGAATCAGGGGCATAATCTCTTTGACCTGAGTTTTTTCTAAGCCCTCGTGAAATAGAGAACTTATGATAGAGCCTGGCTGGGCTTTTCCATCATGCTCTAAGGCATTCTTTAGCGCATAAGCCAGAATCTTTTCTTCAAACTTCTTCTCGAGCTCTTTTTTTGACATGTTTTTATTATCTATTTATTACAATAATCTTTTTAAAGTTGTTGTCTTGAGGATATTATGGGTTCATCAAGTCGTGCATTAGTTACAAGAGTTCAGCCATCTATAATTGCTGAATCTCCTTCTCAACTGACATATCGGCTTGCTCATCTCTCAACTGATTTTCAGACATTTCATTTAGATGTCATGGTGCCGCCCCGTGTACCAAATAGGTCTTTAATTTTTGATGGTGCAGATCGTATGCTTTCTTCTTTTGAAACTGATGCGGATTACAGTGTTCATGTAATGGCGAACCGACCAATGGAGGACTATATCAGCAAAGTTTCTCCAGGGCTTCTAGCGAGGATTAGATCAATTATTGTGCCTTGCGAGATAGGCCAAGAAGAATTTGCTAAAGTTGCCGAGTATGTTAGAGGTCGAGTTATGGGTCTTGGATTAGCTATGGACCCTAGTACAAGGTTAGAAGAGGGTTTAAGGTTTATTGAATTGTATCATCCTGATGAAGTTTTAGTTATGGGTGTTCCTTCTGGTGCAGAGGGTCAGAAAATTTCTGAAGACCAATTGGAGATTGTTGATAGGCTTAGGAAATCAAGGTTTAAAGGAATAGTCGGATTTGACGGGGGCGTTAATGCAAATACTATTGGAAGGATTGCGGAGGTGAGACCGGACTATGTTGTTTCAGGCTCTTTTGTAGCTCGGGCAAAAAGTAAAATTGATGCTGCGCTCTACCTGCAGCAGCGTCTTGATGAATGGGCTTAGAATAAATTTTTTAGATGAGCCCTTCTTTATAGAATTTCTATCTTGATTTCTTTATCTTTGCCTTGTTTAATTTCTTTTGCGTGTGTGACTTCTTGTAAATCAGTGAGCATGTCTTTTAGGATAGCCTTGTCTTCTTTAGGTATTGTGAGGATTATCTCGGATTTCATTGACTTCTGGGCTTTTGATTTTTCTTGGCGGACTTGACTTAGGATTTCAATGAACTTATCCCCTGCTTTCATTATTTTATTATCCATCTTTGTTTCAGGTTTTGGCCAATCTGTAAGATGAATGGATTTTGTTTTCTCGAACTCTTTGAAATACATCTGATAGAGTTCCTCTGTTAAATGGGGAATTATCGGAGCAAAGAGCTTGAGTTGTTTGAGCATTAGAGTGTATAGTGTCGCTTGGGCTTGTTCTTTTTCTCTTTCTGTGCCTTGATAAATCCTTTTCTTCACTATTTCAAGATAATTATCGCAGAAATCGTGCCAGAAATACTGCTCTGCTTTTCTTTTTGCTTCTCCGATAGCATATTTTTCATAGGCTAAATTGACTTCTCTTATTGTCTCATCAAATTTTTCAATGAAGTACTGATCAATCTGATTATTCGTGTGTGAGGAAATTTTTGATTGGAATTTCGGCTTGAATCCTTCTAGATTCATGAAAAGGAATTTAGAGGCATTCCAGAGCTTAGTTAAGAATTTTTTTCCTGCAACAAGTTCTTTTTCTTGAAAAGGAAGGTCTTCTCCGAAAGTTGCTGTTCCGACCCAGTATCTAATTATATCTACTGATTGGTATTTATCATATAATTCGTCAAACCAGACCGCATTACCTTTGCTCTTGTGCATGCCTTTTCCTTGTGGATCTAGGACAAACGTCCCTATTGCGATGTCATTCCAAGGAATTTTCTTGAATAAGAGATGACTTTTTAGGATAGTATAGAATGCCCAGGTCCTAATGATATCATGAGATTGGGGACGTAGGGAGAGGGGCTTAAATCCATCATAGGTTCTTGAAGCAATCTGGGGAGTCATTGAAGAGGTCATCCAAGTATCAAAGACATCTTTTTCTGGTTCAAAGTCACTTGAGCCGCACTTGCATTTGGTTTTTGGTTTGTCTTTTTCAGGATCAACAGGCAATTGTTTTTTGTCTGCTAAGGTTATTTTGCCACATTTTTTGCAGTACCAGGCAGGAATGGGGACTCCGTAGAATCTCTGTCTTGATATGCACCAGTCCCACTGAAGATTATTTACCCAGTCATCGTACCTAGTTCTGTAGAATTCTGGATACCAAGCGATTTTCTTTCCTTGTTCGATAAGTTCTTTCTTATGTTTCAGAGTTTTTATGAACCACTGCTTTGTAACTAGGAATTCAACAGGAGTTGAACATCTCCAGCATGTTCCGAGTGTTTGATTAAGGGATTCTTGTTTTTTTAGTCTCCCTTGTTCTTTTAAAATTTCTATTGCTTTTTTCTTTGCTTCATTGAGCGAGAGGCCATTTAATACTCCTGAATTTACTAGTTTTCCTTCTTTTGTTACAATACTTCTTAGGTCAAGCTTGTGTTTCTTCCACCATTCAATGTCTGTTGTGTCGCCGAATGTGCAAATCATGACTATGCCTGTTCCGAAACTCTGGTCAACTTTTTCATCAGCCATTATCTTGACTTTTTGATTGAAGATAGGGACTATGGCTTCCTTGCCAATAAGTTTCTTGTATCTTTTATCTTCGGGATTGACAAAGATCCCTACACAGGCTGAAAGAAATTCGGGCCTGGTTGTAGCAATAAGTATCTTTTCTTTTGATTTTGAATCTAAATCAAATTCAATATAATTTAGGGTCGTTGTTCTCTGAGCATCTTCAACCTCTGCCTGGGCTAGGGCTGTTTGATGCTTTGTACACCAGATTGTTGGCTCTTCTGCTTGATAACATTCACCTTTGTTGTATAGGTCGATGAAAGAGGATTGAGAAATGACTTGGGCTTCTGGACTGATTGTTGTATAAAGGAGAGACCAATCATAACTATGCCCTAATTTTTTAAAGACCCTGTCTGAGTATTCTTGCTCAACTTTTTTTGCTTCCTCTAAACATAGTTTTCTGAAAGCTGCTTTTGTTGTTGTGTTTTTATTGATATGAAACTTTTCTTCAACATATTTCTCTGTTGGAAGTCCATTATCATCAAAGCAGGGGGCAAAATAAATATTATGGCCCTGCATTCTTTTTAATCTGGCTATAATCTCAAATTGGGTATAATGAAGGGCATGACCTATATGAAGATGCCCTGCTGATGCATAGACTGGAGGAACATCGATTGAGAATGTTGGTTTCTTTGACTTATGCTCAAAGGCATAGATATTTTCTTTTTCCCAGTACAATTGCCATTTCTTTTCAATTGCCTCTAGGTCGAGCTCATTCTGAGGTTGACTCTGCTGATTTGGCTTTTCTTTCTTTTGTTCTTTTTCTTTTAACATTTTAGACATAATACAAATTGAGATAAATCAAATTACCTCTTTACTTTATTTATCTCAATTATGCTTTTAAATTTTTGTATAGGGGCGAGATGATTAGAGAACCCTGCGCGTGATAAAAGACGGAATATTTAAAAAGGCAAATGATTATCATAGCAGTATAATATATACTATAATATTATAGAGTATTATTCATATAAAAGATGGTGCAGAAAAAACAAAAATTTTCTAAAGGCCCAAATCATGGGAAGTTCGAGAATGACCCACATTTATCTGAAAGGATAATTATCCTTTTATTCCTGATATTTACTATCACCAGTGTTATAATCCTCTTGAAGGGCATGCCTGATTCTGTATTTTTGACAGCTACTAGCTTCGCGACAGGCGGATTGACTCTGGATAATAATCATTATGAAGGAAATAATCCCTTACAAGGGACTTTTGTATTCACGCTAGATCCTAGAGATGTTCTGCCTGCAAATTCTACATTCATATTCTCAATAATGACAAATGCCACAAAATGCTCATTAAAGTACTCTTGTTCTCCTAAAACCTCAAGCACTGTCAATTGGTATGCTATCAATGCGACAACAGGCACATGTAATTTAATAGAACCTGATCCAGAAGGAGAGTGCTGCCTAAAGCAAGGAGCAGATTGTCCTCAAGTTATACTTAATAAAGACTTTGATGATGGAACAAACAAATGGACTGCAAATGCAGGCAAGGCAATAATTAATACAGAAACACTAAGATGGACTGATGAAAATGATGAAAGGGTCGTCTCTGTTGTAATGTTCCAGGATGGTTCTAAATTCTCAGGAGGAGCATTTAATTTCTCTTTACTTCAGACATTTGATGCAAGAAAGATAAGAATGAAGGAAGAAAAAACCCCTGCGGTCCCAACTTCTTGTTTAGATTCAGATGGTGGAAATGTCAGTACTGTTTTCGGAATTTGCGAAGGTAAATACTCTGATGGTACAACCACAAATAATCCAGATACCTGCAAGACAAATACTTTATTAAAAGAATCTTATTGTGAAGACAAAAAATGTAAAGATACGTACTATGCTTGTCCTTCTGGGCGAGTGTGCGCAAATGGTGAATGTGTTATTCCGGGAAACCCAATAAATTCTTGTTTTGATACTGATGGAGGAATTCGTCCAAATGTCAAAGGCAGAGTATTTATGAATTATAGTAACAAAACTAATGTAACCTATACCGATACCTGTGTCTTAGATTATGAAAATGCACAAAGCAGTATGACTCCTGAAAATCAAAATATTTTCCAAAAGATAATTGATTTAGTTAGAAAGATAACTGGAATGGCTGATAGTAATATAGTTCTCCCTGGAAACCAGCAAGCCCCAACCTCTCATACTGTTTTAGAGTATTTTTGCCAAAATCCTTCAACAAAAGATTCTACTAGAATGACCTGTGGAAGTGGTATCTGCACCAATGGTGCATGTCCTGTAATAGAGTATGTAGAGTTTGAGAATGCTAAGGCTGCGCTAAATGATGTTAAAATTAATTGGTCTGTTGCATGGCAGCAAATAGAAGACGTGTCTGAACCTTGTGCATTTGAGGTTATTGTTTCGAGCAATACCTCAAGAAGCCTGCACTATTACTATCCTCTAGCAAAGGGGATTACGGATATGTATGAATGTTCTGGATTACCAAATGGAGATAATAATAACAAGTATATCCGGATGAGTCTAGGGGGTTCTGATCCATATGAAGAGATAAAGATTTGGGATAAGGTAAACAACATATATCTTATTACTGACTGGAAAAGTAAGTTTACTAACACAGAGAATGATTACATCAATGAAGTGAAGGTTGTCTCTAAGAAGAGAACTAGGGTATTGAATGGTGCAACAACGGTGTTTGGACAGAAGATATTTGTTGAGTATGTCAATATATTCAAGAGCGATGTTGCTCCTGAAACAAATTGTACAGCAGCTGGAAAAAAATGCTGCTTAGCAGGAACTGGATTCGGAGCATACTACGGAGATCAATTAAATTGTTCAACAGATTATGAGTGCTGGGGAAGTTGTACTGACAAATCTTCATTAAAATTAACTCAATTATTCTCTAAGTCAGTTAATGGCAACATAAGAAATAGAACTTCAGATAAATGCCAAGCCTGGGTTGATGGAATTAAGGTCAATGGTGAAGAAGCATTGCATGATTATTGCTCTGACCAAGGTGTTGGAAAAGGATATACTCTGGCATATGATATCGATGGTCAACCAGTTGCATATACCTTAAATTTATCCGACATAAGTCTAGATGCACCAAATCAAAATGGAACATACAGTCTAAGAATTAGATATCAATACATTCCAAGTCCAGCAAGTTATCAGTGTTCTGATGCTGAAGGAAATGAACTCAGTTCTTGTTTGATTTTTGAGAAGTATTCTACATTCATTGTAGGAAGCGGTAGTAATGGGGGAGGAGGCGGTGGTTGTACTTCAAACTGGGTTAACACAACTAACTGGGGCGATTGCATTAACAATGTTCAGTGGAGAACAGAAGAAGATACCCAGAGATGCGAAGGCAATTACATTAGAAACGTTTCAAAACCTTGTGGATGTGCAGTTATCTGGGGAAATTGTGCTTGGCAACTATGTCAGGGAACAGACCAAGAGAAGTTATGCTCTGATACAACTTGCTCAACAGGAACAACAAATGTAACTGAGACAAGAGCATGTTGCACTGAACAATGGGAACCGAGTGAGGGAGATTGTATTAATGGAGCCAAGACAAGAACATATACTGATATAAATAGCTGTGGAACTACATTCAATATAGTAAATGATGAGACAATCCCTTGTACTAGTGGGTCAAACATATTCAAGGCCTGGTGGTTCTGGGTAATTGTGGTTATCATTCTATTAGGGTTGTTTGTTTTTCTTTTGATGACTGTCTTAAAGAAGAAACCAAAAACAAAGGTAGGAAAATCAGAGAGTATAAGAGCTTCATCAAAAAGTTCTGAATCAGGCGGTTCTTCTGGAGAGAATTCAGAGATTGTTGCTTATATCAATGAAGCCACTGCTTCTGGCCTAGGCAAAGAAGATATCAAAGCCAAGCTTACCGAAGCTGGCTGGCCTGACGATGTAATCGAGAAATCTTTCTTAGATGCTGGGATGTAAATGGGAGTTAAGTGGCTTTTTCTGATTTCCTTTGGTGTAGTAAGTTCAGATAATCCCCTAGGTGACCATATTTCCTTGCAACAACCTTTGCAGTTTGTATATCACACCAGTGATGTACGGTGGGATAGAATTCTCTTATATCAAAACCGTTTTCTTGAATACTTCTTTCCAATCTTCCTCTTAATTTAAACTGACCATGAGCTAATGAACCTCCCGTAACACAATAAATTATAGATAATATTGGATAAAGGGGGTGTTTTGGAGATAGGAGCATCCCTAATATCCCAAGTGAGGCGCTTACTAATACTGCTGATTCTCCAAGCGGGGCAGTCATAAAAAAATCCCGCGCATTGTTGTAATACCTTGAAAGATTATTCATGATTAAATCAGAGAAATTCCTTTTTAAGCTTTATTGAAATTTCTTACTTAGTGCTTTTCCACATTTCTTCAAACATCATTTTCTGAAGTTTAGCGATGTCTGAATTTTCAATCACAATTCCTATTGGTTCTCCTTTGCTATAGACAATAAATACTACTTTGTTGCCAAAAACATAGAACTCTGCATTCTGATTGTTCATCAATGTATTTATTTTAGTTATTCTTGCTTCCTTTTTGTCTCTTTCTTGGACTTCCCTTGCAATCTTAGATTCCTCTGCAATTATCCTGCATTTAACGCCTGCTGCAACTCTCTTTGCTATAAAGTTATCTGAGAACCAATCATAGAACCCAAAATACCTGGATTGATTTCCTAAAATAGCATATTCTTTTTCTTTTAAGATTAGATTGTATATTCCCTTCATTCCTTCTTTTCCAACATAGAGCTCAACTTTTGGCTTTTCATAGGCTGTTTTCTTTAGAGAGTTTAACTTAGGGAGTATCTCCTTGAGTCGTTTTTCCTTCTCTCTGAGGCTCTCTAAAAGAAAATCAGGAGTCGTGGCTTCGAAGTATTTCACATTCTCTTTAACAACTTGACTTACTAGGCCTTTTGAGATAAGACCATTCAATAAGTCATAGCATGTGCTTTTAGGAATTCCGGTAAGCTCTGATATTCTTATTACACTTGATATTCCAATTTTTAGACATGCCAAGTATACCTCAATCTCATTATCTGTTAGATTAAACTCTCTTAAGACTGTTTTTGTGTCCATATGTATCCATTTTTCTAGAATATTTAAATCTTTCTTTTATTCGGCGCTTTCCGTAGAACAAAGTATAAGTATGGTGTGGTTGTTACTAGTGTATGACAAACGAAATTTATAATGCTGTATGAAAAAATGGATAACTACACTAAACTCTTTTGGAAGACGCTTGCAAAGATAGAAGGTTATATACTCGGGTTTGGCTTTTTGACGACCTCTTTACTTATGATTGGCATCTACACGAATGATTATTTTGACAGACATTATGATCAAGCAAATCAGCCCCCGCCCTGTAACTTTCTTGTTTCAAAAGATAGAAAGGATGTCTGGAAAGAATTGATGCCGTTTGTTGAAAAACAGGATTCACAACCCGGATTTAGCATCAGAGATTATATTGATTTAGTAAAAAGGGCACAAGCGCCTGTCAAAATATTGAGAAAAGAAAAACCGAATGTTAGAGATTTTACCTTAAATCAATTAGAGACTGCATTAAACAATTATCAAATTGAGCAATTTGAAGACAGTTTAAGGAGGCAAAAATGAATAAAGGAATCATTTACGCAATCATATCGGCATGCTCTTTTGGTGCATGGACATTCTTCCAACAGAGAGCTTCAGGGAAGGTGAATTATGTGTTTGGGGCTATCTTAATATCATTGACTGCAGTCATCTTCGGCTCATTATTCTTGCTTCCTAAACTAAAAAGTACTGTCCTTTTTACAGACTGGAGAGCAATCATATTCATTGTCTTGGCAGGTTTGTGTGCATTTGCAATAGATTTCTTTGCCTTAAGGGCGTATGGCTCCGGCTTATCTGTATCTATAGTCGGACCAATAATCTTTTCGGGAAGCATTGTAGTCGCTTGTATAATCGGAATATTTTGTGGAGAATCAATAACTTTAATGAAATTTCTTGGAATTATCCTGACTGTTGCGGGTTCTGGCGTTTTGGCTGGTGTTTCTGGCTAGACTTTTTATTTATCACTCAAAAACTTTATAACATCTAGATGAAATCTTATCCCATGTAAAGAATAAAAGACTGCGAAGCACAACGTGTCTTTTCTATCTACTTTAACGATATATTTCTTAAGTGCGCGCTTGTTTTTGTCTGCAAAAAGCACTTAATAAAAAACTTTATAACATCTAGATGAAATCTATTCATATGAAGATAGGCATTGATATGGATGAGGTCATAGTAGAACTTCTGGATTCTGTGATTGAATACTATTATGAAAAAACTGGAAAGAGATTTCCTAGAGAGGATTTTAAAACTTATGACTGGGGGGAAATCTGGGGCATCACTATGGAAGAAGCAATAAAAATTGCCCATGAATTTCATGATAAAAGCACGATTCAGGACGAGAAACCTCTTGACCAGGCTGTAGAATCTATGTCGAGTCTTCTTAAGGAGAATGATGAAATCTATGTAATCACTGCTAGACCAATAAAATATAGAAAAAAAGTCGAGGATTGGATAAAGCATTACTTTCACGATTCTCCAATTCAAGTGATTAGTGCGGGAGACTTCTATGGCAATACTCTGACAAAAGCAGGAATATGCAAGAAGCTTGGTATAAAAGTAATTTTAGAGGACCAAAATCATATCGCTTTGGATTGTGCAAAGAATAACATTAAAGTCCTTCTGTTTGACAAGCCATGGAATAAAAAACTTGAACATGAAAATATTATTAGAGTGAGTGGATGGATTGAGGCTATGAAAAAGATTAAAAGTATGAAATCACTGGAATAAACATGAAGAAAGACAAATTGAAACTAAAACCTACACTGAAGGAGAAGAGACACTATCTAGTTATTGAACTTCTTTCTGATGAAAGATTAAGTGAAGGCCAAGCGAAGCAGGTTGTTGATGATTCTATTCTTGAATTCATCGGAAAGCTCGGATATGCTAGTGCCGGACCATTATACTTTGGATTCCATGATGTCACGGAAAATAAGAGCTTCAAAACAAAGCCTGGAGAAGAAAAAGAAAACAAGATGTATGTGTATAATAATGATATATCAAAATCTTCTTTTAAATACAGATACCTAATCATGGTAAGTGTTCTTACTAAGTATGTTGATTATGTCAAGACAAGTTTGACTTTGTTCGTGGGTTCTGACAACAACAAGAAAGTCAAGATGAAATGCATCGGCGTTTCTGGGACAATTTTGAAAGCAAAGAGATTTCTGAAATAAACTTTTGAGTACAATAAAACTTAAAAACTAGAGATTAATTGGTTTTAATGCCAAATCCTAGAAGTTTATTATTGATAAGCAATTCTACATGTCATGGTCAAGGTTATTTAGACCATTGTCAGCAAGAAATAATCTGTGCTCTTCAGACAAGAGACGTTCTTTTTATTCCATATGCACGACCAGATGGAACATCGCTTCGTTCATATACTCTTAAGGCTCGCGAAAAATTTGAAAAAATGGGAATGAAACTGACTGGAATTAATGAATATGGCCCTTCTCCAGAAGATTCAATAAAAGCAATACAAGAGGCAAAAACTGTTTTTGTTGGTGGAGGAAATACTTTCAATTTATTAAGGACACTCCGAATTCAAGGATTAACGAGGGTCATGAGAGAGAAAGTAATGGCAGGAGAATTAACTTATATCGGTGCAAGTGCAGGTTCAAATGTAGCAGGATTAGGAATCCACACAACAAATGACATGCCTGTTGTCGATGTATCGAGTTTTGATGGTCTTGGCTTAGTTCCATTTAATATTAATCCACATTATATTGAAAAAGCAGAAGGTTCAACACACCAAGGTGAAAGTAGAGATACAAGAATATGGGAATATCTAGCTCTAAACGGAAAACCAGCAAAAGTAATTGCATTGAGAGAAGGGGCTATGCTCAGAATATTTGGAGATAAAATGAGTTTACACGGAGCAGAAGCATTTATATTTGTACCCGGGGACGAGATAGAGAAAAAGAAAACGAAATGCACCCCAGGACAGTCTTTAGATCATCTACTTGCTGCTTAAAATTTCTAAAATAAAACTAATTGGCAAGCGTGCGGACACAGAATCTTACGAAATAATTAATAATAAATTATATCAAAAGTGCGCTTTTTCTATTGTTATTGAATTAATTTGTTGCCAATCCTGTGCTGATGCACTTGGCATTTTAGAAGAAAAATCCATTGAGAAGATGAGAACATCATACTAAGTATGCAAGAACGAGTTTAATCGGTTGAGTATATATTTCATATAACAGAAATATAAAAATGTGGCTTTTAGTTGTTGTGCGCTGAACACCTCGCCGAGGCTTGGTGCTTACACGCCAACTCTATCAACGTCGTCTTTTACGACGGCCTACGCGTTGTCTATTTTTGCGGTTTGCTTCAGGCTTAGATGCTTTCAGCCTTTATCAATATAAAGCGTAGCTATGCGACGTGCCCTATAAGGACAATCGCTACACCAGAGGCTTCCAAATCCCGTTCCTCTCGTACTAAAGATTTGTTCCACTCAGACAACAACACATCTAGTAGATATCACACATACTGTCTCACGTACTTACTCAAAGCTTATTTATTTGCTTTGTGTGGACTATACCATCATCCTTCTATAAAGATTGGAAGGAGATCGGCGTGTTAGCATTTTTATCTATAATGATAAAAACACTCTCGATTTTTTTCGGAATTAGCTAGTTTCCGTTCTGTTCTTAATGAACAAAAAGTCGAAGTCTCTACAGGGGTAAAGAATTACTCACTGTGTCAGATGTTATTGTTCTTTTCTTGGAATAATTCAATTCTTTGAATTTATCTACAAGTTTGCAGATTTCTAAAAAATCTTTATTAGACTTTTTATTTTCAATCTTATTGAAAATTTCCAATCCAAGTTCAACTTGCTTTTTCTTTAATCTGACATAGGGTTGAAGAAGTAATAATATTCTTTTTACTTCTTTAGCGTCAACAATCGTATAATCGCTGATTCCTGTTTTTCTATGACGAAGGCAACCAATATCTCCAAAAAGGCCTTTAAGCCACTCCAAGATTTCTTTATACTCTGATTTCTGATAAAAAGCAATACTGCCCCTTATGTGAAATTTTTGTCTATAATCACTTCTTGGAACTATTTGGAAGAATATGCTACCATCTCCATCAAGGAATCCTGCAATATATGCAAGAGTTGTTACGCTGAAAACTGAATCGTTTTCCATAATTCTCACCTTCCCTCGGTATTGCCATAAACCTATAGTTAATAAATTTAAGGTTTCACCGATATGAGCCGATTTTATTTTTCGTGCAATTACTCGCACGCTACGCCGTGTTGCATTTGACGTATTTAACCCAGCTAACGATCCCTTTTAATGCGTGAACCCCGACACCCTTGGCTGCTTCTACACAGCCAGGATAGGAAGAGCCGACAGCGGTGTACCAAACCGCGCCGTCAATATGGACTATCGGGCGCGACAAGCCAGTTATCCTTGGGGTACCTTTTCTGTCATCTTTGTGATCCATTAAAAATCATCAAAGGTTCGCTGAGCCCTACTTTCGTATCTGCATTCCTCTCTTTGCGGAACACAGTCAGGCGAGCTTTTGCCTCTGCGCTCTACTCATAGTTTCCAACTATGATGAGCTCACCTTTGGGCCCTACAGATACATTTTCTGCAGGGTGCCACCCCAGCCAAACTGCCCGCCAGTCGTTGTTCTTTCCCTTTCAGAAAAGTTAGCACTTTAATAAAAAATAGCTAGTGTTACATTGTTGATCCGCAAAACCAGAGTTTTGCTTCATCTCTCCTAGCTACGCTCTGTACTTCTCAATAAAATGCAACGACAAGTTGCAGTAAAGGTCCACAAGGTCTTCGCTTCCCACTAGACGTCCCTGGCCCGTTCACCAGGAAAGAGGGTTCGGAAGCTCGCCAGTAGGGACAGTGACAACCTCGTTAAACCATTCATGCAAGTCGCCATTCAGACGACAAGGTATTACGCTCATGATGTTATTCTGAGATATTTTATCTCAACTCTTTATGTCTCCATAAAGTTCGGACTTTATCTTAATACAATATCAATTGTATTTCAAGCGTTAAGTCTCTGAGGATTCTAGAATTAATTCTAGTCTTTCCTGCTGATTATCCGCAATTTGAAATTTTTACTGCCGAGCTTTAATTTCTCGACGAGTATTCAAATATTCTCGGATTTTCCAGCATATGGCTTGATTTTCTCCGTTTCGGTTTAACTTTTATGTCCTTTTGGTTTAATTATAAATTTATCAAATTTAACTATGTGGCTTGGAGCATTTTATCTTTTATTTTGATAAAATTAAAATGTAAAGCTGCGCGTTACCTAACCTTAAGAGCCTCACAGTTAGGCCCGCCGTTTGATGGATCTTAGCTTCCTTGAACGAAAGTTTGAAACCCCATCACTGGGCAGGTCTCACCAAGTGTACGAAGCCTTTCGGCCTAGCACTTGGCTACGTTTTTGATAAACAGTCGGGCCGTCCTAGTTATTGCAACCTACCTTCGCGTCCTATATTTCAAAAACACGATCATAGGCATCCCTTCTACCAAAGTTACAGGACTAATATGCCGAATTCCCTTACTAGCTTTAAGCTTGCAGATCTTGGCCTTCTCAGCCAGAGCACAAGTGCACGTTCTAGGTACGATTACTTACTAACTCAACACTAATTTTTCACGGACTCTAGGAATCAACAAACTTTCGTCAATTATCTCAGATTACTTCGAATCATTACAATCCATAACATACGATAACAAAACGTCTTTTCAGATACGCTCTGCTTATCCCAAAGTTGTTTAGTGCGTCAACGTTAGTAAATAGTACTGGAATATTAACCAGATTCCCTTTCCCGCATCGCAGTTAAGAATGCAGTTAGGATCGACTAACCCTCGACTGATCGACATTGTCGAGGAAGCCTAGCTCTTACGATCCTTATGGCTCTCACATAAGTAAGATCCTACTAACACCAGGATTCTCGTTGCTATTCGGTCCACACCTTCTTATGAAGATGCTTCTGCCCAAATAGCACGCCTGCCTACCAGAATTCCCAAATGGGAACCTTTATGGTATCGGTAATTTGCTTAGCCCCGTCAATCTTCAGTGCTTTGATCCTCGATAGGTGAGCTGTTACGCTTTCTTTAAAGGATGGCTGCTTCTGAGCCTACCTCCCCACTGTCTTTGAATCAGAACTCCTTTCAGTGCACTTAGCAAATATTTAGGGACCTTAACCATAAGCTCTCTTGTTCGAGTTTCGGAACGGAAGCTTACCCCCCGCCCCTGTTTCCCTTCCCAAATTGTCAGTAAATTCGGAGTTGAAAAAAACACCGACGAGAAACTCGCCTGCGTGTTTTATTCGTTGCTCTACCTCACTGACCAATAAAGAAGAGGCTATACGAAAGTATATTTTGGCAGGAACCAGCCATCGCCGAGCTAGATTGGCTTTTCACCCCTACTCCCAGGTCATCCAAACACGTGCGCGTAGCACTAGTTCGGACCTCCATCCCTCGTTGGAGAGACTTCGTCCTGCCCAGGAGTAGATCGCCCGGTTTCAGGTCTGGAATAAGTGACTAACCCCCTATTAGGAGGCACCTTGAAAGGTTTGCTTTCGCTTTGGCTTCCCTATGAAGATAGGTTAACCTCGCCACATACTCCAACTCCCTGGCCCGTTTTTCAAAACGTATGCTACAACCCAAGTTTTTAAGGCAAGGGCAGTAACTAACTATAACTATGAGATTTCAGGTCTTTTAACTCCTC
>Ga0268276_1001735_pt1 | contig 20391 bp, 9 predicted proteins | sample saktaG_4_FD_190145 | JGI IMG/M metagenome (GOLD analysis project Ga0268276, IMG submission 190145) | Saline water microbial communities from Sakinaw Lake, British Columbia, Canada - sak_2010_1_5_45m | ecosystem: Environmental > Aquatic > Non-marine Saline and Alkaline > Saline ... | reverse complement strand
TTGATTTTATGGGACAAAATCATTGAAATTAAAACCATCAGCCCCAAAATCGACGCTAGCAAAATCAGGAAAGTATATTCCAAACTGATTTGAATCGTCTTATATACATAGGCAGAAACTTCCCAACCGATGTCTGGAAGTAAAGTTGTCGAAAGAAGTCCTTTGTTTTCAAAGGCATTCAAATCAACGACTTCGCTTGAAGATATGGAAGATATGAGCAGACCCATTCCGCCATCGAGTCCGTATAAGGTATCTTGAGCCTCTACTTCACTTGCATGAAGCAATGTGTAATCTGGATAGCTCGAATTGGAAAAATACAATATTTGTGGATCTGTCTCGTCAGAAATGAAGATAACGAGAGATTTTGTGGTGTCTTCTTGGTAATAATCATAAGCGTAAATGGCTCTACCAATGTTTTCAACGAGAACATCAATGCCGATGTATCCAATCAACGTCGATCCATCATACACTTTCTTGACAAACGAAATGGCAGGTAAGCCACTTATACTATCTGTATAAGGATGAGTCAGCGTTTCTTCATTTGTTCCAAGTTCCGTCATCCATGGTCTTTCGTTCAAAGACCATGTGCTAGGTGAGATTTCATCATCGGTTCCGACATAACATCCGTCGGTTCCTGAGGAACACTCAAACTCAGAAGCCACAAATATAAAGTTATAAATTGAATCGATGGCATATTCTTTCATCGATTCAATTTTCATTTCAAAATTGTGATAGATTAGATAATCTGGATCGCCTGTGTTTGTAATCACGGGTGTTGTGGTCGTTTGCAGATAGTTTAGATAGTCGATGATATCTTGGTCGACTGATAGATTATTTAAATCTGAATAAGTGTTTGTAATAAAGGTTTCAATTGCCAATGAGGCATTTTCGGACTCATTGGCAGCGTTTTGAATTCTCTCTTTTTGAATGCTGTTGAAGTAGACAAATGCGAGTGTAGCGATGACAACGACCAGAAAAAGTGCGTCCAAAAAGACTGTCAGACTGACAATCTTTTTAGATAAGGTGCTTTGCTTCACTTTTGGTGTTCTTCGCATTAATTCACTTCCCTAATTATCCCATGAACGGAAGAAATCAAAGAGTCCCCAGCCAATGTTTGTTTCTGGAGGTGCAGCGTCACGAATGTAGACGTTGAAACGTCTTGTTCTGATGACAGTTGCGGTTTCAATGTAGAAATATTTTCCATCAAGGGTTGAAACATAAGTAGATGCATCATTAAGTGTATAGGTCAAAAATCCGATATCATAAGTATAAAGTTCATTCCAATAACGGTCTTTGGGCAACGTAACTTTGAAGACATAGAATCCTGAAATGTCACGTCCAAAACTGTATCTGTAGTTTCCATCATAGGTGTAGTTCAACTGTGTCATTTGATTGTTGATGGAATTAACAGCTGAAAAGGTTGGATAATTTGCCGGGTCCGTGACGCCAAATACAGAGTCATCGCCATTCGTATCAAGATTCATGACCGAGATGATAACAACTTGATTTTCCATTTCCACACTTTGACTTGCCAAAGTACAGGATTCAAGTGTTTCGTCCGAACAGTAATAAATATCAAAAATCAATGAAACGTTGTAAGTAACGTCAGTCACGGTTGTGTAATAATAAGCAAAGTTCATACCGTCTTCTGAAGTAACGCGATACTGTACAACTACAAATTCTCCTTCTCCTGGTTCAAGCCCAGTATCTGGATACATTGTATAGTCTGCAAGTAATACTGATTTTTCTTCTAGTGTTGAAGAATTGTCAACTTCAGAGGTCCAATACCAGGAAGTTGTGTTTGTATTATATGCTCTTCTCGAAAGTGTAGATCCATATGGTAAGTAATTGAGGATAAACGGAACATACTCATTTAACGGAGTATTTGCAACATATCCATCTACGCGATAGTAAACATATCCTAACTCGTCAGCGCCGTCATAATCGATTCCGTTGAAGTAAACTCTTGGATCGAGTCCTGTACTTGTATTGATAACGCCCTCGTCGTCCGTTATATAAATTTCTGGATAAGACGTTTCATTTGCTAAGTCTGAGAACCGAATATCAGTCAAATAAGCGATAGTACCTGCTTCTTTGGTAATGACAAGGTTTGTTGAGAGAGTAGCATGATTGGATGTTCCATCTCTATATAAGACGAAAGAGAAGGTATAGATTCCAGGTTCAGTATCAAAATTCATGTAAAGCATCAAATATTCATTAGTATCATAAGTAATCCCTAAAATTTCTTCAGGTGCGTATGGAGTGACTCCATCCAAATGAGTTGCGCTCACTGAGATTACAAAATAATCATCCGTTCCACTAGACGTAATTGAATATAAATCCAATTCTTGGTCAAGACCTAAATCCACAGTGAAAGTCGTTAAAGGGTCTTCTCGAATCGCAAAGACATCGTTTATGTCAATCTCGTTTCCATTTTTTAGAACGCTCGCAAGGTCGATGGTTCTTTCAATCAAATTGTGTGTATATGTTGAGGTTGTGTTGTCTTCGGCTCTCACAATATATTCCATTTGGTAAGTCTTGTATCCTGCAGAATAAGTAACTTGCACTAATCGAGCAGACGTAATGGCTGCAAAATTAGAAATTGAAAGTGAACTAGCATTCATAAAGTCGATATCATAAGTGTAATTTGATAGGTATAAAGCAAGTCCTGTATTGTTGTAAGAAGTGAAATTTGTTGTTGAGTAGTCCATATCGACTGTATAGCCAAGGTTCACATAGGAAGTGATGGTCGTACCAACGATTCCTATAGACCCATTTTCTGAATAATAATCAAAATCCAATATCGATTTTTGAGAAGATGCAGTTTTGTCAAATACAACTGTCTTCAAACTACTACTGGCAAAGTATCGATATTCCAGGGTGTAGTCACCCATCCTGATGCCTGGAAGGAATGTAAAGGTGATGGAATAAGAGCCAACATCTGGATCCGGTCCAGTATCAATCGTCACTGGCACACTGGTTACAGTATAATATGCTGTAGGAATCACTGATCCATCACTATATTTTAACACAAAATAATTCTTAAAATCATAGTTATAAGTTAAAATTCCCTTTGTATCTTGAAAATTCAGTTTTAAACTGCCGTTATAATAGACATCTCCCAGACTTCTAATGTCAGTTTGAGAGACAACATTGACATTTCCTCCCCCGTTGAAGGCAACAGAAGTGATGCCGATGCTTCCAGTAGGAATTTGATCAATTGTCGGAGTAAAAGTGATATTAACTTGATACGAGGTGTAATATTGAGTAGAAGCAAACAAATCGTCTCCGATAAAAGCTTCAGAGAAAATTGTGAAATATCCTAGTTCAAGCGTCACGTTTGAACTAATGGAATGTGAGGGAAGCGTAACAGATAAATCAGCTGGATAGGTTTGTGAAATTCCTACTTCATTAGCTTGATCAAGCAAGTCTCGATACTCCAAGAGATTTGCGGATGACGGCGGACCACCATAATAGTCGTCCGGCCTCTCGGCAATCAAAGCATAAATAGAGGTTGAGGCATTGACAATTTCATAACTGACCGTTGTTTGTGATACCCCAAAAGCCTCCATACTAATGTGGAAGTTAATCGTATGGTTCACATAATCAATGGTTCCGTTTGCAAGAACCGTTTCCGATTGACCCACTTCATTCATCACAATCGTTGTTTCGTCGTTGGGAATCAAATCGGATTTTTCGTTGAATATCGTTTGACGCAGAGCATCATACTTATCACTAACTGCTTGGGGAAGAGAATTCGTATATAAAACAGAAACGTTATCATAATCCATAAGCAAAGAAATGTCCTCAGAATAGTTTTCGTCCATCACTCTCATATCTTCGAGATTGATATTCGCAGGCAAAACAGCTCCATAGCTGGAACCTGCAGATGTGGACAATACATACATTCCGTTCGGTCTGGGATTAGATCCAGTCGTTTTAAATCTAGACGCCAATAAATCGTAACCCATGTAATAAATATATTCCGTCAAGTCTGGATCGGTTCTCATTGGGAAAGCTGCATTATACATATATTGAGTCGCACTGTTCGTAATCAAAGGATCACTTGGATTCTCAGTGATCCAAGGGACGGGTACTTGTGATGCAAACGCAGTAACTGTAGTACCTACGGTGTATGAGATGGGGGACTTGAAACTATAATTCGTGACCGCGCCAAGAGAGGTATCTCGTGTGCCAACCACATAATGCAACGTAGTTGCGTTCGCAGTATAGGTATAAGGGCCGGTTCCTGTTTTAGTCAAAATATATGCACCTAGCAAATATTGATAACCCGCAAAAATTACTTGAGTTGTATCATTTGTTTTTGCAGAGTAATAAATCGCGTCATAGAATACAAAGTATTGAATCGAAGAAGAAAAATTATATACTTGGTCGAGTCTTCCAATCAAGTCCACTTGAGGATTTGCATTGACGATAAAGTCAAATTCTCCTCCAACACTGGTCATGACTCCGCTCAATCCTCTTTGAAGACGGCCAAAGATTCCACCGAATCCACGCTTTGCTCGAGGTTCTTGGACGGTATAGCCACTAGGGAAAATAAACGTATTTCCATCAGCCATATAATATGTAGCTAAATTATCGAACTCAAACAAGTCCAGAGAAGCAAGACTCGTGGTATTGACTGCTTTGACGCCTCCATAATTAATCGCAGTCGTAATGTGTGTTACCGTTGTGGTTCCACTTCCACCTAATGCAAAAGTCGCTCCAACGATTCCACCAGCGACATCAGTGCTGGATATTGTTCCGTGATTCAACATTCTTTTCATCACAGACAACCCATAACCAATAATACCTCCTGCAGATGCATGAATTTCAGGTCGATCATTGGACGAAGTAAGTGTTGCGGGAGCAAAGCTGATACCTGGAGGAGTGACTGTAAAGGAAGTTGTATAACTTGAGGAAGTGTAAACTCCGATAATATTAGTTAAAGCAGTAATATTACCGAGATTAACTCCATTGGAAAGAATAGAGTCTTGAATCGAATTGGCTAGGCCCATACCTTCTGTGATGCCACCGCCCAAAGATTCTTCATATAGACAGATTCCGAGAATACCTCCGGCACGTGCAAAAGTATATGCCTTTGCGTAGATATTTCCATTATTTCCTGTATCGTAAATTCTTGCGTCACCAGAGAGAGTAATTGCTGCTACTCCGCCTAAAACAACACCACCAGTAAACCCGGTGATGAGTCCGGCTGTGTTTTGTGAACTATTGTCAAAAGCCACTGTTCCAGATGCTGAAGAATTATAAACTGTGATATCTCCGAGATTTGCACTGTCCTGAATGGATCCTGAATTCAAGGAGGCAATTCCTGCGGCAAATGTATTGTTTGTGCCGTTGATAGCGTAAAGGCCTTGCGATAGGATTCCATATGAACTTGAAATATTACCATAGTTAATAGTATTGATGATTCCTTCTGTCGCAATCGGTTGAGTTTCAGATTGACCGGAGTCGTTTAAGTCTCCCGAAAGATTTACATTGACGATTCCAGATACATAGATATTGCCTGAACCGCTGATTTTAGCAAAACTGATTGTTCCTTGGTTGATTGAATTTTTTGCGACCTTTGTCGGAGAAAGATAGGTGCTCAGTCCTGCAATATAGAGTGAATGAGTCCTCATGTTAACATTAACGAAAGAAATGTTTCCTTCGTTGACAACATTGATTAGACTTACATTCAAAGATGTTGTGATTCCGGTCACATAGACGTCCGTGTACATTACTGTCTCTGTACTGCCTGCGTTCTCCATTAATGATATGTCGCCAAAATTGGCAGAGTATCGAATAACAGTATCATTATTGTTTAATGATCGATATAGTGGTGAAATTTGAGTATAGTAACAATAATCATAATTGAAATCAGAGTAATTATATACACGGGACAATGTAACGTCTGATGATGCACTCACATCAAAAATCGTTGAGGTGTATAGAATCAACTCGTAGTCTAGAACCGGAACATCTGGGAAAGCATTCATTGTATGCGATCCTAAATACGAGAAAGTATTAACAGCATAGCCAATCCACTCAACGCTTGGGTCAAATGCAGAGGTATAAGCTGTTCGTCCAGTCTGAACAGTAGGTTTTCTAACCAGAGTCATGTTATATGTACTGACTCCATTTGCTGACCAGTATGATCCCGGGTCATATCCAACCTGACCAATACTGTCGATGACAGCTCCATTATTTTTTAGAACTACAGCATCATCTCCGGTAAAACTACAAACAGTACTAACTAAATCTCCTACGTTTCTAATAGCAATATTCGCTGAAGAACTTGCATAAACGACGTATACATCCTTCGCCGCAATCGTTCCGCTAAGGTTTTGTGTTGAACTCGGGGAAGTTGCCCCTCCATTATATCTTTCAATAGAATAGCCAGATAGACTAATCGCATAATTACTAGGATTATATATTTCAAGAACCCTGTTGTAACTACTTGATCCTTCCACATATTCGGAGAAGAACAACTCATGGAAACTGGGGTCAGGTCCCATATAGTTAGATAGATCCGATATAGCAACATCGAAATTTCCGTGATTGAAAAGCAATGCATACTCTACCGCTTCAGAGGTATTAGAGACTCCAATTCCTGCTGAATGAATTGTTGAAGTGTCAGTTTCATAAGTGGCATGGACATTTCCTTCGTTATAAAGATTTGCAAACAAATAAACTCCATCTAGTTCTAAAACGGGAGCATAGCCTGCAAGTTCTCCAAAAACGCCACCGACGTTTTTGGAAGACGGCATTGAAATTGTGCTGATTGTAGGACTCAAATAGATATCGCCTAAATTGGCAACATTCACAATTTGATGTTTGATGGTACTTGTATTAAGAATATATCCAATGATTCCTCCAAGCTTAGACTCAATGGAAGTGACTCCAGTTACAAAACTAAATGTTGATGTAGTTCCAAACCCATATAAATCTCCGTAGTTCTTTGCTTCTTCCAAGTGCAGTTGAAGCAAATCTGCACCACCGACAATCCCGCCGATGTAGAATTTTGGATTTACGTTGTATGAACTTTGGTAAGCATGGTCTCCTGCGACAACAGATCCAAAATTGGATACTCTGTTGATGACGCCAGAGGCTTCTCCTACGAGCCCGCCTACAAAGGTCTTACCAATGGCATTGGTTCCCAAGTTTATGGATACGTCGACAATGATGTCTTCAAAAGTACCGGCAGAAAGTCTTCCTGCAACTGCTCCAACATAGAAAATATCTGAATAATATCCTTCGGTATTTGTCAAATTGATGCTGGACTGAGAAATGTTTAAATTATTTACAACCCCGGTAGCGCCAACAATGCTGAAAAGACCGGAATAAAATCCAGTTCCACGAATGATGCCTTGGGTTAAAGTCATGTTGTAGATATAATAGTTTTCACTCAAATCAGTCGCAGATGAATTATATCCTGTAAACAACCCGGTGAAAGTAACCAAAGGCGTGCTATAGGCATTGCTAGCAAGTATCGAAAGGTCAATATCGGTTGTTAAAGCATAATCAGAATCACTGAAAACTTTTGAGTTGTAAACTGTAACAAATCCAATAAGTCTAGAGAAAAATACCAAGTCTCTCGCAGAAGAAATAAGATATCTACTGTTGCCTGAGTCATAAACCAACCCAAAAAGAATCGGATATCCATCCGACGGATAGAAATTCCAAAGTAGAGATCCAGCATCGTCTGCTAATGAGGAAGAATCAGATTTAAGCAAAGTGGTGGCTTCACCCGTCGCAAGTCCATTTGGTGTGTCGATGGTGAAAGTGGATGTACCAACAATCACTGAAAGCAAATATACATCCGAGTCATAGACGAGATTGTCTATCGTTCCGTTGTTGATATACAGCACGGGTTGAATCGAGAATTTATTGATATAGGACCCGTTGACGACTACTTTAGAAACATAATAGGAGTCGGTAAAGGTTCCGTCATTGGTATGCACGAGTCCTGCGGCTTGAAAATCAACCGAGGAACTTCCTACCTTATATCTGATACCGGCATCTAATACAGATGTACGGTTATCGATAACGTATACGTGGTCAATCACGCCATTTTCCAAATTGATTCCGACAACGTTTGACACCTTGTCAATGTCAATATGCAATGTCAATAATTCAAAAGTAGGATTCAATAACCCAAAATTAGTGATTGAGCCGTCATTGAAAGGAAACATCGAATAATAATCGGACAATGCGATGTCAACAGGGTTTAACGGATTAGATGTGTCTGTATAAATCAAATAGTTATATCCAGCAACGTATAAATTAGAAATAACAAAACCCTGCCCGTTGAACGATCCAGTAAAGATGTTTTTATGTTCATTTGCTTGAGTATCGGTGAACCAATATCCTATCGGGATAAAAGTCTTCGCACCCATAACTGAATAATCGATGTTGTTTCCCAAGACGTAATTTAAAGAAAGTAAAACGGCAATCTTATCTGAAGATAGTTTGACATCTTCGGTTGGGTTTCCAGTTAAATAAATCTGTGCATATGATACGTCAACGCTAAATCGATATAAAGATTCTGCGGAGTCAAATCGAATATACTTTCCTGCCGCGGCTGTTTCACAGGCGGAAGCTGAAGTGCCCGCAAGACAATAATTATTTCTAAAGTTTGCATACGTGATGTAATCTGTTGAAGATGTCTTCGTATCTAGAGTGGTATCCCAGTCGAAATCACCTGTGAACTCCACGACATCCGTCGATGGATTATTTGGAATATAAGGCTGAGCCTCCACGAAGAAAGGGGCAAATGCAAAAGTAACCAGCATAAGCGAAAAGAACGCTAAAAAGCGTCTCAAAATCATTCGTTTCATAAAATGACTCATCATTGATTCCTCCTTTTACCAGGTTCCTCCCCATGGTGGTGTTGCAAGATCCCAATTATTTTCAGGTCCGTCTGTGGCTTGAACCGCTTCTAAAGAAAAGGCAATTTGCAAAGAGTATCCTGGCGAAAATGTTGAAAATCCTGCCAAGGTGTAGTCTGCAATTAAATCAAGTGGTGTTGGAGTGGAACCATCCACTCTTTGAACGGGCAATTTATAATAGATGTACCCGTCAATATCACGGTTGTCATACCAATTCGTAGTTTCATAGTCGAACGGCATATATTCTTCATTCAATACAGTCAGTTCAGTTACAACCCCCAAGTAGTTTACATAAGTCAATGTTACTTGTTCATAAATGCGGATTCTAACATAAGTATCGACATTGCTTAATACATCGATTGAAAGTCTGAAGTTCTCAAAAAAGTAGTCATCTCCATTACTGACGATATTCACGAAGTAGACGCCAGGCTTATATACGCCTGATGCTATTTCAACTTCAGTCGCTGGAACTCTGTTGCCAACTGCTACAGCATCATAAAAGTACACGTCTGGTTCAACATCCACGAAACCAACGGTTCCAAAAAAAGTATCGGTTGTTAAATAAGTAAACCACGCATATGTAGTAAAAGCAAAAAGAGACAATGAGAAAATCAACATTGCCAAACCGACTATAAAGCGTTTTTTCATTGCTTTTGCAGTCATTTTTATGCTTCTCCTTCATGGTTTCAGAGTAATAAAAAATGCCATTATCTGGATCGAGTCACATCATTTATTCCCTTAGAAATAAAAAATGCCCTCGTCTGTTAGACAACGGCAACTGGCTACCATCTTATCGAAGGCCCTATAGCTTTGCGTCACTAAGTTTCCCTAGTTTTGCTATTTACAAAGTCAATTATATATATGAAAGACAAGTTTGTCAATATGAATGGTTGATTTTCCAACAAAATATCAAAAAAAAGTGCAATTTTTTCAATTTTGCAAGCGTTTGTCAAATAAAATGAGGATTTTACAGCTAGAGACAGTTAAATCACATAATACTCACAATTTTTTTGTTGTTTTTAAAGGCGTTTAATGATATCATAGAGGTTGCAAATTTAATAAGGAGTGACAGCTCATGAAAAGCAGCGGAACAAAAAAAGCCATTATCATTTTTTCGATCCTAATCGTAATTGTTTTATCAGCCATATTGGTTGCATTTGCGACGGGAAACACAAGATACCCATCACTTAGTGATCCAAATGGTGTTTTTTATCAACGATTGGATGCGGACGGAAATGTTGTATATACTATAACAAATCAAGAAGTTTTCGAGGAAATCAAAGGAAATGACGGAGTGACTCAAGCTCTTTTATTGGTTGATTCCTATTTGTTAAAATCATATTTGGATAATCTGACTGATGAACAGATTCAAACAAAAATCACCGAGTTGACTTATGGAACTGCAGACCCTGCAGACCTTGCCACTTTGGATGATGAGACCAGAACATCTTTGGAGACGAGTTATGCCCAAAGCATGATTTTGGCAGGTTATGAGAATAACGATGAAGCTTATGCTTCTATTGTTTTGGCAAGAGAACTATTTGCAAGAGACAATATCGATTCTAACGGTGATGTCACCGGAATGGATGTTGCTAGTGAATACGTTACAAGTCACTTTGAGGATATCAAAGCCTTAAAAATTCGTTTTACAAGTCTTGCTGATGCAAAAGATGTCATGAAACAATTTAACTTGTTGACTTACAACACTGTTACTTTAAGAGAATACTTGGGATATATTTTCACAAGTGAAACACTTACAGATGACAATTCAAATGTCGTTGAAGCGTATACAACCGTATTCCCTTATTACTTCGATGCAAGTGAAAACATTCTCGACTTAAGTGAAACAATCATCTATACTTTGGGAACAAACGGAATTTATTCGAAAGCATCCGACACCAAAGAGTATACAATTGATGGATCTGGAAATCTTGTTGATGTATCACTTACCGTCATTATTCCAAATACAGAGATTTTCTCTTCTTTGGAAGACGCAACTTCATACAAGACAGCTAATACAGAATACTATACCGTTTCTAAAGTTGACGCTTTTGACGATACTGAAGATGCAGTTGTTAAAGACGCTTCAGACACCACGGTTTACACCATTGATTCAGACGGAAAAATCTATGACGTGGCACTCAATGACGTTACAGATTCAACCGATTTAATTGTGAACAAAGTATTTACTTCGATTAACAGCGTAACTGTAACAACCTTAAACAATTCACAAGAACTTACAAATGAAGAAGTATTGGCAAAATACATTCAAATGTACAATTATGTATATGGACAGTATCGTGATTCAATCTCTGAAACTGCAACGGCTGAAGACCTGATTGCATCCGACAATACGTATCTTACATTCTCGTATGATGATGTATATGCTATACAAACTTCACTTGCAGCTTATATGTTCAGAACTTTGGATCTATCAAAAACGGCGAACTTACCATTTAGTGTTGCTCCCAAAGCTTATGCTGGTGCGAGTGATGATTCCTACTATCTAATTTATAAATTGGAACAAGTAGATAAAGTCGATCTTTATGGTGCATTGACAGATTTGGTTGAAGCAGAAATTAACCTTCCAGCTCAAACAGTAGATAACTTGACATTGCCACTTACCGGATGGTATGATTCTAAAATTGCTTGGTCAAGTGATCACATTGATGTTATCGCAAATGATGGTACAGTTACACTTCCAGATGCTGCAACGATTGTGAAACTGACGTACACGATTACCGTTGGTGGTGTTGCGAGAACCGGATACATAAATGTTACAGTCCTTCCTTCAGGAACCACTTCTACCGTTGTTGAAAGCACGAATACAGAACCGACAGTTGCATCTGTATTAAATGATCCAACCGTCTATGATATGCTTTACAATCAGCTTGTCGATGACATGGTTTATGGAACCGATGGCGAAACCAATATCACTACCCAATTAATTCTACTTAGAACAGAATATAATCTTCAAATCAACGATTACTACCTCGCACTAGAATACGCTCAAACAGATGGCGACTTCGTCATGAATGATAAGGGAGACAAAGTCATCCTTGTATCCGTATCCGGACGCATCGGCGATGAAGAAACTGCTTATGAAGTCAGCGCTGATGACTTCCAATCTTATGTAATGACCAAAAATCCAGGATTATACATCTTATATGCATCTCAAACGAAAGAATTAATCTATTCTACTTACTTCACTGAAGTCTTCGGTGATCAAACAAATATTTCGAAGAATAGATCTGCTAAAATGGATGCAATGTACACACAAGTTCAGAACGCGAAAGACTATTATGTTTACTTGTCGAATTTGTATGCACAATATGGAATGACACTTCCTTATTCTTCTTTCACCGAATATGCTTATATGCAATACAAAACAAAAACAGAAGCTGAATTGCTTACTTACTTCATTCAAGGTGTAATTCAACCTTACATGATCAACGAAGCCGTTAGCGAATACGACATCATCAATATGCTGTATCCTTCTGTTCAAGAATACTACGAAAATTATTTCTCACTTAACGTAACTCATGTTGTAATCTATCTTGACTTCAATGAAGACGGTACTCCAGATTCCTACAATGATTACATCGCTTCTTTAAACGAAGCTGATGCAAGTGCGTTCGAATCAATGATTGCACAAATTGAAACAGCAATTGACGATTATGACGGAACCTTTACTGCACTGATTTCGGAATATGAAGCAGCAACAAGAGATGACGCAACTTGGGGAGCATTCAAACAAGCAGGCATCATGATGTTAACTGAATCTCTAAACCAAACCGACTCTGACAGTGTAACGCACTCTGTAACTTATAGTGGAGACTATGGCGTTAAAGATTCTTATGTGCCTGAATACGTTACAGCACTTGTAAACTTGTATCATGAATATCAATTGGAACAAAACCTCACGCTTGAAAATATGACGGGAACGGTTTCTACTGATTTCGGATACCACATCATCAAAGTCACCAAGGGCGACGACTTCACACAACCGTCTGCAGCATTCACTGAAGCAGATGGAGCGAACCCTCTATACAGTGACGGAAGTGAAAACGCAAATGCGGAACCTACTAAGGCTCAAGTAGAACTTTATGCACAATACTTCTTCTATTCAACCGCTTATGACTTGACGGATGCTGACCTTGAAGCCACTTATGGAATTACGTTACCAAACATTCCAGCAAGTGTATCTAGCGCACTCAAAATATATTTCGATCCACTACTCCAAAACATGTATGTTTTAGGAACTGTGAATATCGTAATCGCTGATCATCTCGTTATGGGTGAGTTTGCTGACAGCACTTACTCAGATCTTACAAACGCTCAAATCTATGCAATGCTTTCTGACGTTCGTGACGTTTATTACGATGCATTGTTCAAAGATTACTTAAACTAATTCAACTCAATATAAAAAGAGGCCAATCATCGATTGTGCCTCTTTTCTTATGAAGTTACTTAGATAATTTGTGTTTGTAATAACGTTCTCTTTCCAAAACACCGATAGAAGTGGTTAAGTCTCCGATTTTGACCAAATCCAATTCTTCACCGAGTTCTGTGACTTTGGAGTCAATGTTGTCGATGAAATGAATGACAAGTGCTTCAGCAATGTTCGGTTTTTTGGGAGAACCGAAATTTCCGTAGTAGTGGTGACTGATGATAATGTGTTGTAACAGAATAACTTCTTCTTCGTTTTCAAGCCCAAGGTGCTTTGCCGTTTCTTGAATTAAAGCGGCACCCATCGTGATGTGACCGACTAGTCTTCCTTTTAAAGTGTATTCGCTGCCTTCATAGGAATCAAACTCTTCGATTTTGCAAATATCATGTAGGAAGATCCCTGCATAGAGAAGGTCGCTGTTCAAGAATGGATAGACCAAAAGGAATCCTTCTGCGAGTTTCATCATTGAATTTGTATGATAGGAAAGACCAGAAATATAGGCGTGATGAAACTTGGTTGCGGCTGGATATAGATAGAAATCGTCCTGAACGTTTTTGTAGATGTGATCGACGATTTTTTTGATGACTTCATTTTGAATTGAATGAAGTTTGGATTCGATTCCTTTTCGGATATCACTTAGGTTGACCGGAGCGTAATGATAGAAAGCTCTCATCAATCGCTCTTTTAGATCGTCGTCCAAATCAAGTTCTCCGATAATGGTGACTTCTTTGGCGAGAAGATGAATTTTCTCTTTGAAGACAATGGCTTCGGTTTTAAAATAGTATATCTTGTTTACGGATACATCTTCGTCGTTTTGAATTCTGACGATTAAGGACTCCCCTTCTTCACTTGTGACATTGCAGGCAAAAGAATCATATGAAGAGGTATTGATTTGGTCTATCTTTCCATAGAAATTGTATAGATCTCCGATTTCGAAATTCATGCGTTTTCACTTCCTTGTACAAAAATGTAAGTTCCGATTTCTTTTAAAACATATGCTGAGGTATCTTTGTTCAGCTCTACCGGTTCGCTTGACAGTTCCAAACGATATCCTTCACCAATCGCAATGGTTTCTTCCGTTTTCAAAGGTTTGAAGACGATAATGATGTTTTCCTTGTTGTTGAGATGCATCATGATCGATTTCGATCCAAGCGTCAAAATTTCTGAATACTGCGTAAGGTCCGAACTGGATTTCATTTTGAATCCTTCATGAGCTTTCCTGAACTCAATGACTTTTCTGATGTAGTCGATGTCGAGTTGATGCGTGTCGACAAGGCCCCAGTCAAAAAGATTGATGTCATCTCCAGATTGGAATGAATTTTCAACCCCTTTTTTCGTCCTGTAGCACTCTTGACCGCTATGAAGGAATGGAACCCCCTCAGACAATAATACCATAGATGTGGCCAGTTTTTGTTGCTTACGAATCAATTCCAAGTCTTTGGTCATTGCAAGGCACTTGTCATAGAAGGTGTTATTGTCGTGACATTCGACGTAATTAATCGATTGGTTCGCATATTTAAATAAATAACGGTTATGTGCGCTTCCGAGAAGCATTTCTTTGACTACATCGGTTTTCTTAGTGTTTCCAGTAGCGTATCCTTTTACTTTCAAATCAAAAGTAGCACCTTTGATGGTTTCTCTAAAAGTATCATTGAAAAAACCGATGGTATGTAAGACTTTCTTGTTTCCCATATGGGCCATACTGTCCGCCATGTTGGAAGAATACATCTTCCATCCTTCACCAAATACGATGATATGGTTTGAAACCGAATGAAGTTCCTGACGAAGTTCGTTCATTGTTTCAAAATCGATCAGACCCATCAAATCGAAACGGAATCCGTCAATCTTGTATTCGTTGACCCAGTAAAGCACGGAATCGATAATCAGTTTTCGAATCATTTTCCGATGTGTTGCGAGGTCATTATTACAACCACTAACGTTGGTGTAGATTCCTTCTCTGTCTACATGATAAGCATATCCAGGCACGAGTTTTTCAAACGGAAAATTTACGGGGCTAAACACGTGATTGTAAACGACATCCATAACGACGGAGATATTGTTAGCGTGCAACGTATCAATGGTCTGCTTTAGTTCATTGACTCTAGCGTAAGGATCATTTGGCCGTGTTGAAAACCATCCTTGAGGAACATTATATTGTCTTGGGTTGTATCCCCAGTTATAGGATTTGTTCGAGTCTAATTCATCGACGCCGTCGAAATCAAAAATAGGCATCAATTGAACATGTGTAACGCCAAGAGATTTCAAGTAATCAATCCCCGCTAGATTTCTGCCCGGGGTCTTAACTCCTTTTTCAATCAAGCCTGTGAATTTCCCTTTATTGTGAAACGACATCTTCGGATCAATGGTAAAGTCACGAACACTCATTTCATAGATAACCGCGTCCTGAATTTCTCCTTCAAAAGGCGGATTGTGTTTCATCTGATACGTTTTTTTCAAATCGATGACCACACTGTATTCGCTTTCTGGCGTCGATGCAATCGCATAAGGATCTGAAACAATTTGTTCTTTGCCGTTCACATACACATGGTATCGATATTTAATTCCATCCAAATCTCCATCAATTAAGAGCCTCCACACGCCTGAGTTGGTATATAGCATGTCGAGTATTTCAGTCTTTCCAGAAGGCCTGATTAGTTCCAACTTCACATATTTGGCAACGGGAGTCCAAATTTTGAATTTTGTAGATTTTTTTGTGTAGGTGATTCCAAGGTCATTTTTCTTATAGTTATAGACATTGTCAAACAAATCGGTTCGAACGATTTTGCCTGTATAAAGTTCAGACTGTTCCATCTCTTCATTTTCGACACAGTACTTTTTCCCGAGGTCGATATATGCATCAAAAGAACAGACGAGTTTGACTTCTTCTGCAAGATTGATTTTTTGGACGATGTCCAAGTCGATAACCTCGTCATTTCCAACGAGCTTGTAGGAATCATTCTCACGATAGTTTTTCAGTGGGATAATGATGGTCAGTTCATCAAAGTTATCCAAGTAAGGGTAAAACGTTCTTGTGTCCATAAAGGGGTCCTTTTCTATTTGATTGTTTTCAAAATATACTCTTTTAGAGTTTCAAAATTGTTTTCAAGTTCTTTATTAAGTACTTTATTTAGCACATCCTCGAGGAGGATACCAATCATCGCCTGATTTTTCAAATTTGGAAAAGTGGAAATATCACTTCCCGAAATTTGAAGTTGCGTCATTGAAGTAATGACTTGGGTAGAATCCAATTGCTTGATTCGTTTTACTTGATTGTTCTTCTCATTGATGAGGGTGTTGAGAACGTTTGCTTCTAAGCATCTTTTCACACCGTGATGGAAAAGATGTAAAGGAGTGAAATCATTGGACACTGTCTCGCTCATGAGGGTAATAACTTCTTTCATTTTAGCCTTCTCGAAATTGGAAAATCTCCAATTTTCGGGAATCTCCTGTTGATTTAGGAAAAAGCACAGCGTAAAGAATTGTGGCCAAGGAAGAATTTCAGTATCTATTTTGGAAAGCAATATTAAGCCTTCCCTTAACTCTGAAAATGTGTCCGCGACTCCGAGTATTACAAGAAGATGATACGCTTTCTTTCGGTAAGGATTCATCGCTATCTTTTTGAATTCCTGCAGGACTCTTTCGTTCGCAATCTCTTTTAAAAGTGCGCTCGAGTTACGAATTGCATTTGCAGTATTGGTTTCAATATCGAACCCAGTTTTTGAAACGAATCGAAAGGCTCTCATAATTCTAAGGCTATCTTCTTGAAATCTAGTGATTGGATCATCGATGGCTCGGATTAATTTATTCTTTAAATCTTCGGTTCCACCGACTTCGTCAATGATTTTCCCATTCAGATTCATTGCCATTCCGTTAATGGTAAAATCCCGACGTATAAGATCATCTTTTAAAGTTTTCGAATAGACAACATGACTGGGATGACGATGGTTTTTATAGGTGCCATCACTTCTAAATGTTGTGACTTCAAAAGAGTCAGTTCCATAGAAAACTGTAACGGTTCCGTACTTAATTCCTGTCGGTTTGACACTTTCAAATAATGAGAGAACTTCGTCTGGCGTTGCTGAAGTGGTGATATCGATGTCTTCAGTAGCAGTCTCCAGCAAAAAATCACGGACAAACCCGCCGACAAAATAGGCTAAATGTCCGTGCATCGTCAATGTTTCTAAGACTTTTTTGCCATTTTCAAAATGTGTGTTCATGCTAAATCACCTATCACATTATACCATATTTACGATTCTTTTTTCTAAGAAAAAATAAAACCATGATATAATAAACTTGGTGGTAAAATGTACTCAATCAAAGAGACGGTTCAAGGCGAGTTCATCGCTAAAAATTCAAAATTTTTAGGATTCCTCATTCCTGTTGTTTCAGAAGATTTGGTGTCCGAAATCCTTCAAAAGCTCAGACGCGATTATCCAGGCGCCAGTCATTATTGCTATGCCTATATTGTTGGGGACACAGGTGCTTCTCAAAAAGCGAGCGATGATGGAGAACCGCAAAAGACTGCCGGAATCCCATTATTGGAAGTTTTAAAGAAGAATGGTCTTACAAATGTTTTAGCTGTATCAATCCGTTACTTTGGCGGTACACTTCTTGGCGCATCAGGATTGATTAGAGCCTATTCAAAATCCATATCTTCTTTGCTTGAACTTGTAATAAAAACAAGCAAAAAAGAGTTTATAAGATATGCTACCTCAATAGATTACTCGACTCACAACCATTTGGAAAACTATTTTAAATCAAATGTGATTGTTGAAAAGATTACCTATCTTGAGAATGTAGATATCGTCTTTTCTGTTCTTAAGGTAGATCGAGATTCTGTCAAACAACACTTGGACGAAGTTCTTTTCGGCAACTCAAATTTAACACTTTTGGAAGAGTATTCCATTTATAGTGAAGATTAGAACAAGTTGTTTAGATTTTCAAACAACGATACAAGCGCATCGGTAAAAAGGTACCCGAGGATAAACGAAATGACAACGAAAAGCAAACGAATCTGATCCGTTGAGTTCGTTCTAAATAGTTTTGATAGATCTACTGCTTGCAGGGCTCTGAAAATAAAGAAAGTCGATATGAAGAATAATACGATTCTCAAAACATAAAATACATTTGGATCTAACAACTCAATCACTCCAATATGGCGTCGGGTATGAATTCATCCGACGTTAAATTTGTATAGACATTGATAACCAACTCATTTGGAAGGCAGACAAGTGGTTCTAGACTTGAGCTTGTGGGCGGTTGAAGCTCACACAAGTCTCTCGGACTTTCTTGATAAACGACGCTGATTTTGCCGTCTAATACTTGTAATTTGATTCCCTTAAGTTGATGTGCAAGAGCATAGGAGTCTTCTGCATAAAGGTCGGACATGTCGGTAGTCACAGTTCCAGGAACATAAAAGATTCCTTCGCTAGCTCTTCCAACATCAATTTGATTCGCGTACTCCGTATTGTATATAGTATACTCATCGCTGTTTAAGTCAATCATCAAAACAAGGGTGTCCTGATAGAAAACTTTGGCATACACGTTTCCAGTAGATTTTATCGATTCGGCCAATTTGAATCCGAAAAATAGAAGGAGCCCGAACACAAACAATGATCCAATGACAATCCAATCGTTTTTTTTCATTTGACGTCCTCCTTTATTGACTTTATTATAACTCAAAACTGCTAATTTATCTAATAAATTATTTGAATGAATGTTTTGTAAAAGCGATTCATTTGATATAATGATGAAAGGTGATACCATGCGAAAAACACTATTAATCCTCATATTAGGAATATTCATTCTTCTTCTTTCGGGATGCACAAATTATCAGAATCCCGAACCCGACTATTGTGTAAGTGGCAGTGTTGAAGGAGTATACTTATGCAAAAAAATCTACACTTCCTATTTTGATACCGCTATTGCACTGACGCTTTATGTTACAGAGGAAGATACTTATTCCATTCAAGAACTCTTTTCCAGCGTTGAAGCTATTTTGAGTCAGTATCATCAACTAATAGATAAATATAACGAATACACCGGCGTCGTGAATGTCTACACGATTAATCATTCACCAGATGGCCCTATATCGATTCCAAGAGAACTTTATGACGTCATCCATTATGGACTCTTACACGAAGATGAAGTGACGCAGGGTTCCGAAAGCATGTTCAATATTGCACTTAATCCAGTACTCGATATTTGGCATAATGCAAGAGAAAATACAGATTGTGACTCGACCGTTTCTTTTTCATATTTAGTCTGTCCTGTTCCCTTCGATTTGATCGATGATGGAACGTTTGAAACCAATCCCGAAAACATTGTTTTGAATTTGGAAAACAGTACAATTGAATTTTTGGAACCTGGTATGGGCATCGATCTTGGCGGTTTCGGAAAAGGGTACGTGAGCGAATTAATTACGGACATGCTTGACGAACAAAATATCAGGTACATTCTAAACGCTGGGAATTCAAACGTGAAGGCGGGTGGAACTAATCCCAATAATGCTGACGGTCTTTATTATGTAGCTTTATTAAGACCAAATTATGAAAATCCAGTTTCGGCAGACTATTATGCGGTCATCAAGATTCCAACAGGTATCTCCATCGTCACTAGTGGCTCGAACCAACGCTTTTTTATCGGAGAGGAAGATGGAATTGTGTATCATCATATCATCGACCCAAGAACCTACTATCCTGGTGGTGAAGCGCTGAGTGTATCAATCATCTATGCGGATGGAGCTCTTGCGGACATTTACTCGACAGCCATATTCCTATTATCCGTAGAGGAAGGACTGGATTTCGTCAATCAAACGGAGAACCTGGAAGCCATCTGGTATTTAGAGGATGGCACAACAGTAACGTCGGATGGATTCGAAACATATTTGTTTGAACTACATTAGAAAGAAAACAGGAAAATTCGAAGTCACTGAAAAAGTAGGGTATATAAAAAGAGATAAAAACTCAAATGCGAGATTTATCTCTTTTTTCATTATTTTTGTCAAATTTAAGGACTATCCAAAAGCAAAGCGGAGAAAACTACTTGATT
>Ga0268276_1001734_pt1 | contig 20411 bp, 23 predicted proteins | sample saktaG_4_FD_190145 | JGI IMG/M metagenome (GOLD analysis project Ga0268276, IMG submission 190145) | Saline water microbial communities from Sakinaw Lake, British Columbia, Canada - sak_2010_1_5_45m | ecosystem: Environmental > Aquatic > Non-marine Saline and Alkaline > Saline ... | reverse complement strand
TGAGGCCATTAAACACAATCTCTGCTGCATTACCCTTTCCCTTATAAGCAAATATTCCGCACATTATTACATCCTCCCTTAAGCAATAACTCTTAGTAATCTTGTTTTATATAAAAACCCTACTAAAAATATTTTAATACCATTAAAAGAAGTTTTTTAATGGTTAGTTCAGACAATACTATTTAGGCATACAAACAACAATAAAAGTAAAAACTCTTTTTCATCAAGTGCGAAACATTACCTAATAAGTATGTCAAGGTGAGAAAACTAATATTTATATATTCAAACAATTTTAATATCAACTATGTTAATTAAACAAAAACATTCTATTCAAATTGTAAGTTTATTGGAAGAGAATAATAAACCTATTTTAAAGACAGTAGGTTTCATATATATTAAAGATAAAAATCAAATCGTTTTTAATCCTTCAATGAAAGATTTTAAGAAAATGCATTGGACTTGGCATGAAGATGGAATGGTTCATATTAAAGGGCAGGATGGTAAAATATTAACAAAACATAAAAGGGTGCCTCTAAATAAATTTAAAGGACAAAGTCAATTTTTATTTTCAGCTTTGATAAAACAATTTTCGAAAGAAAGACACATTGATTATAAACTATGCGAAGATTCATCAGTGTTTTTAATCGATTTGAGACAATTTACTAAAGGATTAGGATTATCCATACATATGTGTGATTATTTAAGAGTCAATAAAGCAATGAATATTTTCAAAGATAAACCACATCACCAATCATTTATATATTGGAAATCTAATCCAAAAGTTGTTATAATTGCCTTTGATAATTAATTTATGGGTAATCTACATGAGAATTATTGTTCCATGGATTGCATCTCCAAATTCTCCAAATCGTCTTTGACCAACCTTTGAAAAATCCGTATTTTTCAATTGCCATCAATCCATAATTTGAACATGAAGGATAAAATCTACATTTATGCCCCTTTTTATTCAAAAAATGAGAAATCTCTTTTTGATGGATGTTAATAATAAGATATATAGATAGCTTTTCTAAAAGATTAGGTTCTTTTTTCATGGTAAATTGGAGTTTTGATAATATCAGTTGAATTGCATTTTGGACATTTCTTCATCTTATCTATTTCTCTCTGCAAATCCATTGATTTATTAGAAAATAAAGCCCCAAATGGATTACAACACATACCTGCACCGATTAATGCATTACTCGTTGCTTGAGACTTCAATTTTTTCTCATCTTCTTCTAAATAATGCCATATATTGCCACATTGATTGCATTTATATTTAATCTCTTTAACCATGCCTTTTTCCTTCATTTCTTTATCTTTTTGTTTTATTTTCTTTAACTTATCATGAAATTTATTTTTGCATTCATCACTACAAAAATAATTGCCAGAGAAATCAGATTTTGATCCAAAAAATCCTACTTTTTTTCCACATTGTGCACAGTTTGGCATTTTTATAACCTCCTAATTGTAAATTTTCTCGTTTCCATAAGATATTTTTCAAGTATATCCCAAACATACTCCTTTTTCAATTATCACGAATAGCAAACAGTTTTTTCAAAATTAAACCTCTCGTCATAAATATTATATGCTTTTTTATTAATTATTTGTATAATATTGCCTTCCTTATCAGTAATTATTTTCTTTAAATGAATAGTGTCTAAAATTGGGTCAGAGTATTTTCCACAGTACCACAACCTTATATTATCCCCTTCTTTATGACCTTGTTCACATTGAACATATAATGACCAAGTAACATTATATCCTTCATAAGTTTTGCCATTAAAAGAATTATTTAAACGCATATATGTAGAACCTAAAATACTCTTCCATTCAAATACATTTATTTCATCTAGTTGTGGACAATCTTCTTGTGATTTTTGTATTTCTGTTTTAGGACAATCCTTTGTATTGTTTTTTATTGAACCATCATAACATTGATATTTAGTAACTATCTTGGTTTCTATTTGGTTTGGACATTGAGAACAATCTAAATCAGGACATTTCTGCTGAGGACATTTAGAATAGTCAAATTCAGGACAATTTGGTTTTTGATATTGAGTTTGACAACCCGTAATGACCAAAATCAAGATTATTAAAATTGATAATAATATTTTTTTAATTTTAATGCCTCTTATAGGCTTTATAAATTACTTTAATATAAATCTTTCGAAAATGAAAACAGCCACATCTTATTTTAGAACTTCAAATCTATTTGAACCAACAATTATTAAACAAAATCTTCAGTAAAATAAGGAAAGATTAATATAAAACCCTGCCTTATTATGAAGTATGAAAAAGGAGATAAGAGTTCTGGGAATTGATGATGGGCCTTTTGATAAGTTCAATGATAAAGAGGTTATTGTTGTTGGCACTGTTTATCGTGGAGGTTCTTTTATTGACGGCGTTATCTCAACTCATGTTAATGTTGATGGAGATAATTCAACAGAAAAACTTGTTAAGATGATAAACAATTGCAAGTTTAAGCCTCAACTGCAGGCTATTATATTAGATGGAATAGCTGTTGGCGGCTTTAATGTAATTGATGTTAATGATTTGAATAAGAAAACAGGAATTCCTGTGATTGTTGTGATGAGAGACTATCCTGATTTTAAGAAAATAGAAAAAGCATTAACAAAGCTTAATCATGCTGAAAAAATAAAGCTGCTGAAAAAAGCAGGAAAGGTTTATCAGTTAGGCGAGATATTTGTTCAGGCCATTGGCCTGACCTTAAAACAGGCAGAAGAGATAATTGATATAACTTGCACCCATTCCCTGCTGCCAGAGCCATTAAGAGTAGCCCATTTGATTGCAGGCGGTGTTGTTGATGGAGAATCAAGAGGCCGAGCATAAACTATATATTTAATAAACGAAAGATTAATATAATCCAAAATAAAAATTCATTTTTCATAAAGTAACCAAGGCGACCTGATGGAAATAATTTTTTTAGGAACAGGAGCAGCAGAAGGAATTCCTTCAATAGACTGTGATTGCAGGCATTGCAAGCTTGCTTTGGAAAAAAAGGGAAAATTTGTCAGAAAAAGAACTTCTTTGCTATTTAAGATAAACAGCTTTAATCTTTTGGTTGAAACACCGCCGGATATTGGGCATCAGCTAATAGAACATAACATAAGGGACTTGCATGTTATTTTATTAACGCATAACCACTTTGATCATACAGGCGGCATTAAGGAATTTGAGTACTGGAAGAAAAGCATAACATTATTTGCTGAGAAAGAAGTAATGGAAAGCGTTGTAAAGGAATATTGGACAGATAAATTAGATAAAATTTTTCTTAAAGTGCCGTGTTATGCAGGCGCTATGCTTAACTTTGGGAGCTTTACAGTAACTCCTTTCCCAGTGCTTCACTCACCAACTACTCCAACTTACGGCTTTATGATAAACTATAAGAACCAGAAGATTGCTTATTTATCTGATGCTAAAAGTCTTGGAAAATATGCATCATACTTATTGAAAGATGCCGACTTGATAATTGCCAACACGCCTTTTTTTGATCAATTAGCAGAAAACCATTTGTCAACAGTAGAGGCTATTAAGCTTAAAGACGAGTTGAATGCGAAAAAACTTATTCTTACGCACATAAACCATTATAACAAGCCGTATGATGAATTAGTTAGCTACTGCAGCCAGTTCAAGGATGTCATTGTGGCATATGACGGCATGAAGATAATAATTAATGATGATTGATTTTATACATAATAGAATTTATTTTCCTTTTTCTGTTTGCTGTCCATCTGGGAATCCAGCTTGTTGGCCCTTGGCCTGTGCGATTCAGGGTCCCTTCTGAAAGTCATGTCAAGGACTTTAAGGAACTTATTCATTCCTTGTTCCATTGAAAAAGGGCCATGAACAATTCCATTAATAGCAGGAACACCATCAAAGACAATAAGCTCTTCAGAAAGATAGTCAATAAACAGGATGTCATGGTCAACAACAAGCATTGCCTTATTTTGTGATTCAGCCATATCCTTTATAACCTTTGATACTGCTAGTCTCTGCTCAACATCAAGATATGCAGAGGGCTCATCCAGCAGGTATAAATCAGCTTCTTTTGAAAGGCATGCAGCAACAGAAACCCTTTGCAATTCACCGCCAGACAATTGGTTAATCTTTTTTAAGAGCAATGGCTTTATTTCAAGCGGCCTTATTATCTGCGTGCTGTAATCTGCAATGGCATCTTTTAAGACAGCTGCAACAATCTCCTCTGAATCTGTGTTAATGTACTGCGGCTTGTAGGAAACCCTGACTTTTTCGTTAATAATTCCTTTGTCAATCTTGAGAACTCCTGCAAGCATCTTGACAAATGATGTTTTTCCAATGGCATTTTCCCCCAGAATCCCAACCACTGTATTTTTGTAAATATTGCCCTGTTTTGCATCAAGCCTGAAATTACCGAGCTTTTTTTCTATTTCTGTCCATCCTGTAAGGATATTTTTTTTAGACATTTTTGCAGGCGGCCTTTCCATAAACTTTATTGCATGATCCCTGAACCTTACATTTTCCTCTTTCAGATACCCGGAAAGATAAACATTGATTCCTGCTTTTGCTGATTTTGTCTGTGAGACAACACCATAGCAGCCCTCTTTACCATACATCACATGAATCAGGTCAGCTATGTAATCTAATATTGTTAAGTCATGCTCTACAACAAAAACAGCTGTTTCCCCATCTGCCAGTTCCCTTATGAATTTGCTTACTATGATTCTCTGCTTTATGTCTAAGTAGGATGTTGGCTCATCAAAGATATAGAGATTTGCTTTTTTCAATACAGCTGCTGCAATAGCTACTCTTTGCAATTCTCCTCCGGAAATGTCTTTTATGTTATGGTCCAGTATTTTTTCTATTCCAAGTTTTTCTGCAATTTGTTTAAGCTTGTTTTTCTGGTCAACTTTCTTTAACAGCTCAATTACTTTTCCGTCAAATTTTTTGGGGATAAAGTCAACTTCCTGGGGTTTGTAAGATATTATTATTTCTTTGTCCCTCACTTTTTCAAAAAAAGCCTGGGCTTCTGTTCCCTTGAAGAACTCAATTAGGTTGTTAATGTCAAACTTTTTTTTGGATAAATCACCCATGTTTGGGTTTAAAACACCCGCAATTATCTTTATTGCAGTTGATTTTCCGATTCCATTCTGTCCAAGGATTCCAACAACCTTTCCAAATATTGGTGTTGGCAGGTTGTAAAGATGAAATCCGTTTTTGCCGTAGATATGGATTGGGTCTTTTTTAAGCTCTTCTGGCAGGTTTATAATTTGAATTGTCTCAAAAGGGCATCTGTTTGAGCATATTCCGCAGCCAGTGCACAGAGATTCATCTATTACAGGCTTGTTGTCCTCGCCCATAACAATACATTCCTCTCCAGTCCTGTTCCTTGGGCAGAGCTTTATGCACAAGTTCTGGCACTTTAAAGGGTTGCAGTGCTCTTTCCTTACAATAGCTATTCTTGTCATGATATGGATAAGGTAGGCCATTACTTATTAAATTTTTGGGTTTTAACTAAATCAAACCAAATATATTTATAATAAGTATTATTTAACCTTGTTATGAAGCAGACCATAATAGACAACATTGGAATCTTTTTGCTGAGAAAGGGATTTACAATAAAGAGCATGACTCATACATGCTTTGACATTATTGCCAGAAGCAGCTCTATAGTTCTGCTGATAAAGGTTCTGGAAGATGCAAACTCAATAAAAAAGGAATTTACAGATGAGATGGAGCACATAAGCTCTTACATAAACGCCTCGCCTTTGATTATAGCAGAAAAAGCAGGATCTAACCTGGAAAATAATGTTGTTTACTCAAGATTCGGAATCTATACATTAAATCTTGCAACCTTCAGAAACTGCATAAACAACAATTTTCCTTTTGTAAAAAGAACGCAAGCCGGGCTTACTGCATGCATCCTCGGAAAGAAATTAAAGCAGAAAAGAGAGCAGGAGGGCTATTCTATAAATGAGCTTTCAAAAAAGCTTGGAGTGAGCAGCAGAATGGTGGTTAAATATGAAAACAATGACTCAGAAATAAGGATTGAAAAAGCAATAAGGCTTTACAACCTGCTGGGTGATGAGGTTTTTGACAAGATAAATGTTTTGGGCTCTGAAAAAAGATTGTTTGAGGAAGGCAAGTCAGACATATCAAAAAAATACTCTAACCTTGGCTTTAAATCACTTGAGACAAAAAAAGTGCCTTTTGACATAATTTCAAAAAAAGACAATGATATAATCCTTACAGGCATAGGAGACAAGACAAATCCAAAATTCAGCTCATTATCAAGGCTTTTAGACGTTGACAACCTTATCATTTTCAAAAAGAAAAAGCCAAAAAACATCCCCTCATTGACAAAAGAGGAATTCCTGGATTTTGAAAAATCCAATGAATTGATAAAGTTTTTAAAGGAGTTTGAATAACTATATAATATGGCTCAGACAACTCAATGCGAGCTGTGTAATGGGAACATGATTAAAACATCTTCTGTTCTGATTAGTGATACAGAGTATGCTATATGGAAATGCCAGAAATGCCGTCATGAGATTGCTAAGACCGAAGATTAATTTTATATTCTGCTAAACTTTTTGCAAAGGTTTTTTATACTAGTTTTAGAAATCTTTTCTAGATGAAAGCAATAATTGTTTCAAAGAAAGATATTGCAGGAATGAATATAAAAGAATGCCTTTTAAGATTATCTGACTTCAAGGAAATCAATGAAGAGTTTGAGGGAGAAAAAGTTTATGGAATTAATATTGAAGGAGAAAATATAAAACTTTACACAAGCAAGAAAGAATCAATACACTGCGAAAACATTGATGAAAAAATAAATGCTGACTTCATTGTTTTTGCAACAAAGCACCAGAGCAAGTCTGGAATTGCATCTCTTTCTGTTCACATACAGGGAAACTGGGCAAAGGCTGAGTTTGGCGGCTCTGACAGAAAGCTCTGCATCGCAAATGCTGACTATCTGAGAGAATGCCTGTTTAAACTAGGGGAGCTTGCAAGTAATAACAACTATGAAATAATACAGGAGTGCACTCACCACGGCCCATATTTAGCAAAAACACCCTGCATGTTCATTGAAATAGGCTCCTCTGAAAAGCAGTGGCCTGACAAACAAGCAGGAGAGATAATTGCAAAAACAATAATGAGCACAATTCCAAAAACACCAAAGCACTATAAAACAGCATTTGGCATAGGCGGCCTGCATCACTGCCCAAACTTCACAAAACTAATGGAAAAATCTGGCTTGGCTTTTGGCCACATCTGCCCAAAATACATGCTTGAATATTTAGACAAAGATATGATAATACAGGCAATTGAAAGAAACACTCACCAATGCGAGGAAGTTATTCTTGACTGGAAAGGCCTTAGCCAATACAAGCAAAAAATCACAAAAATACTTGATGAACTAAAAATAAAATACAAAAAAACAAAAGAATTCAATTGATTACTTTGCTTTTCCTGCAACCTTTGCTATCCATAGTGTAGCAAGAACTGCGATTAATGTCACAATGATTGCATAGACCCAAGGCCCGCCAGCAGACAAAGCACAAAGAGCACCTGCTCCTTCTGTTCCACATGGTCCTACAAACAAAGCTTTGATTGCATCATTCCAAGCTAAAGCTGCAATCAGACCAAAAGCTGCAGTTATTAATGCTGCTATCTTTTCAATAATTTCTTTTTTCATAAAATCACCCCTTATAGATGCTTTCTAATATAAATATAATTAATATTTATAAAGATTTCTAAGATTATTCTATTTTCAGCGCCCCTTTTATTATCTTATAAACTTCTGGATAAAGCTGTGGGTCAAGCATCTCTGAGTGGAGCTTTTCAAGGCCATTGCATGTGCCGTTTATTATGAAATTTTCCACCATCTCACCTTCAAGCCTTGCATTTTTTACAAGCACTGTCCCATCTCCTGGCTGGCCATTCATCTGGCATCCATCACCAATTATCATGTAAATCTCAATATTTGGAAGCTCGCCCCGGTTAAGCTTGTTCATGAAAAGGCTGTTCACAGCCATATCACGGCATGCGTACTTGTCGCCAATGATCGGACACATGTGTGCAATATCCCCCTCAATGCCCTGATTTGGCGTGCCTATCATTATAAGCTTTTCAACATCCTCTTCTCCGAATATCTGCAAATATCTTCTTGATACAAGGCCACCCATGCTATGGGCCATTAGTATTACTTTTGGCTTTCCTGTCTTGTGCTTTATAGTCTGTATTATCTCTCTCAACCTGAGTGCATAGGTATCAATATTCTCGCTTTTTATCTGGACAACAACATAGTTTTCAGGCTCTTTAAAAACATCAAAATAATAGCTTGCCTTTATGCTTACTGGTGCCTGCGAAAGGCCCCACACACCTGGGCTTGTGTCAACAGGAGTATAAAGTGAGATTGAGCCTGCATTAAGGTAGCCATCTTTTTCAAGCTCTTTTTGCAGCTTATTGAACACATCAAGACTGTAATCTGCCGAAGTCTTTTTGTTAACGCTGTGGCCATGAACAAATACAACAGGAAATTTTGATGGGTCATTAACACATTCTTCACTTAAGCAGCATGTGGAACATTTCCCAAAAACACAGCATTTTGGCAAGGGATCATCAAACTCAATGCCAATCTTTACAGGCATTGTTTCTTCTTCTTTAATTAATTCAATGCTTTCATTGTTCAAATCATAATAAGTTATGTTAATTTTTTGGCAGCTCTCAGGCTGGTCTTTTATAAGCTGTTTAAGTATTTCAGTTGAGTTAATGTCATAACTATCTGCTGTTAAATTTTGAATATAGTTTAAAAGAATTTCTTTGATTATATCATTATCATATCTTTCTTCAGGCAGTTCATTAAGATACTCCATTGCTATGCCTTTTTTAATTGCATCAACAGCATCTGTACTTTCATTTGCATAGCTATTGTTATTATCATTGCTTATATTAGTATAAAGTACTTTCAGTTCATCTATATTATCACACGCATTTTCAAGTTCAAATTCTGTCTGATTTGCCCTCTCGCTTATTGAAGGCCTCTGCACACAAGTTTGGTTTAACATGCACAAAATATTATAGTTTATATCAACCTCTATGCTCCTTTTTAGAGACTCTACTCTTTCATAACTCTTTATGATTTCATGCAGTGTGTAAACAGAATAATTTATTGAATATACTTCAATACCCTTCTTTGAAATCTCATTTCTTAATTTAAATGATGTTATGACAGAATTAAAAACTTTTATGTTATCATTTATTTCAATGGCAAGATATTCATCCAGAACCAAAACTTTTTTTATTTCTTTTAATTTTTCTCTTGTTTCATTAAGTTCATCTGCAAGGCTATTATACAAAAATACTGAATCAGATACATTCCTTTCAATCTTTATAATCAGGTCTGCTGTTTTTATTGATTCTGTGTTCGCATCTTTGAATTTTTTATTTAATTCATAATAATCCTGATTGTCCCATATTTTTTTAAGCACATTTAAATCTTCAATAAGTTTTGAAATCTCTTTTTCTGCATTATCAAATTCCTTTTTTGTTTCATCAATAGAAACATGCTTGTCCAGATCATTAATAACTAAATCAACTTCATTTGCCTTGGTAGCCAAATCAGAAAGCCTTTCTTTTAGATTAATGAGGTTTTGTTTTAAATCATTTTTTAGTATTTTTTCATCTTCTGTCAGGTTATATTCAACAGTAATAAGTATATTTCTTGATGTTGACTCTCCTTTTGTATGGCATAAGAAACTAGCCGAGCCTATGCACTCAAGCCTGAACCTGTAAAGTTTTTGCCCCTCTCCAAAGTCATCCACCATTATTTTGTATTCTTTTGTTATTGGTATTCCGGGAGCAAGTTTAAAGTTATCATAATCAATAGTTTTATTATTGCTTATGTCCTCAAATGATGACTCGCATTCTGCGGTGCAAAAGGGGTTTGTTATTACACCTGCCTTAAAATTAACTGATTCCTCTCCCCCGCGAACAAGATTTAATTCCTCCTTATCTGCATCCAAATGGATAATAATATCATTCCCAAGAATAAAATTAAGGTAAAGGAAAGTCTTTGTACCAGATGCAACAAAAATTATAATCATTATAACAGAAATTATAATCATTGCCCTATGCTCTTTTAGCCAAGTTCTAAAATTCTTTTTTCCTTTTTTTCTATCTGATTTTATGGTTTTTACTTTTTTCTTTGCTGTTTTAGATTTATTCCCTGGCTTTTTCATATTCAAAAATGAATAAAGCAAAAGCATTATTTAAATCCTGCGATAAAAATAACCTGAAAAACAAAAGATTTAAATAGGTAAAAACACATAACACAATCATACATGAACAAAAAAACTTTTTCTTGTAAACAATGTTAAATATATTTAAAAATCTAAAAAGGTGGTGCAATAATGCCTTACAAAAAGATTTGTATGAAATGCGGTACAGAACTGGAAGAAGATGAAAATATATGCCCAAAATGTGGTGCAAAATATCGCGAAGAAGAAGCTTATGGCATCTATTAAAAAATAAAAATTTATTTGGCTTTTTGATTAAGCCATTTAACTCTTTGTGTAATTTTTTTAATAACCTCTTTTTTCTCTTTTGTTTTAGAAATATCTTTTGCAAGCTTTTCGTCTTTTATTATGTCATTAATCCAATTGGCAAAATCATTTTTCTCTTTGTTTACATGTGCCTGAAAAACATTTTTATTCATTTTTTTCAGTACAGAGAGAAGATCATTTATGTTTTTTAAAATATTTCCGTCACAAACCCCAAAATTATGCTTGGGATTAACATCAGACAAGATTTTTAATGCATCTTCTTTTGAATTTACAGCCATCTAAAACCACCCCTTTTAGCATTGTAAGCATAAACTTATATTTAAAGCTATTTATTTTTGAGAATTAACTCTATTTTTTCTCTGGCTTGTCTCCTTTTTCCGGAGCTTTTCCTGCACCCGGCTTTGCTTCTTCTCCTGGCTTTGCTTCAACTGGCAATAGTTCATCTATTATTATGGAAGGTATTCCTGCCTCTACAAGCTTAGTCTTTATTTCTCCTCGTGCTTTGCCTTCCATCTTGGAGATTATTTCCTTTGCCTTAGCAATAAATTCTTCACGTCTTTCTTCCATTTCCTTTGCCAGTTTTTTCTTCTCCTGCTCAAGCTCTTTAAGTTCTTCTGCTGAAATTTCAGTTTTTTCTTCTTTAATCTCTTTGTCAAACTTGCCCTCATTAATCTCTTTTATTGCATCAGCAGAGGGTTTTCCTTCTACAAGAATTCCCATTGAGCGGCATGTTCCAACAATTTCTTTTATTTTCTCCTTTAATGTCTTTCCAAGTAAAGAGTCTTCTTTCATTTTTGCAATCTTAATTATCTGCTCTATTTTTAAATCAGCAACCTTGTCTGTTTTTGGGTTTGAGCTTCCTTTTTCAATTCCAGCTTCCTTTATAATTAGTGATGAGCATGGCGGTGTTCCTATTGATATTTGATATTCTTTTGTATCTTCATCTACTATAATCTTGACAGGAACCTGCATTCCTTTGAAGCCAGCTGTTTTTTTGTTAATATCAGCTATTATCTGGCCTATATTAACACCTAATGGGCCTAAGGCAGGTCCTAATGGCGGAGCAGCTGTTGCTTTTCCGCCTTCAATCAATGCTTCTACTGTTTTTTTCCCCATTTTAAGAATTGGAACTTATTGATTATATATAAATCTTATGATAAAGAAATCAAATTTCCTGATTTTCCTCTTCCCCCTCACGCCTTATTACTTTGACTGTATCCATTTTTACAGTTATTGGGATTGGAACTGCTGCTTCCAAGAGCTCGATGACAATATCTTCCTTTGCCCTGTCTATCCTTGTAACTTTTGCATTTTCCCTCTTGAAAGGCCCTGATATTACTTCAACAATATCATTCTTCTTTATATTCATCTCAACTTTTTTTGATTCCTCTAGCATATGCTCAATTTCCTTATAATCTACTTTTTTTGGCAGAATTCCCCTGGCATAAGGCACATTAAATGCAGCCTGCTCTGCCTCTGCCCTGCTTTCTGCCTCAACAAATATATAGCCTCTCATTCCATGGGGCTTAATTATAGAATAAACATTCATGCCTTTTTTTGTAGCATTACTTGTAACAAAATCCATTACCTGCTCTTCCCTGTTTGCTGTTGTTCTTAAAATAAATATATTTGATTTTTCTTCCATTTAAAACACCTCAGAAGAATAATTGTTTTATTATGTGTATTATAAATCCAATTAATCCTATAACTATTATGCCCAATCCAGAGGCCTTGACAATTGTCTTGAACTCAAGATTAGACGGCTTTTTTGTTACCCTGAATACTCTTTTGCATTCAATAACAAAACTTTTAAATTTAGATATTAAAGATTTAAAATTCATTTTTAATCCACAAACTCTATTCCTAATTCTGTTTCAATCTCCTGCTTCTTTCTGTCTGAAACTTTTGTTCCAGAGCCAAATATTTGAGAGGATTTAACACCTGTGACTATGATCACGACTCTTATTGTACTTTGTAAGTCCTCTGATATTTGTGCACCCCAGATAAGTTTTGCATCCTCATCCAGTTTTTCAGATATTGCCTCAACAACCTTTCTTGCTTCACCCAGAGTCATGTCAGGACCACCAGAAACATTTACCAGAGCCCCATTAGCTCCGGATATATCCACATCCAATAAGGGGTTTGATATTGCTTTTTCAACTGCCTCAACAGCCCTGTTCTCTGAATCTGACTCGCCGACGCCTATTAAAGCAACTCCTCCGCCAGTCATTACAGCCCGTATGTCTGCAAAATCAAGATTAATAAGCCCTGCTTTTGTAACCATCTCTGCAATTCCCTTTACAGCACTTGTCAGTATTTCATCTGCAACTTTAAATGCAGTTTGCAATGGCAGGTCAGGCGCAAGCTCAAGCAGTTTATCATTAGGTATAACTATCAATGTGTCCACAATATTTTCCATCTTCTCGAGGCCAATTATAGCATTTTCATACCTGCGCTGTCCCTCAACTGAGAATGGGATTGTTACAACTCCAACTGTAAGAGCGCCTGCTTTTTTGGCAACCTCTGCTATTACCGGGGCAGAGCCTGTTCCAGTTCCTCCGCCAAGACCGCATGTTATGAATACCATATCTGCACCCTGTAGTGCATGCTTTATGTCCTGCTCATTTTCCCTGGCAGCCTCTTCGCCAATCTTTGGATTAGAGCCAGCTCCAAGGCCGTGAGTAATATCCTTTCCAATTAGTATTTTTTTATCAGCGGTTGTGTAGAGCAGATCCTGGGCATCTGTATTAACAGCTATTGTTTCAGCGCCAACAACTCCGACCTCGCTTATCCTGTTGATTGTGTTATTTCCTGCACCGCCTGTGCCAATAACTTTTATTGTAGCCCTTTGTTTTGAAAGCATCTCCTCTAATTCAGCGTCAAGTTCAATATTTCTTTTAGTTTGTTCAGACTTTATAATATTTTCATCAGGGTTATTTTTGATAAAATCATTCAATTTCCCCACCTCATATTTCCCATAAGATTATTATTCTATTACTTATATTTAAAGTTGTCGAAAAACTAACTATTGTCTTCTTTTGGTTTTTCTGGCAATTTATTTGCTTTAACCTGTATTGCTTTGAATTCAATATTCTTAATTGAGGGTATGAGCTCCTTGATATGCTCTGTTAATTTTTCTTCAATAGGCTTTGGCAAATTCTGCTTTATGTTTAATCTTACAGATGCATTTCCCTCTTTAATTTCTGCCTTTATGTCCTTTAAATTTAGCTGCAGATTTAACAAGGCGTTTAGTTTTTCCTCATCATCTTCTACTATCTTATTAACCTTAAAATCATAAATCAATTCCTTGCCTGCAAGGGGATGGTTAAAATCAACTAAAGTGCGACCCCCGCTTACTGTTCTTATCATGCCCATCATGCCGTCTATATTTACCTGCAATCCGGGCATTGGGTTAATCTCCTGCTTTATGAACTTGCTTGTAGCTACTAGCTGTATTAGCTTTGCATTCTTTTTTCCAAAACCCTGCTCAGGGCTTAGCTCAATCTTATATTTTCTTCCTAATTCCTTGCCTTCAAGCTGTTCATCTAATCCTTTGATTACATGGTTTTGGCCGATGCAGATTATTACAGGGCCGTAAGATGCCCTTGCATCGTGGATATTATTTTCCTTTGCCTCTTTCTCGCTGGTTGTATCAAAAACAAGATCCATGTCTTTTACTTTTCCAGTATATTCAAGCTCTATAAAATCTCCTTTTTTCATCAATTTAATCCCTCATTAACAGAAGAAACATTCTGAGAGTATTTATTATGTTTATAAATTTATCGAATTTTTTCAATAATTTTGTCAACAACCTCTTTTATTGTAATGTTTGTTGTGTCAATAACATAATCATAGTTTTTTTTGTTAAAAATATCCAGATTATAATATTTTTTGTATCTTAGCTTATCAGACTCAAGCCTCATTCTTATTTTCTCAATTGCCTCATTCAAATCCTTGTATTTCTCGTTATTTCTGCTGTGATTAAGGACCCTCTCAGCCCCAGTTTTTGGCTCAACATCAAGGAAGATTTTTACTGATTTTGGTATGAAATGAAAAGATGTCCTTCCGACCATAACAAAATTATCCTCTGTTCTTCCCTTTTCCTCGGCAAATTTGTCAGGCTCTAAATCTGTGGATGGGTCTTTTTCCCCTAATTTATTTAACTCTGCTAAGCTGATGCCTCTTTTTTTGGCCATATCCCTTCTTACATCACCAATACAGTAATATTTAAACCCAAGTTTTTTTGCAACAAGAATTCCAACACTGCTTTTTCCAGATCCAACTGTGCCAGAGATTGTAATTATCATCTTAAAGCTTGTCTTTTAACAGTATTTCAACAACAGCTGCAAATGCAGGCCTTGTGATAAAGACACCGACTGAAATGCCTATAATAGTTGTTATTGCAAAGCCTTTTAATAAGCCTGCCCCTGCCCTCATTAATGGAAGCATAGCAACAAATGTTGTGAAATAAGCTGCCATTATGATAAAAAATGCATTCCCTATTCTTTGTTTCCAGTTAAAAAATACCTGATGTTCTTTTTTTAATAATTCATCAGATATGACTATCTGGTGATCAACACATGATCCTATAACAATAATTATTCCAGCAATAGCAGCAATATCAATATTCCAGCCAATTAATGCAGCAACACCCAGAATAATTATGACCTCTGCTATAAGGGTTATCATCATTGGCAATGTTATCTCTAATTTTCTGTATCTCAGGAAAACAATTAATGATACACTTAGTATTGCAAGAAATCCAATGAAAAATGCATTTTTAACAAATTCTTCTCCAAGTGAGGGTGAGATAGCATCTGTCTTGACAACATTAAGCTTAACAGGCAAAGAGCCGGTAATAAGTATTGTCTGCAGTTTTTTCATATTCTTTAATGATTCAGATAATGCCTCCTGCTGTGTTGCTCCAGAGCCTGAACCTGATATCTGGATGTCTGTTACAGCACGCCCCTTTAGATCAGAGCCAATATTCAAAGAATCAACATTCTGATTATCTAAGTAAAGATCAAGTGTTTCATTAAGGTAATCATTCTCGCCCTCTGTTATAATATCCAGATTTTCTGTAAGATCTGCCTGTTTTTGAGCTGCCTCTGGACTTAATGAAATAGAGAATCTGAATCTGCAGAACCATTGGCCATTGCTCTGGCCATATGAGTTGGGGTCAATTCCTGAACAGTCAGCACTTCTGCAAATGTAAGTTATATCATTTCCTCCTTTAAAAACAATGTCATTCCCTATTTTTGCCTCAAATTTTCCCTGCTTTGCAACTAATTCTTTAACCTCTTCCTCATTAGCGCCAGCTATCTCAATCAGTATATATTGATTGCCTGAAAGGTCAGAAATTGTTCTTACAACAATGTCACTAAGTCCATAAATATTAAGCCTTTGCTTGATGTTAGAAAGAACTATTTCCATATCATCTGCTGATATTTTTTCCTCTGGCTCAAGAAGAACCCTTGTACCGCCCTGAAGGTCAAGCCCTTTTCTTACATTTGTTGTTGGCGCATTATAAACCCTTATTCCAAGGTCTATTGAATCATTGTAAACATTAGTTATTGTCTTTGGAACAGTTATAATCTCTGTCTTGTTTATTGTTTTGTTAACATTTATTCCATTAATAATTTCTGTTACATCAACCTCTTTGGTAATTGTTTCATTTATTGTTTCATTAAGAACAATTGTTTCTGTTCTATATTTTGTTATTAATCTGTAAGTGCCTTTATTTGTTTTTACACTTACTGTCCTGTTTGGCTTTAACTCTGCTTCAAATGAATAGTAATCATTTAAATTATTAATCGGCTTGTTGTTTATTGATATTATTATTTCCTTACTCATTGGGGTTGCTGTAGGCTTTGGGCTTTCTATTCCAGCCAGGTTTGCAGAGGAATTCATTATAACATTCCTGATAGCAACTCCTTTGTTGAATGGGTGAGGGTTTATTGCTATAACAGCAAGTAGAATGACAGCCAGTAGGATTATTATCCTGAGATTTGTGAATATCTTTTTTAGATTACCCATTTTTAGTTCTCCTTTCCAGGTATAATCTTAATATGCCTGCATTCTGCACCCACGTGTTTAGGACATCCATTAAAAGACCAATTATAAGGATTAACATAATCTGGCTCAGAGCAGCTGACTGTGAGAATACATATGCAACAACTATTGCTGTAACTGTTGTAAGGGTCATTGTAAGCCCTGTTTTCATTCCATTAACTATTCTGTCTATAACCTCTCCGTCCTTTCTCTTTAATACTTTTGTTGATAGCAATATGTTTGTATCAACACTATATCCGATTAGCATTAGAAAAGCAGCAACTCCTGCAGTGGAGAGTTTAACACCCATCAGATTGATAATTGCCAAAGTAACAACCATATTTGAGAATGCAGAAAGAACAATTGCAAGTGATGGTATTGGCTGCCTGAAATAGAAAAAAACAACAATTGCTATAAATAAAAATGCAAAAAGTATTGCAATAAATGTTTCCTTAAAAAAACTTTTTCCAAGGGATGAGCCCATTTCCTCAACATTATAGTCAAGCTCACCATATTTTGTTTTTAGGATGTTTAATAATTCTTTTGAATCTATGTCTGAAGTGCTTATCATAACCCCTGTTTTTTCACCTAATTTTGTTAATGTCCTTACAGAGATATCTGATTCTGGAAATTCAGATAAGAGATATGTTTTTAGGCTGTCAGCGTCAATATCTTTAGAGGGAATTGTTATTGTAATACCTCCTTTTAGGGAGATATCCTTATCTATAAAATCACCTGTTGCTGCATACTTATAGAATATTACTCCAATAGAAAGTATAAGTAGGACAATAGGAATAATCAATAGCTTCTTATAATTCTTGTCATACCATTCCAACAGCTTGGAAATCTGCTTATTTTTAGCAAATCTGCCCCCACTATTATTCTCTTCTGACATAAAAACACAAGAAAAAAGCTTTATTAATAAATGTTTTGGAAAAAGGTAAAATTAAGAGTTGTTTAGAATAAAGTTTGAGTCTGTAGTTACATTCATTCCAAGCCTTATGAGGCCGCCCTCATCGCCTTTCTTTAGGATATGTGTTGTGTGCATCTCACAGCCATTTAACTTTTTAAGCATTTTAACTGCATGAGCTGCCATCGGGTTTGTTGCAGAGCTTATTGCAAGAGCTATCATTGTTTCTTCAACATTAAGGTTTTCTGAAACTCTATTGAGTATATCCTTTTTCAGGAACCTTATATGGTTTATTACCTCTTTTGATAATAAGTCAATATTATCCGGAACATTTGCCAGCTCCTTTATTGCGTTTAATATAGCTGCAGACTCAGCGTGCATTAGGGGAGAGTTTTTTCCAGTAATAATCCTTTTGTCATCAAGCTGTATTGCAGCCCCGCAGTAAATGTTCTTGTTTCCTTTTTTCTCTTTTGCAGCATCAAATGCAGCCTTTCTTGCCGGCTCTACAACCTTTCTGTCTTCAATACTTATGTCCAGATTTCTCATTAACATTTTTACTCTGTCTGTTGTGTTTTGGTCAACTATGCCGTAAATTCTTTGCTGCCTGTACCAGAAATACCTTCTTATTACTTCCTGCTTTGAGGCTTCCCTAATAATATTATCATCTGTTATTCCGCTTGATATCCTGTTAACGCCCATCTCTGTTGGAGAGTTATATGTGCTTATAAAGCTGTTTTTCATGGGGAAGCTGTTTATTACCTTTTGCATTATGCTGAAATTTTCTATATCCCTGTTATAGTTTATTGCTATTTTGTTGTATTTTTTCAGGTAGAATGGGTCAATCATATTTATGTCACCCTGGTCAGCAGTTGCTGCCTCATATGCAATATTAACAGGGTGATCTAATGGCAGGTCCCAGATAGGGAAAGTCTCAAATTTTGCAAAGCCTGAATTTATCCCTTTTTTCTGCTCATAATATATCTGTGAAAGGCAGAAACTCATCTTTCCGCTTCCGCCTCCGGTGCCTGTTACGATAATAATGGGCTTTTCTGTTTTTACATATTCCTGTTTTCCATATCCCTCATCACTTACAACAAGTTTGAAGTTGTTTGTGTATCCTTTTATCATGTAATGTATGTAAACACTAGTTCCCATATTTTCAAGCCGTTTCCTGAACTTTATTGCAGCAGGCTCATCTTCAAACAGATTTATTACAACAGCAGAGACATTAAGCCCATGCTCCCTTAAATCTTGAATATCCTTAATAGCCTGGTCATCATACCTAAGCCCGAAGTCAGTCCTGACCCTTCCGTTTTGGATATCTTTTGCGCTTATGCAATAAACAATTTCTATGTCTTTCAGATTTTTCAAAAGCCTAACCTTTGTTTCCTTGTCATAACCAGGAAGGACTCTTGATGCATGTCCGTCATAACAAAGCTTTCCGCCAAACTCAAGATAAAGTTTCTTGTCAAACTTGCTTACCCTTTCAAGGATAGCTTTTGTCTGCTCTTTGAGGTATTTTTCTGTATTAAATCCTTTTTCCATTTTAAAAAAATGCCTGTCTTAAACCATTTATAAAATGTCCGCCATCAAATGGTGTAATTGGTATCATGTTGAATATGAACAAAAACAAATTAATCTGTTTTGTGATGACTAGTGCAAGCCTCTGCTTGCTTGTTAATGATGCAGCCCTTTTTAATATAATTGAAGAGCTAAGCCATAGAGCAAGGTTCATTAATGGTCCTGCAACTGCTATTATTGAATGCTGCAAGGGGGTTACACCTGCAACTGGAATAGAAACATACCCTGGTATGAAGAAGATAAATCCGATATTTATGAACTTTAGGAAAAGGCCCAATAACAATCCAAAGTAATGTGCATGAAATGTTGCGTTTATTCCAAAGCCAAGTGCAACAAACTTATGGGCCATCTCATGCAAAACTATTGCTGGAGCAATAACAAGGCATGTAAACTTAAAGTTTTCAATATCAAAGCCAGAGGTTATGGGATCCTGTACATACCTTGGCATCCTTATGATATCCTTAAATATAAATCCAATTGCAAGGGTCATTACAATTAAATCAATTATCTCTCTTGGGCTTATCAACATGAACTAAGCTAAAACCAGCTTATTTAAAAAAGTTGTGCAAAAATATTTAAAGAATTATGTTTTCTTCTGCTTTATGACAGATTTAATAGCATGCCTAAGCACTGGAAAGGGAACATGGATTCACATTAAGGGCGTTATCTCTGGCTGTGAGTGGGATAACATATTCCTTATCACAAATGAATTTGGCAGGGAAAAGTTCAGTTCAGAAAAAAAGGTTGAGCTTATTGTAGTTGATTCAAGCAAACCCTTGTTAGAGCTTGTTGAAGACATTAAAAAACAGCTGAAAGACAAAATATCTGGAACAGAGGTTGCATTAAATCTTGTCTCCGGAACAGGCAAGGAGCACATGGCAATACTTTCTGCTGTTTTGAAGCTGGGCTTGGGAGTAAGGCTTGTTGCCCTTGCAAAAGAAGGCGTACAAGAAATTTAAGTTTATTAAGAAAATTATATTAAAGTTTAATTTGTGTATTATATTATATAGCGTCCTACTATTTTTTACTGTTTCTTTTATTTAATTCTTCAATTTGTTTTATTAGAGCAGGCATATTTTCATATTTTTCATTCTTTAATGCCACTATTTTACTTAGATAAATATTAGCCAAATCAATGCTTTCTTTTTTGCCTTTTTTTATTAAAAGTGGAATCTGCATAAAATCTTCTAAAAGAGTATCACAACCATCACTAAATTGTGTTATAAACTCCTCTTGTATTCCTTTAAATTCTTTTGTAAGCCCATTTTTCATAGCCCTATCCATTGGAATTATATAGTTGTTTA
>Ga0268276_1001733_pt1 | contig 20434 bp, 19 predicted proteins | sample saktaG_4_FD_190145 | JGI IMG/M metagenome (GOLD analysis project Ga0268276, IMG submission 190145) | Saline water microbial communities from Sakinaw Lake, British Columbia, Canada - sak_2010_1_5_45m | ecosystem: Environmental > Aquatic > Non-marine Saline and Alkaline > Saline ... | reverse complement strand
TAAGGCAAAAGGCAAAAGGAAAGTAGATAAAAACGACACAAAATCATTTCACTTCGGCCTTCAGCATTCAGATTATGCCTTTAGCCTTTAGCCCTTTGCCTCAACGCACATAGATTGGATTAGAAAAAATCCAGGGCCGGTATTTTCCAAGGGCCTTTAAATAGACCTCGACACGATAGATGCCCACCTGAGTCAAAGGACACTCAAGAGATTCCACGACTATTTCCCGGAACAGCTCGCCGTTTCTCATGATCTGTATTTTCCCTCGGCACGGCAGACCTATTTTCAACTGTGCCTCACTTTTCAGGAAAAATTCATCTCCCATGGATGCTTCTTTCTCCCCATCGGTGATCATAAAGGAAAAACCTTTCGCCTCACGGAAATATTCCTGGGCCACATAAGCTCTCCCGCCTTTCAAGGCGCCAAACAGGATCTCCATATCCTTCCCGTAATCTTTTTCAAGAGGCCTTTCTGTCAGCACATGGGTTCGCACGAAGCGGAATGCCTTTCGGAAGGGAAATATGTCAAGGTTCAGGCCAAAAACCCTTTTGAGCGTGTTATGATTATCGAGCTCGCCGATTCCGACAACACGCGACTTCTGATTCAGGTCGTCCCAGCGTCTCAAGGTCATCCGCCTGGGACCTTTGAGAAAGAGGGCCGGGAAAAGATAGCCGAAGACCGCTCCGGCATACCCCCTCAGGGACGACTGCCAGTCCGTCATGAAATCCCAAATCCCCATGCCTGCATATCCGGACACTCCCCAGTCGACCCATGGAAAAGGTTTCACGTGAAACATCTCCGTTCCCTCGTGATCGGGATGGGCAATAAAGCCAAATCCGCCCTGTTCGAGGACCTTATCTATAATCCGCTGAGGAGAACCCTCTTCCTGGTCCATGCTGACCGGTTCACGGATGCCGAAAGCAAGGTAATGATTGAACTGCGCCGGGGAGATCTCCTCTCCCACGATGAGGAGCGTCCCTCCGTGCCACCCCTCCAGGCCCGCATCCCGGGCCCCGAGGTTGAAATGATCGGTAAGCATCAGGAAATCAAGGCCGTTTTTCTCCGCAGCCTCAAGAATCTCGGATATGGACGAACGCCCATCAAAGGAATAATTGGAATGGAAATGAATTGCCCCCGCATAATCATAAAGCTTCATTCTTCTTGTCTTTTTTCTTCTTTCCCCTATGCCTGACGCCTAATGCCCAATGCCTGGTGCCCGCCCTTTACATCAAACTCTTCCCGCTTTCGGCGATCACCTGGTCAATCTCCTGCTTCAGCTCCGCCGGCAGACCTTCCATCTCTATATTTAAAAACCCTCTCACAATGAGAGCCGTGGCTTCAGCCTCGCTGATCCCCCGTGCCATGAGGTATTCAATCTCTTCCTGGGAAATCTTTCCGACGGCCGCCTCGTGAGACATTTCCACTCCGGCGACGCGCCCGTCAAGCTCCGGTATGGCACGGATGTTGCCGCTTTCCGCAAGCATCAGGCCGTTGCACTCCAGATGCGCCTTGACACCCGGCTGGTATCCCACCAGAAGTCCCCGGGCGATGATGTTTCCTCCCGTAGAGATTGTCCTGGAAATGATCTCTGCTCTTGTTCCGGTCGCTTCCAGATGAACGCTCCCGCCCACGTCCATTTCTGATCCCTTCCTGGCAACCAGTATGGTGTTCAGCCTGGTCACTGCTCCTCCTCCCATGAGGCGAACGGAAGGGGCCATCTGAAGGGACCGGGCCGGTTTCATGCAAACGTAATTGGAAAGATAGGTTCCCCCTTCTTCCACCCAGACAGCGGTTCTTGGCCTGACGGCCACCTCCTCGCCCCAGTTGTGAATCATGGTGAATGTAAGCGTGGCGCCGCGCTTGACATAGAATTCCGATACGCCGATGTGGAGCGCCTTCTCCAGGTGGGGGGCCGTGGTGCAGCCCGTGATGATGTGGAGCTCAGCGTCTTCCTCTACAATGACGATATTGTGAACATTCTGGGAAATGCCTTCTTCGCTCAGGTAAAGACAGGCCTGGACGGGAAAGAGCGACTTCACTCCTTTCCCGGCCCGGATGAAATATCCGTTATGAAAATCAAGCTCCGCCCTCGCCGTGTACTTATCCGCCCCCACATCCACAGCCTTCCACCAGTAATCCGGAAGACCCTCATACTTCTTCAAGGCTTCCATTGTGGGCAGGATCTCAACCCCTTCCTCTCTCACGGAACAATGAACGGGCGAATGATCCATCTGGATGTAGCTTCCTGTCCTCTTCTCTCCGGTAAGGATCATACCCGCCTCTGCCATTCCCTGCTTTTCCTCCTCAGATACACCGGCAAGACTCTCCTTGTAGACATGCTTCTCCGCCTTGCCTTTGAAGCTTGAAAGATCCAGGTCCGGACCATAGAGGGCCTTCTTTTCCGCCGCGCCAAGGGCCTTTTCTCTTATCTTTGACATCTTGCGCATTCCTCATAGCCGAGATTACAGATGGTATTGAACATCTCTCTCGGGTTCCCGTGGCATTTCATCCCTCCGTCAAGCAGGAGATAACCCCTGTCCGCTTCCAGATAATTCAGAATGAGCCCCGTATGGGTGATAATCAACCCCGACTTCACCCGCAGCCGGCGCAGATTCTTCTGGAGAAGCTTCTTGATGACCTTGCCGATAAGGGCAATATTTTCCAGGTCGACACCCGACTCGGGTTCATCGAGAAGAATGAGATCGGGGTTCTGGGCCATGAGCTGAAGGAGTTCCGATTTCTTGATCTCCCCTCCCGAAAGTCCGTGGTTAATTTCCCGGTCCAGAAATTCCGAAAAATTAAGGCTTTTCGCATAGCTTTCCGTCTTACCGCCGTTGTCACGGCTCAAAAGCTCCACGAGGTCTCGTGTCTTGAGTCCCCTTATTGTGGGCGGCCTCTGAAAAGACATGCCAATCCCCAGGGCGGCCCTTTCATTGATGGGGAGATGGGTCATATCGATTCCCTTGAAGACAATGCTCCCCTTCGTGATTTTGTATCTCGAAAACCCCATGATCGCCATGAGAAGGGAGGTCTTGCCTGACCCGTTCTTTCCAAAAAGAACATGGGTTTCTCCTTCTTTGATCTCCATATTGATGTCATGGAGAACCTCTCGACCCCCCACTTCTACGCTTAAGTTATTGATTTCTAAAGACATTTACAAGCTCCTTTCGGCATCGGGCATTAGGCGTTGGGCATCAGGCAAAAAGCAAACGACGCTCATACCTCTCAGGTATCTTTCTTTCACTTGAACCCTTGAACCCTTGAATCCTCGAACCCTTTCTGCATCTTCCCAGCTTCTAATCCCTTGAGCGGACATGTTTCACATAGCGGCGACTTCCTGCAGAACCGCTTGCCCGTATTCACGAACAGGGCATGGTACTGATTGAAGAGCGGCGCACGGCAGGGAAGGTGATCCATGAAGAGCGATTGAATATCGCGGTACCGGGCGTCCTCATCAATGAGATGATGACGGAGGAGAATTCGTCGTGTATAGGCATCCACCACAAAAACCGGCTTTTCACCCGCATAAAGAAGAATGCTGTCCGCCGTTTCCTCGCCGATCCCCTTCACACCCAGAAGCTTTTCGCGCAGCGACCAGAGTTCCTCCTCAAACATTTTATCGAGATCGCCATCGTACTCTTCAAACAAGAAAAGAATGAAGTTTTTCAGTCTCTTCGTCTTGATGCGATAATATCCGGAAGGCTTGATCAGTTCCTCAAGCTTCTCCTCTCCTATTTTGAGAAGTCCTTGAGGAGAAAGCAGATCACTTCCTTTCAGGTTTTCAATTGCCCGCTCAACATTCTTCCAGTTCGTATTCTGGGTAAGAATGGCGCCTACAGCTATTTCAAAGGGCGTTTCTCCCGGCCACCAGTTAAGGTTCCCGAAGCAGCCGTTCAGCGTTGCGTAAATCTTCAACAAGTAATCGCCGGTTCTCATGCTGAACTATAACCGAAAAAGAACAAAAAAGGGGCACCCCTGTTTTTGTTTACTCTGTGACTTAGCTTTTCCGAATCGCAATATAAATTGTCGCCTTTCCCCGCTTCACCAGGAGCAGGACATTCTCGCGAGCGTCTTTTTTCGACATTTCCCGCTTGTAGTCCTTCAAAGACGCTATCTTCACCTTATTAACCTGAACAATGATATCCTTGGGTTTTACACCGGCTTCATCGGCGGGGCTTCCTTCCCTGACCCCCGTGACGACAACACCGGATCTTTTAGAAAGACCAAGATACTCCGCGACTTCAGGCGTTATATCCTGAACAGTCATCCCAAAATAGCCGCCCCGTGCCAGTCCTTTTTTTGCTGACAGCTCAGTCGTATCTTTTCGTTCTGTAATAACGACAGGGAAAATGTTGACCTTGCCGTCTCGAATAACCTTTATGTCCACTTTCTTTCCGATGTGAACCGCTGCGACCAATCTCAGTAAATCATGGGCATCCTTCACTTTTCTCCCATCAACCTCCGCGATGACATCCCCCGCCCTGATGCCTGCCCTGTCCGCGGGATCACCTTGCACGACATCGGCCACCAGGGCTCCCTCTTTCCCTTTGAACTTGAGAGAATGAGCCATGTCTTCAGTAATGTCCTGAACTGAGATCCCCAGCCATCCACGGGTAACCTTGCCCCTTGTCTTCAATTCCGGGAGCATTTCCTTAGCCATGTTGACCGGAATGGCAAAACCGATTCCCTGTCCCTGCGCCACGATGGCTGTATTGATTCCCACTACTTTTCCGTCCACAGAGAAAAGAGGTCCGCCGCTATTACCCGGATTGATGGATGCGTCGGTCTGGATGAAATTATCATAGGGCCCTGCCCCGATCACGCGCCCCTTCGCGCTGACAATTCCAGCCGTGACGGTCTGCTCAAGTCCGAAGGGGTTCCCTATTGCAATCACCCAGTCGCCGACCCTCAGCCTGTCTGAATCTCCGAACTCCACAACAGGCAGGTGATTCGCCGCTTTTATCTTGATCAGAGCAATATCGGTCTTGGCATCTTTTCCCACGACTCTGGCGTCATATTCCTTTCCGTTCGAAAGCCTGACCTTGATCTTATCGGCTTTCTCCACCACGTGGTTGTTTGTAAAAATATAACCGTCCCTGCTGATGATAAACCCCGACCCGAGGCTCCTCTGCTTGAACTGCCGCTGCGGGGAATCGCCGAAGAAACGTCTGAAAAATTCTTCGCCTCCGAAGAACCGGTCAAAAAAATCGTCACCGAAAGGAGACCGCTGTCCCCGGTTCCCTCCCGACTTAATGATCTTTGAGGTCGAAATATTCACGACGGCCGGCTTCAACTTATCCACGAGATCGGCGAAAGAGGCCGGAGCCCCCGATGCATCCCTGGTCGAAGCAAGCCGGTAGAACTTCGCGGGCTTCGCCGCAAAAGCAAAATGGACGACTCCTACAAAGGAAATAACGAAAAAGCAGATGAGAAAAACAAGCCAGAATATGAGAAAGTCCTGTTTCCCCCCGTGATTTATTTTCATCCTCATCCCCCAATATTTTTATCCTGGAACCTTCAAGGGTCTCGCAGTAAATTCATTCTCTCGTTCAAGGCGATTGTGGCATTGTTTCAAACCGGCTCTTATTTATCAAATTCATTGGCATGTCAACAAATAATATAATAGATGGCTGGTCCTGTCAGGGCAATGATTTTCTGAAGAGAACTCCCTTCAAATAAAGGGATTGAGGGATGTTGATCACATAGGGATGATCACGATCCTGAAAGAGATGTTCCACAACCTCCAGTCTGGAATCCGTTTCCGCCGCCGCCTCCAGAGAAACACGCTTCAGGTCTTCGAGAGAGACATGATGCGAGCAGGAGAAAAGAGCGAGGTACCCTTCTGGCCTCAAAAGCCGCAATCCCGCCAGCATAAGGCGCCGATACCCCTTGAGGGCTCCCCCTCTGGAACTCTTCGTCTTCGTAAAGGAAGGCGGATCGAGGACAATCAGGTCATAGCGCCTTCCCTTCTTGAATGCTTCGTCGAGATAGTCGAAGGCGTCGGCCTTTGCCGTCACCACGTTTTTCAATCCGTTCAGCCGGACGTTGACGGCGGCCAGATCAAGGGCGGGCAAGGACACGTCCACCAGCGTCACGGCGGCTGCGCCCTGCAGGGCCGCGTGAATGCCGAATCCGCCCGTATTCGAAAAAACATCCAGAACGTGAAACCCCTCGCCGACACAGGACGCGACGATTTCCCGGTTTCTGCGCTGATCCAGGTAGAATCCCGTTTTCTGGCTTTCCCTCATCCGGATGCAGAACCGGACCCCCTTTTCTTCAACGACAATCTCATCAGGAATCTCCCCGAAGAGAACCCCTTCAGCCGCATCCAGTCCTTCCTTTGCCCGCGACCGGGCATCCGATCGCTCATAAACGCCCCGGGGGTTGATCACCTGTGCCAGGGCGGAGAGAAGCCCGCTTCTGAGATTCTCCATGCCCGCCGTATTGATCTGAATGGAGAGATACCCGTTGTAGTAATCCGCGATGAGACCGGACAGGTCGTCGGCTTCGTAATGAACGACGCGGCAGGCGTTCGTGTGACGCATCAGGCTCTGCCGGCGCTCCCAGGCCTTTGAGATCTTCTCCCTCAGAAACTCCCCGTCAATCGGGCGCTCCACAAAAGAGAGGATGCGGACGGCGATGGTGCTCTTGAGATTGATGTAACCGAGCCCCAGGAAAGACCCCGACGGTGAGCACACCCTGACAAGCTCGCCCCGACCTGCGTCCTGCGGATACCGGAGAATCTCATTGTCGTACACCCACGGGAAAAAGCGCGCCACTTTCTCGGAAGCCGCCTTATTGATGATCACGCCTCTGATGGTGAGGCTTTTCATAAAATCCTCTTTGACTCCTTCACGAATTGATCGCCATTATAGGGCAAACTCCAAATCCCCACAACACATATCATTAAAATGGTTGCATTTTTTTAAATATTGAGTAGTCTTTAAAAAAACTTTGGCAGATGCTTATAAGATTGCTGCCGCTGATTTCATCATTCCGATTCTCCGCACGACGAGTGAAATTGTCACAACCCTTTTTTTGTCGGTAACGGCGCTGCACAAAATTACGGCACAGTATTCGCGAGGGGAAGAAATTAAGGAATACGTAGATTAATTGTTCGGAGATAATAACTGAAAGGGGGAATGAAATGAATTATAGAACCTTTTCCGAAGAAATTTCCAAATTGATTCGACCGCAATCTTATCCTCTCGGAGTGAAATTGGTAAAAAATGGGAACCAGCTTCCAGAGGGAGCGATCAGACCCTCGAAGTATGGCATTAAGATTTCGCTTTGTCAGTGGACAACGATGGCAAGACGCTGGGGACGAATTCTTGGAGCGGTAGCGGACGATATCAACTGCACGCCGTGCCTTGCAGCGTTGGGCCTTAAACAGATGCAAAACAGCACAGCTCTTTCCGAATATTTCTTGGAGATGGGATACGTAGACAGTATTGAATTGGCAGAAAAGGCGACAAAGGGACTGGGTCCGATACCATCAGGGGAAATTAGCGGTATCGCCTTTTTCCCCCTCGAGATGGCACCGGTCGATCCCGACATTGTTCTGATCTATGGAACACCTGCACAAATGGCTAGATTGGCTGCCGGGTATCTATATCACTATGGCGAGCTTATTGAAGCCAGAACTTCAGGATTTGGCATCTCCTGCCTTTCAGCCGTAAAGTCACATTTTACTGACAAGCCCGCCTTTGTTCATCCTGGACGGGGAGAGCGTATATTGGCAGGCACAGATGAATCCGAGATGTTTATGACATTCCCGGCAGGCTATTGTGAATCGCTTTTAGACGGCTTGAAAAAAACACAGGAGAAAGGAACAAGATATCCTGTACAGAGTTATATGATTTATCAACCGCCAACCATTAAACCCATGAAAAGCCTTGAGGATAAGTTGACAGATTTATGAATAATTTATGCTCCGTATAGGGGTTTATTAACACCGAACCCACCGCTTAACCGGACAGGCACACTCCGCCGGGCTACGTGTGCCTGCGGGTTAGCTTATCGTTAGCGTATTGGAATTGCAAAATGTCTGACCGAGAAAATGAGAGGAGGCATAATGGGCGGCTGGGGTATTGTATTAATTGTAATGGCTGCAATTTTATTCGGTCCCGCTATAATAATTGCAGTATCAAAACGTGTAGCTGGCTGGAATAAGGTGCGCTGGGTTCTGCATTCATTACTTCCTTTGCTTATTGTGCCGCTTGTTATTGCAATTGCTATTAACTTGGTTTTCCCGACAGAAAAAGGTTTGGCGAACTTATATATGAGCACAATATATCCCATCCCAACTTACGCGTCCGTTTGGATAGTTTTTATTATATTTCGGATAAAAAATCCAAGATGTTGAAAAAAACCAAAAGGTTCGCTAACCAGGCACTGAAGCGGATCGCGGCCCCGACGGGCCACTCCCACTTAGCTTTGTGTTCGCTTAAAAAAATAATTGCCGTTATAACGTTATGATGCTATAGTTACACAACAACAAGGGAGGTGATATTATGGGAACAGCAGCAACACGCGCCACAATATACTTGGATCCAGAATTGCATAAGGCTCTTCGTCTAAAAGCAGTTGAAACATCGCAGTCTTTGTCCAAATTAGTAAATGATGCCATAAAAGAATCTCTGGCGGAAGACGCTGAAGATATTACAGCTTTTAAAGAAAGAGTCAAAGAGCCTTTAATCAGCTACGAAGCGATGCTCAAGAGGCTAAAAAAAGATGGCAGAATATGAAATCTATTTTAAAGAGTCCGTTGAAAAAGACTTCCGTACAATACCTAAAAAAGATTTAAGGAAGATCATCCGGCGCATTGAGGCGCTTTCAGAAGATCCAAGACCGTCAGGTCACGAAAAACTTACTGGACAGGAAAGATATCGTGTCCGCCAAGGGCTGTATAGAATCATCTATTCCATTCAAGATAAAGAGCTTACAATTTGGGTTGTAAGGGTAGGACATCGAAAAGACGTTTACCGCTGACGCGAACATGTCAATCCACGCGACCGCTTTACAGCGGCGCGTGATCTTTTTGTTAGGCAGCATAAACTATTATTACTTATTTTATCGTCAAAAGAAGGAAGCCATGATTTAGAGAGAGAACGAGATAATTTGTCAAAAAATCATTAAGAAGAATTTTAGAATGGATATCAATAGTAAATCTTTTTCGGATCCCGACGATAACATAAAGGGCTTCACCGATGAGGCCACATTACGTCGCTGTCGTCACCTCCGCCTTATTGGCATCTCTGTTTCTATTCTGATACTCTGGAACGGCGTATGTGACTTTATTTACGGTTACTCGCCCAAATTGAGTGGCCTTGAATACTTTTCTCCTGCGGTATGGGATACGATTCGCACCGCAGGCCATCGTCCTCATTGGATGGTGATGATGGCACAAACGGCCGGCTGGCTCTATCCGCTTTACGCGCTGTCATATTATCACTGGTGGGTTGGCATGCGACGCGCAGGATTTTGGCTTGCCTATGTTCCGTGTGGACTGCTTGCCTATGCTTTGTTGATGATTGGGGGGATCCAACATGCTGGGTGGGCATTCTTGAGTGTGTTGGCGCAAGCGAAGGCCGTGGTCGGATGCACGGACGAGGCATTTTATGCAATGGCCAACCGCTTTTTGGTCGAACATTTTGTGATGGGGGATCTGACAGCGGTGTTGGCTTTCAATGTGGGTGCCATCTGGCATGCTGTGGGGATTTTAAGTGGACGGACAGTGTATCCGCGCTGGTTTGTGATATTGTCGCCCTTTGGTGTGTTGACTATCACGATGGTTTTGGGTGCCTGCCTGCCCGCTCCGTTTGCAGGGCTTGTGATTGCACTATTTGGGACATGGTTCATGCTCGTTCCCTGTCTTGCAAGCACAGTGTGGCTGTGGCATCGCGCCTGTGTCAATTAACAAAAGAACTCTATAAAGATATTGATGCCTGACCTCCGCATTAATAAGAAGACGGTCAAGGCTGCGCTTTGTCCGCCTCTTATGCGGAGCGTTAGGGCACACGAAGAAGGGCTTATTGGGGATTAATTCTTGATTGTGAAAGCGAAAATAGAACTCATCAATCGTCACCATACCTCTTCAGTTGCTCAAAAAACGATTTGATATCATTGTTGGCTAAGATTGATATTGAGGCAATATATCAGGATTTTAAATCCTCCCCTGATATACCACCTGATGAGTATGTATTTCAAAAAGCTATTGAGGTTCAAAGCATCACGAAAATCTTATTGATTTTTAAAAGAATCGGGTACCGATGTTCTTCCCTTTTCTTACAAATAAATAGGGTCATCATAGGGGTAAGTCTTCGCTTGAATCTTGGATTTGGATTTTGTTGAATTATGAGTCAAAAGCAGACTTGACCCCTCAACGGGTGCACAGCATTTTCTTTGCTTCTTCCACGTCTTCGATCTTTCCGACCAGCATGACCACATCGCCGAAACGGAGAATCGTATCTCCCCTGGGAACGATAAAATCCCCGTCTCTGCGGAGCCCCATGACCAGGGCATTTCCGGGAAGATGCAATGCGTCTATGGAGAGTCCGTCGAAGCTCCGGTCGCAAATAACCGCCTCTCTGATTTCGACGTTATCCGTATGCCTGACCAGCATGTCATACGCCGCAGGAAATCGGAGGGCACCCTCAAGGGCGACGACGACAGCGAGGCCCGGCTGGACGACCCGCACCCCAAGGGCTCTCAACCGCTCCATGACGGCGGGGTCGTCGGCCCTCGATACGATGACGGGTATGCCAAACCGCTCAGCAGCCATCCGGCATACCTGGTAATTGGCTTCCGGATCATCAAGGGCGGATACCAGGGCCGCGGCCCGGCCGGCCCCCAGACTTTCCAACACTTTTTCGTCTTCCGGATTTCCGCTGACCACCTTCGAAATCCTGAAATGAAGCTCTGTCATCTTTTCTCCGGGGCATCTCACCACGTATACATCTTCTCCCTCGGCGACGAGTCGTTCGGCGAGAGGGATCGTCAAGTGATTCAATCCGGCAACAATGACTCCTTTTCTTTCGGCCTCTTTCGCGGAAGGCAACAGCCGGTTGAACAGGACAGGCGAGACGATACAGGTGATGGCCGCAAGCAGGATGATGGCCGCGTTCATGGCCGGGTTAATCACGCCGAGTTCAAGCGCCAGCGCGGATGCGGCGATGATCAGAGACAGACGGGCGGAAAGAAGAAAACCCGCGGCAAGACTCTCCCGCCAGGAAAAAGCCAGCAGATAGGTCACGGAGGGAATGATCTTGACCGCGTACGCGGTGATGACGAAGAGCGGGAGCAGGATCAGTATCTCCCATGATTTCAGGAGCGCCCACAGGTCAAATTCTGTGCCCACGGAGATGAAAAAAATGGGGATGAAAAAACCGAAGCCCATCGCGTCGAGTTTATCCCGCAGGGATGATTCTGCGCGCCCTGCCATGATATTGACGATAACACCCGCCATGAAGGCGCCCAGAATGATCTCCGTCCCAAGGAATCTTGACAGGGCGACCCAGGCAACCATCAACGCGATGGACCCTCTGACATGAAACTGCGTCGCGGCCGAGCCGATCTCGCTCATTTTTTTCAGGATCTGCGACCGTCTCGCGATTATTCCCGCACGAATCGAAACGAAAAAAAGGGTCAGAAGGACCAGAATCACGACGATCTCGAGGAGAACACCCTTGCGCAAAATGCCGAACACGAGGCTCAAGAGGAGAAGGGTCATAAAATCGGCCAGAAGAGCGGTCAGTACAATGGTCTGGCCGTAGGCATTCGAGATGATATCTTTTTCCTTGAGAACGGGAACCACGAGTCCCAGCGAGGTCGTGCTGAGGATCAGCCCCATGATGACGGGGTGCTCGATGAGCCCCATTTCGTTCAGCTTCTGGGAGACAAAAAAAGCGCCGACGAGAGTCAATCCGAAACTTACAGTGGCCAGGAGCAGAGGGTTTTTCCGGAACGGCCGTTTCTCTTTTATTGCAACGCGGTTGGTCAGTGAAGAAAAATCCACTTCGAGACCGGATATGAACATCAGGAACACAAAACCAAATTCGGAAAGAAACTTGATGATAGATGCCGGCGAGATGACGTCAAGACCGCTCTTCCCGATAAGGATGCCGGTCAGAATCTCCAGGATGACGACCGGCATGAAAAATCTTTTGAAACGGGCGGAAAGGGCGGGCATGACAGCCGCGAGTGTCGTGATGATGAGAAGCGAAACAAATTCAGAGCGATCCGTCATTCTTTCGTCCTTGGCGAGGGGGAATGTAAAAGATGTAAATTCTAAAAATGATACAACAAATATCTGCATGCCACAAGGCCGGAAACGTCGGCAGGGAACCGGCGGCAGCAGCGGCGACGTCCGTGCGCACTTCCCTTAATGGACTGAAATATGAAAAACGGATTCTTGCAGAAGAAAGGGAAGAAGCGTGAGCGGGTCTGTTTTCTTGACATGGCGGTTTTGCTGCGGTAGGGTTTGGGCCTGCCGTGTCCCCTGCCGATGCTCCGGCTTGTTGTGTGAAAGGATGGGAGAAATCAAATGAGAAAATTTTTTTATGCCCTGTGTCTTATACTGCTGCTGTCTGGTCCTGTCGCGGCTGAAGAGACAAAGGCCGACGCCGTGGATGTCCTGTCGAAAACCGGTTCAAGCTGGGACGGACATGATCTCCCCGGCTACGCGGCCGGGAAACCGGAGATCACCATCCTGAGGATCAGAATTCAGCCGGGGGCGCAATTGCCGCTGCACAAGCATCCCATCATAAACGCGGGGGTATTATTAAAGGGAGAACTGACCGTGGTGACGGAAGAGGGAAAGACGCTTCATCTGAAAGCCGGGGATCCCATCGTTGAGGTCGTGAACACATGGCATTACGGGAAGAATGAAGGCACGGCACCAGCCGAGATCATCGTCTTCTATGCCGGCATAAAAGGAACACCGATCACCCTTTACAGGAAGAGCTCAGAACAGAACTCGTCCTCTCACCACACCACTGAACAAAAGTATTAGGAGGGAACGATGAATTTTGAGATTATTCGCGACATGCTGGGCTGGTGCGCGGTCATCAATTACAGTTTTCTGCTGTGGTGGTTCCTGTTCTTCTCGCTCGCCCATGAGTGGATCTACCGGCTTCACGGCAAATGGTTCAATATTTCGGTTGAAACCTTCGATGCCATTCATTATGCGGGAATGGCGCTCTTCAAAATAGGCATCTTCCTGTTCAATCTGGTGCCGTATATCGCCTTGCGCATTGTCCTGGGTTGAGCCGGTGCATTGAAAATGTTTCTGTGCTATCTGCACAGTTTTAATACGATTCATGAATACAACGAACAGGGGAGGCTATCATGTCCGCATTTGATCTGGAAAAATACTGCGAGAAAGCCATGGCAGTCGGCGCCACCCATGCAAAGGTCATTCATCCAAGTTCGGTCGTTACCGCTCCATGGGTACGATTCAAGTGTCTCTTCGGATGCCCGTATAAGCACCGATACAGCTGTCCGCCCCATACCCCCACGCCGGCGGAAACACAAGCCACCCTTGATTCGTACCATCGCGCCATCCTGTTTTATGTCGAAGCTCCCTACTCCAAGGAAAGAGGCAAGAACATGATGGCCTATCTGGACACGCTGGTCAAACTGGAGGGGGAGCTCTTCAAAGACGGCTACTACAAAGCCTTTGTCATGCTGGCCGGTCCCTGCGTTCTGTGCAAGGAGTGTGGATTGAATGAAGGGGTTCCGTGCCGCCTTCCCGCAAAAACCAGGCCCTCCATGGAGGCCTGCGGAATTGACGTTTACCAGACCGCCCGCAACAACGGCTTTTTCATAAATACATTGAAGGAAAAATCGGAGACGCAGAATCTCTACTGTCTTATGCTGGTAGACTGAGTCGAAAAACCCGCTGATGGGTAGCCCCACCACAAAAAATAAAAGGCCTGCCCATTTCGGGCAGGCCTTTTTGAGTCACCACATGAAGTAACCATCAGTGGGAAGCGGCTTCCTTCTCTTCCTCTCCATAGACTTCCAGTTTTCCCGACTCTTCCATTTCGCGCAGCCATTTGGGGTGCTGTTTCTTCGCCCAGGCTTTCGTGGCCCAGCCGTCGATCATGGCCATGAACGTGCCGGGGTTGCCGATCGTTCCCAGATAAAGGTGGACGAAGAAGAAGGCGAAAAGGACGACAAATCCAAGGGCATGGAGGGGATACATCCATCTCACGAGGTCCAGGGAAAGACCCATGGGGAACCACATGATGAATCCCGTCACGCCCATCAGGGCGCCGCAGCCGACCACGGTGAGAAAGAACATCTTCTGACCGGGATTGTACTTGCCGATCTCGGGCACCTTTTCCACGTGCCAGAGATAACCGCCCGCACACATCATCCAATCCAGGTCTTCCGGCATCGAGAACTTCCCCGCCTCATGCCACCACATACGGGTTGCCAGGACGAGAGAGACAATAAAAAGGAGCCCGGTGAAATTGTGAACATATTTCAGGGCCACCAGACCACCCATGAGGTTTCCAATAAAATTGAGCTCCCGGTACATCATCCCCAGTCCCGTGATGAAGAGGAGGATGCAGGACCCGGCAAGCATCCAGTGCACGATCCGTTCGAATCCATCCGTTATTTTGATCATTCCTTTTTCTGGCATCTTACTTCCCCCCTTCCGCATGATTATCCTGGCCGACATCCGCATCCGGCCTCTTGGGACCGTGCAGAATGTAATGCAGGAGCGATCCAACAACCACACCGCCGCCCGCTATCAAACTCAGCGGCTTCAACCAGTCCTTCCATGCAATGACGGAAAGCGGAACCTTCGGATCGATTTTCAGGCCCGCATAGACCGCATCCTTTTCCTGGAGGATATAGGCCAGATGCGTCCCGCCGACGTACTGTGGACCGTAGACATGGGCATCGCCGCCGAGTTCCTTGACCCGCTCATTGGCGATTTTCAGCATCGTTTCCTTCTCGCCCCACTTCAGGGCGCCGGTCGGGCAGGCCTTCACGCAGGCAGGTTCGAGATTGTTCGCGATACGGCTCTCGCACATGTCGCACTTGAAAACCTTGTTCGCGCTGGAATCGTATTTGGGAACTTCAAAGGGACAGGCCGCGACACAATCCTTGCATCCGATGCACTTCTCGATATTCTTTCCTACCGTCTTGAACTCCGAGTAGTAGAGCGCTCCCGTCGGGCAGGCCTTCACGCAAGCCGCATCGGTGCAGTGCATGCAGGCCTCATGGCGGAAAAACCACTTGACGCCGTTGGCATCGGCCTTTTCCTGGAACCGCATGATCAAATAGGTATTCGACTGGAGGGTCGGGGGATTCTGATAGGACCCCCAGTTGACTGTCTGTTTCGCCGGCAGATTGTTCCACTGCTTGCAGGCCAGCTGGCATCCCCGGCATCCCGTGCATTTCGATGTATCAAACAGTTTGATGTTCTCAGACATGTTACTTCACCCCCTTCTTCACGACATTGACCATGAAGGCCTTGCTTTCGGGGATCATCGTATTGGGGTCCCCGGCAAAGGGCGTCAGGAGATTGGCCGAATCCCCGAAGGTAAAGATTTCAGGCTTCTTGTCGTTGGGATTGTATTTCCTTGTGGCTGTGGTCACCCAGCCGAAGTGCCAGGGGATACCCACCTGATGAATGGTATTGCCGTCTATATTAAAGGGTTTGAATCTCGGCGTCACGATGGCCACGGCTTCGAGCTCACCTCGGGAGGACCTCACGGTGACGGTCTCCCCGCTCTTGAACCCCCGCTCCTTGGCCAGCTCGTCACTGATCTCCACGAACATTCCGGGCTGCATCTCCGCAAGCCAGGGCAGCCAGCGTGTCAGAACGCCCGTCTGCCAGTGTTCACTCACGCGGTACGTGCTGCACACAAAAGGATATCTCGGATCGCAGCTCGCAATGGTATCGAGCTCCGTCCCCACACCCTTCTCCTCAAAGCGCTTGACGGTGGGGTTGGTCTTCTGCGGCGACATGAGATTCTTCTCCACCGGACATTCGAGAGGTTCGTAATGCTCGGGGAAGGGTCCATCCGCCAGGCCGGGTCCGAAGATGCTGGCCACGCCGTCGGGCTTCATGATGAAGGGGGGCCTTCCCGATCCCGGGTCACCCACGCCGTCGGGAACATCTCCTTTCCACTTCTTTTCCTTGCTGTCCCAGACAATGACGGGATGTTTGGGGTCCCAGGGTTTGCCGGTGGGATCCACAGAGGCGCCGTTGTAAATAATTCTCCTGTTCACCGGCCAGGACCAGGACCATTCCGAATAGAGGCCAAGCCCCGTGGGATCCTTTTTCCCTCTCCGGGCCGCCATGTTTCCTTTTTCGGTATAAGAGGCGCAGTAGATCCAGTTGCCGGACGACGTGGAGCCGTCATCCTGAAGAAGCGCGAAGGTGGGAACAAGCGTTCCCTTCTTGAATATCTTTTTCTCCTTTGTGGCGGGATCCACGAGTTCCCTGTCCTCCAGGAAGTAACCGTTGATCTCCTTCGCGATGGCGTGCACGTCCAGATGATACTTGCCATCGACCCCGGATTTCCCGTAATTCCAGGTGAGCCTCGTGATGGCCCCGGCGTTCGGACCGCCCTCTTTCCGGTAAAGATCCCGAACTTTGAAGAAGATCTCCGTCATGATATCTCCGTCAGGCAGAGCCTGACCCGGAGGATTTACCGCTTTGTAGCGCCACTGCATCCAGCGGCCGCTGTTGGATATGCTTCCTTCCTTTTCCACCGAGGAGGCGCAGGGAAGCATGAAGACCTCTGTCTTGATCTTCGTGGGATCCATTCCGGGACCTCGCCAGAAGGAGCCGGTCTCGTTGTCGAAGAGATTCACGTTGACCATCCAGTCAAGCCTGGTCATGGCCTGCCTTACCTTGTTGGAACTGGCGCCGCTCGCCGCGGGATTCATACCCCAGGCAAAGAATCCGGTAAAGCGTCCCTTGTACATCTGGTCAAATATGTTCAGCCATGAATAATCCGCGCCTTCATCCAATTTGGGCAGGAGGTTATAGGCCCCATCCAGGGTTATGTTCTTGCCGTACATGGACCTGAGGAAGCTTGCCGAATACTTTGGAAAATTTTTCCACCAGTTCACACTCTTCGGTTCTTTTGTTTTCGTCGTCCGTTTCTCATTGTAATCTTTAAGGGTCTTCATTGAAGCCCTCGGCGTTCCCAGATACCCCGGCCAGATATGAAAGAGGAGGGCATGATCTGTGGAACCCTGGACGTTGGATTCGCCCCGGAGTGCCTGGACGCCGCCGCCGGCGATGCCCATGTTGCCCAGGAGAAGCTGGATGATGGACATGGTCCTGATATTCTGGACACCCACCGTGTGCTGGGTCCATCCCATGGCATAGAGGATGTTCCCCGCCTTGCCGCGAACACCGGTCTTCGTGTATTCCTTGTAGACCTCAAGGAGCTTTTCCTTGGGCGTTCCCGTAATCCGGGAAACCAGGTCCACATTGTAGCGGGAGTAATGCTTCTTCATGAGCTGGAAGACACAATGGGGATCCTGAAGCGTCGGATCCTTTTTGATGACCCCGGCTCCATCGGTCTGGTAAGACCACGTGGCTTTGTCATATTTGTTTCCCGTGAGACCGGAAAAAACGCCTTTGTTCTCGCCGGGAAGCCTGAAGGCGGGGTTCACAAGGAAGGAAGCATTGGTATAGCTCTTAACATACTCCTGAAAGAAGAGTTTGTTATCCATGATGTATTTGATCATCCCGCCGAGGAAAGCGATATCCGTCCCCGATCTCAGCGGGGCGTAGAGATGGGCCTTGGCCGCCGACTGCGTGAATCTCGGGTCCACACAGATCAGCTTGGCCCCTCTCTCCATGGCCTTGGTGATCCACTTGAATGAAATGGGATGGTTGGAGGCGGGGTTGCTCCCCATGATCAGGATAACATTGCTCCACTGAAAATCAATGTAGTGATTCGTCATCGCGCCGCGTCCGAACGACTCTGCCAGAGCCGCTACAGTAGCGCTGTGTCAGATACGGGCCTGGTGTTCGACATAGACCAGACCCAACCCCCTCAGAAATTTTTGATAAAGCCAGCACTCTTCATTATCCATGGCGGCGCTTCCGACGGAGGCGATACCATCCGTACGGTTCACGACTTCGCCATTGGTGTTCCTGAACTTGAAACTCTTGTCTCGGCTTTTCTTTATGTTATGGGCGATTTTTTCCAGGGCCCATTCCCACTCGACTTCCTTCCATTCCGCGGCATTGGGCGCCCGATAAAGGGGTTTGTCCAGCCGGTTCTTGTTCACCGCCATCTGGTAGATATTTCCACCCTTGCTGCAAAGGCTCCCGCGGCTGATGGGATGATCCGGATCGCCCTCCGTGTTGACGACCTTACCGTCCCGCGTCGAGACGATGATGCCGCATCCCACGGAGCAGTAAGGACAAACCGTTGTGGTTTCTTTCGTATACCTGATCTTCAGCGGCTGGGCCTGGGCAGAGACGGGCTTGAGGCTGATGCCGACGCCGCCTGCCATCAGGGCTGCACCGGAGATCTTCAGGAAACCTCTTCTGGTGACATCCATGACAACGTGCTCCTTTCTAAAAGAGATAAATTAGAAAATATAAACAGAGATTATTTTCCCCTGCTCTCTCCTTTCCAAGCACGGGAGGCGGGACCGTTTCCAGTCTCACCCATCGTCCACTCTTCATGGAACTATTCTTTAGAAGGAGTGGATCGGAGAAGCTCAATGGTGGGGCAATGTTCCGCAAAAAAAAATTGCGGTGCCATTGTTAAGTGACGGTAGACTTGAAGCCTTTCACAACACCTACAAATAGCGTTTTCTTATATATTTTACAACTGTCACTGTCAAGCTTTTTTGGAACAATACAACAATGATTTCACTATATTATGTCAATATTGACATAGGTCGATCCTCTGCTTTCTTTATTACAACTTGTTTAATACTTGATAATCAATCGACCCATATGATAAGCATTTCTCAATACATATTTCATAATCACCTCCCTTACGGAGCAAGTCTTTGGAAATTAAACATAAAGTATGGCTGGAAAGAAGCGGTCGGGTCGTCTTTGGTCAAGGACGAGAAGCATTATTAAGGGCTATTGACGAGTGCAGGAGTCTCAACGCTGCCGCAAAGAAATTGAATATGTCTTATCGTGCGGCCTGGGGAAGACTCAAAGCATCCGAAGAGAGGTTGGGGATCAAGCTGGTGGAGCACGCTTCCGGACAGGCCCTGACTCTGACGGATGAAGCCCGATGTCTTTTGTCTGAATTTGAAATACTGGAAAATAAAGTAAACGCTTTGATTACTGAGGCCGGTTCGAAGTTGAACTTACTTGGAAAAAGCAAGACGAATACCCATAAAAACAAAGAAGATTATTCCAATCTTTAATCTATCGGCACTTCCCAACTACTGCCCGCTCTCGCCAATGCTGCCAATTTCTAACCCGACAAGAATCTGAAAAGGCATTTATCGCAACTTTTCCTTGACATTGTGTCTTAAATGGCATATGTCCTCCCGAGCCGTTAGACTCATTTTTATCTTTAAAGAATAGCTATCTTTTTTCCTGGCGTAATAACTTTTAGTTCGAAATAACAATATCTTACAAGGGGGTTCTATGGGAAAGATTCATGCCTCTGACGAGTACAGCAAAAAAGTAAAAAAGCAATACAAGGAGTTAATGGAATATTGCAAAGTTCATCTGGAAAAGATGGATAATGAACTGCCTCCGCCTCGCGAGGATTTCAAAGAAATGTTGAAAGAGCGCGGGGTAAGCCGGCGGGATTTTCTTAAATGGACGTCTGTTATGACGGCGGCTCTCATGCTGCCTCCCATGTTCCGCCCCATGGTCGCCCAGGCGGCGGAAAAGTTCAGCCGTCTCCCTGTCGTATGGCTTCACTTCGCCGAATGCACGGGCTGCAGCGAGGCTCTTCTCCGTTCTTCCTATCCCAACGTCGATGACATTCTCTTGGAAACTATTTCCCTGGAGTATCACGAAACAATCATGGCCGCGGCCGGTTACCAGGCGGAGCAGAACCTGGAAAAATGTCTGCACGATTTCGCCGGCAAGTTTGTCTGCGTTATCGAAGGCGCATTGCCTCAAGGATTGAACGGACAGTATCTGAGGCTTGGCGCGAAAGGAAAAACAGGCATTGAAGTCGCCAAGGAAGTCACGTCCAAGGCGGCGGCTACCATTTGCATTGGAAGCTGCTCGGCCTTCGGGAACGTTCAGGCCGCCCGGCCGAACCCGACAGATGCCGCAGGCATCAGCAAGGTCCTGGGGATAAAGACGGTCAATATTGCCGGCTGTCCGCCGAACGGCGTAAATTTCACGGGCACACTGCTCCATTTTCTCATGTTCGGCGGTTTGCCCGCCCTTGATTCACTGGGCAGACCCGTCTGGGCCTATGGAAAAAGAATTCACGATTTCTGCGAGAGACGG
>Ga0268276_1001732_pt1 | contig 20461 bp, 12 predicted proteins | sample saktaG_4_FD_190145 | JGI IMG/M metagenome (GOLD analysis project Ga0268276, IMG submission 190145) | Saline water microbial communities from Sakinaw Lake, British Columbia, Canada - sak_2010_1_5_45m | ecosystem: Environmental > Aquatic > Non-marine Saline and Alkaline > Saline ... | reverse complement strand
TTACTAAATTGAAGCTCGTAATTTCGGCATCATTTGGAGTATCTTCAGTAAATTGAGCTCTTAATTGATAATCACTTGGATTAATTGACAGATTAGCATCTTTGTTATAGGCACTTTCACTGTTTACAACTGTGGTTGATAAGAATAATGGAGAATCATTAAATATCATATTGTCATCTTCATCGACATTACGGTTTGAATAAGTAACCTCAATTCGAGTTAGATTGGCAAACGCATCTTGATCAGGTACCTTTAAATAGGAATCAGCATCAAATAAGAACAATACTGGAACATTATAATAAGCAAATGCTTGTTCTGAATCATAGACAATACTGCCACTTTTTGTTAATTCTTCATTCACAAGCAAAGTGTTTTGATCAAGTTCAATGGCAATTTCAATGACGGGATCAATAAGGGTTACCCCGTCTTCAACAATGACAACATCGTTGACAAAAATCATGTATCCATCATAAAATGCATCATCAGACATGATACCAACTGCATAAATACGAACCGTTAATTGATAGTCACCATCATCTTTTATATATTCATATAAAATAGGAGATTCCCGGTAATACTCAATGCCCATTAAGGTGTTGATACCCTTTAAAAAAATCGTATCGTCATCAACATTATCTGCAACAACGTCCGAATAATAATCTTGTAATTTTGAGTAATATGAATAGCTATAAACCTGTAATGATAATAGGGATATAACCATAACATATAGTGCACGCCCGAACCACTTCAGCATAATATCACACCTTTCTAGAATAGAATACTAGAAATGAGGCTAATTCACAACTAAAAAGGCAAATTTACATAATTTCACTTTACAATAGAGAAAATTATTGTATAATAATAATTGCGCTATCACATGGCGGCCGTGGCGAAGTGGTTAACGCATCGGATTGTGGTTCCGACACGCGAGGGTTCGATTCCCTTCGACCGCCCCATTATTTTTTTTAGGCCCATAGCCAAGGGGTAAGGCAAGGGACTTTGACTCCCTCATCGTTGGTTCAAATCCAGCTGGGCCTGCCAAATTAATTTTAAAGCTCTATAGACAGGGCTATAGCCAAGCGGTAAGGCAAATGGCTCTGACCCATTCATCGTTGGTTCAAATCCAGCTAGCCCTGCCACTTAATGTAAAAGTAGGAACAATGTTTCTATTTTTTTATTTTCAAGTAAATCTCTTTGACCCTTCCTACTATAAAGCAGGAGGTAATAATATGAAAAAAATGATTTTATTTATTTTAATGATTTGTATGGGAGTAGTTGTCATTAGATTTGAAATTAGTGCTGTGGGGACAAACACGTTTCCTGTTGGAAAGAATTACTTGAATTTAAGCAATCTGATCATGAAATCTGATAATTCTGGTTATGCATATACACAAAATCCAATACTAGTTAAGCCGAATCAGCAGTATACCATCGTTTTGGACTATGGATTTTTAGGACAGCATAGTGATTGGTTAGGCGACATCTATATTAGTATTGAAGAATATCCCTCACATGATTCCTATGATTTACTCCTTTTGGGTAATCATGTTACAGAAAAAGCATATGTGGAGTTCATTCCATCAGAAGACTATATACATATTACTAGTTTACCTATGCTTCCATCAAATTACGATGCGATTCTTTATGAAGGGTTGTATACTGATTTTACGGGATTTGAACCATATATGGATCAAAATGAAAAAATAGATTATTATGGTGTTCTTCCTATTGATTACGATCAACCGATGACAGTGGAACAAATCAAGTCATATATTCATTCGAGTGATCCATATGGCAACCCATTAGGAATTTCTGTTGAAAACGATGGATATTCTACAGGAACTAAAGTTCCAGGTTGTTATCAAATGACTTTTTTAACAACCTATAATCAAATCTCGAAGAGATATTACTTAGAAGTTCGAGTATTTGATCAAGTTCCGCCAATCATTCATAATCCTGGTACAATTTCTGTGCCATTAAGTGAAAAAGCAAGTCTAAATGATATCAAACAAATGATTACCGTTTCTGATAATGCTGATGCAATGACATCTAATGATTTGGTTGTAATACAAGATACGTATTCTTCAGCAAACACCATTGGAACGTACTCAATTACAGTTAAAGCTATAGATTCAAGTCTTAATGAATCATCACTGGTGATCACTATTTTGCTGGTTGATCTAAAAGGACCTATCATTACAGGACCAAGCGATATCTATCTTTATACAACTGATGTACCTTTAACAACAGAACAAATCAAAGAATACTATACATTTATAGATGATGTTAGTGGAACCAATGTAGGTGTTATCTTTACTGTTGATCAATATCAGCAAACTCAGATTGCAGGTATCTATAATATTACATTGAAAGCAGTAGACCAGCAATTCAATTTTAGTTTGAAATACATTAGCATTCATGTAATAGAAAACCGAGGACCGGTTTATTCAAACGACGAAATCATTCTTGATATTGATACCGCTGACAATATGAGTGAACAAGAATTAATTGATTGGTTTACTGAACACGCTTTGTCTATGGGATATGACGTTTCCCATGTGAGTATTTTATACAATGAATACAAAAACCATGAAAATGAAGACGGTAGCTACTATGTTTACTTAAATTATGATGTAAATAATGAAACAGCAATGTCAAGAATTAGAGTAGATGTTTCCAATGTACAAAAAGAAGTGAATTACATGCTCTATTTACTGATTGGTGTACCTTCTGTAGGCGGTTTGATTACACTTTTCGTGTTAAAAAGAAAAAACATATAAATATTATGAAAAGAATTGACACTCTTTTAAAAAAAGGGTATAATTCTTTTTGCGCGGGTATGGCGAAATTGGCAGACGCACTAGACTTAGGATCTAGCGCCGCAAGGCGTGCAGGTTCAACTCCTGTTACCCGCACCACTATAAAACAAGAAACGACTTAGTCGTTTTTTTATTGAGAAGAAATCACTTTAGAAGTTTTGTAATATGATGTGAAAATGAAAAAAAACCTTAAAAACTTTCTGAAAATGATGTATAATTAAAATGTTGAATTGTACGTACGTTTTGGAGGTAAATATGCTAGAGGTTGGAACAAAAGTCAAAGACTTCAGTCTAAATGATGCATTTGGGGAAACATACACCTTATCTAAATTTCTAGGGAAAAAAGTGGTTATTTATTTTTATCCTAAAGATGATACACCGGGGTGTACCACTCAAGCATGTGCTTTTAGAGATGCTTATGATGATTTCAAAAAAAATGATGTCATCGTGATAGGTATTAGTAAAGATTCGCCCAAGAGTCATGAACAATTTATTAAAAAATATGAATTGCCATTTATTTTATTAAGCGACGAAGGTCTTGATGTAATTAATTACTTTGGTGTTTATGTCGAGAAGAGTATGTATGGTAAAAAATATATGGGAGTTAGTCGTTCAACCTTTATCTTAAATGAGAAAGGGATCATTACACACGTTTTTGAAAAGGCATCTCCTAGCGAGAATGCAGACGATATAATAAAGATTCTTAAATAAGAATTAATCAGGAGGTATTATTATGGTAGCAAAAAAAGTTATAAAATCTATGGATGGGAATGAAGCTGCAGCATATTGTTCATATGCGTTTACCGAAGTAGCGGGTATTTATCCAATTACACCATCCTCACCAATGGCTCAATATGTTGACCTTTGGGCTTCGGAAGGCAAGAAAAATTTATTTGGAATGCCAGTTAAAGTAGTTGAAATGCAAAGTGAAGCTGGCGCTGCTGGAACCGTACACGGTTCATTACAAATGGGTGTGTTGACCACAACATATACAGCATCACAAGGGCTTTTATTAAAAGTACCTAACATGTATAAGATTGCTGGACAATTACTTCCAGGTGTTATCCATGTAGCTGCAAGAAGTATTGCCGCTCAAGCATTGTCAATCTTTGGAGATCATCAAGATGTCATGGCTGCACGCCAGACAGGATTTGCTATGATTGCTTCAACGGGCGTACAAAGTGCCATGGACTTAGCAGGTGTTGCTCATTTATCTGCAATCAAATCAAGCATTCCTTTCCTACATTTCTTTGATGGCTTTAGAACATCACATGAAGTTCAGACTGTTGAAGTCATGGATTATCAAGTGTTTGATCGCTTGCTTGACAAAGAAGCTGTTGCTAGATTTAGATCAAAAGGATTAAATCCAGAACATCCAGTAACTCGTGGTACAGCTCAAAGTGATGATGTTTATTTCCAAACAAGAGTTTTACAAGCATCTCATTACGCAAGTGTACCTGATGTTGTTGCTGATTATATGTCAGAAATATCTAAAGTAACTGGTAGAAATTATGCACCATTTGTTTATTATGGTGATAAAGATGCTACTGATGTTATCATTGCTATGGGGTCAGTGATTGAAACTGCTCAACAAACCGTAGATTTCTTAATGGCTCAAGGTAAAAAAGTAGGATTATTATCTGTTCATCTATATCGCCCATTTAGTTCAGAGTACTTCTTCAATGCTATGCCTAAGACAGCAAAGAGAGTCACAGTTTTAGATAGAACTATTGAACCAGGTGCTCCTGGAGATCCATTATACCTTGATGTTAAATCCATGTATTATAGCAAGGACCATCAACCGCTAATTTTAGGTGGTAGATATGGTTTATCTTCAAAAGATACAACCCCCGCTATGATTAAATCCGTATTTGAAAATATGGCTGGAGAACAAAAGGATCAATTTACTGTTGGTATTGAAGATGATGTTACATTCACATCACTTAAATTTGAATCAAGTGATGAAATCACTGATAAAGATGCTACTGAATTGTTATTTTTCGGATTAGGTTCCGATGGTACAGTTGGAGCATGTAAAAATATTACAAAAATTCTTGGTGATCACACATCTTTATATTCACAAGCTTATGCATCTTATGATAGCAAAAAAGCTGGTGGTGTTACACGCATGCATCTACGTTTCTCAAAGAACCCAATTCGTTCAACTTATCTAGTTAATTACCCAAACTTCGTGTCATGTTCAACAGACACTTACTTGACAAAATACGATATGCTCAAAGGTCTTAAGCAAGGTGGAACATTCCTACTTAACACACAAAACCCTAAAGAAGATATCGAAAAATTACTTCCTAATAAAGTTAAACGTCAACTAGCACAAAAGAAGGCTAAATTCTATATCATTAACGCAGTTGATATAGCATATGAAATTGGTTTAGGTAGAAGAATCAATACCATCATGCAATCTGCTTTCTTCAAACTCAATGATCATTTAATGAATGCTGATGAAGCAAACAAATATATGAAGAAATATTCGGAAAAGACATATGGTAGAAAAGGCGATGCAATTATTCAAATGAACGCTGCTGCTATTGATGCTGGGTATATTAACCTCGTTGAAATTAAGGTTAATCCTGATTGGGCAGTCCTTGAAGATGCAGTACTAGCTGATACAAGTTCTAGACCAGACTTTGTTAGAAAGATTGCTGACGTTGTCAATGCCATTGAAGGAGATTCACTTCCAGTATCTGCTTTCTTAGGTTATGAAGATGCACATATGGAAAATGGTTCGACTGCTTATGAAAAACGTGGTGTTGCTAACTATGTTCCAGAATGGAGATCTGAAAACTGTATTCAATGTAATGCTTGCGTATTTGCTTGTCCACATGCTGTCATTCGCGCCTTCTTGGCAGATGGCACTGAAGTTGAAAAAGCACCAGATGGAACTAAGTTCCTAGATGCTAAAGGCAAGAATATGGAAGGTATGAAATTTTCTATTCAAGTATCCACATTAGATTGTACTGAATGCGGTGTTTGCGTCCAAGTATGTCCAACACCAAACAAGTCATTAGCTATGGTTCCAATTGGAGAACAATTAGCAAATAACTCACAACAGATTGCTGATTACTTCTTCAATGAAGTAACATATAAAGATTTAGGTGTTGATAGTGCCAAGAATCTAAGTTTCCATCAACCATTATTCGAATTTAGCGGTGCATGCGCAGGTTGTGGTGAAACATCTTATATTAAAGCTTTAACACAACTGTTTGGCGATCATATGGTATTTGCGAATGCTACCGGTTGTACATCTATTTATGGTGGATCATTCCCATCAACGCCATATACAACAAATACTGATGGTTTTGGACCAGCATGGGCAAACTCATTATTTGAAGATAATGCAGAATTTGGTTTTGGAATGAAGATTGCATATGAAACAATAAGAGATCGTATCCAATCATTATTTATCAATCATTTAGATGAAATGCCAAAAAGCTTGAAGGTTTTGGTTGAAGAATGGTTAGCAAATCGAAAGAGCGCTGAAATTACAAGAAAACTTAAGAAACCGATCATTGCTGAACTTGAAAAAATCAATAAGACTTATGCTAAAGAATTACTAGATGTCAAAGAATATTTAGTGAAGATTTCCCAATGGATAATGGGTGGTGATGGTTGGGCATACGATATTGGATACGGTGGTATCGACCATGTTATAGCAAATAGTGAAGATGTCAATATTATCGTATTGGACACAGAAGTATACTCAAATACTGGTGGACAATCTTCGAAGTCAGCACCATCAGGATCTATTGCTAAATTTACTGCAGCTGGCAAGCCAGGCAAAAAGAAGGATCTAGGAGCTATAGCAATGAGCTATGGACATGTTTATGTTGCACAGATTTCTCATGGTGCCTCACCTTCTCAAGTGTTAAAGGCATTGAAAGAAGCTGAAAGCTATGAAGGACCATCATTAATTATTGCTTATGCACCATGTATTGAACATGGCATCAAGGGTGGTTTGACCAATACCTTTGCACAAGCTAAACTTGCTACAGAATGTGGCTATTGGCCAACATATCGTTTTGATCCTAGAAAAGAAGCTGAAGGGAAGAACCCATTACAACTAGATAGCAAAGCTCCAGTTTGGGACAAGTATCACGATTACCTACTTAGCGAAGGTAGATATGCTCAACTTGCTCAGATCAATCCTGATCATGCAGCAGAATTATTGGATAAGAATTTAAATGATGCTAAGAGAAGATATAACATGTATAAAAGATATGCAGCAATGGATTATTCATTGCCTGAAGAAACAAAATAAGTAAAAATAATATAAATTAAAGGCTTGATCCCGACAAAGGCTCAAGCCTTTTTTATTTTCTTTACATTTAATGACTAAGTTAATGAAAAACCTTGACACGCCTATGCAATTGGTTTATGATATTAATAATAACAAAATAGGAGAAGAGAAAATACATGAAAAAAATCATACTAGTATTGGCACTATTTGCATTTCTACTCTCATCTTGTACGAAACCCGAACAAGAAGTAAAAACTTTCACAGTTACTTTTGATAGTAATGGTGGAAGTTCAGTTTCTAGTCAGGTGGTTTCAAGTGGGAATTTAGCAATAAAACCGGAAGATCCAACGCTCGAGGGTTATATTTTTAAAGACTGGGAAACAAGCGATTCTAAAGTCGTTTATATTTTTAATACACCTGTCTTAAATGATATTACTTTGAAAGCTGTTTGGGAAGAAGAACCAATTCTTGAAATGACAGATCAAGAAAAGATTGAAGCTGATATTTTAAGTTTAGAAACGAGTATTTTTGTTGATGCCTATCAGTTGAATTTACCTATTCGAGGAGCAACATATAGAAGTGCTATCAAATGGACAAGTCAATCCGACTATGTCTCAAGCACAGGATATATTTTACCTGTTCCTTTAGATGATGATACAACAGTTGGTCAGATTACTGGTGAATTTTCACTGAATGGTGTTAAGGTGTCTCATGTATTTGATATCCCTTTGTCACACATGCAACAAGTTGAGATAACTACAACAAGAGTCGTACCATTTACGAATTTGACTACTGAATATACTGTTGAAGATGCTGATGTCAATTTATACTTTGAAGACGGTGGTTATGTACCTTATATTAAAGTTGTTGATTTCTTCAGCATATTAGATGGCTTTATTGATCCTGCTGTTGAATTTACTTTCACAAAAGGTGAAGGAACTTTAGAAATTTTCTATCAATATTATGATGAAGACTATGATGAAACTTATGATTTAATCGTTAATATTGATGTCAATGAAAATACAATTACCACAAATGATCCTGGTTTCTATTGGGCTTATGTTTATTCCACAGAAACAAATTATGGTCGTCATATCGAATATGATATCAATAACCCTGATGCAAGCTCTGTTGAAGGTGAAAATGTTGTTTATGATTTAGACGATTACAGTTTGGACATGGCAGTTTATGAAGACGATGTTGTGCTACCTTATTACATTGTCAATCAATTATTTGCTGGTTCCAGTTACTATAACGTTTATTATAATTATGACGGTCTATATGGTATATATTCCCTACCTGATTCTGATAGTAAAGAATATAGCACTATTAAAGGCAGTTCTATGAATAATAAGGATATTCCTGCAGATTTATTGGTTCACACATTCAATATGTTAGCATTTGATTTTGATAGTTTCTACGGATTAAAAGACATCATGGAAGTAGACACATATTATGATTTATTAATTAGCCAAAGAAATAAACTCTTAATTGGTGACCCAGAAGAATTCGATTATGCAATCAGAGATCTATTACTAAAACAGATCGATGAACCTCATACAAGTTATGGATATTCTTCTTATTTCAATAAAGCAACGTGGGCTGGTCCTGAAACAAATCAACTAACTAATTATGGAACAAGATTTACTCAATGGTATTATGATGGATTGGTTGCTGTTGATGATGTTCTTGAAGCCAAATGGGGAGTAAACCCACTAGGCGGATGGACAGCTGGTTCACCAAGTAGACCACATTATTGGTTCCTAGATGATGTTTCAGTCTTATTATCATTAGATGATTTTTACACAGCTGATATTGAAGAAAGTGCAACATTTAATGCAGCTCTAGCTGGTGATGTTCTTAAATTAGATGATGTTAGTAATATATTGCCTGATATCGTTAATGGAACAAAATATTTCTTTTATAACAGTAGTACTGAAAAATTTGATCAATTAGATATATTAGTTAAGGGTCTAGATGCCAGTTATGTAGCAACTTATGGTGCGGCATTAATTGCATTAGGTTATGAATTCAAAATAGAAAGTACAATTGTTACAACAAAGCAAAATGGTTATTATGAAATTACTGTGCAAAGTGAAGATGATCCTTTAGTTGATGTTTCATATATGGTTCAACTTGAATTTGATGAAGATCTTGATTTATTTTATCTTGGACTTATTAATAGAGTTCCAGTGGATTATGCATCATCATGGCCATTGACAGTCGATGTATTTGAAACCGTTAATTCCGATAGTGCTGTTTACTTGGAAATGATGTTTGATCAAATCTTAGCCATATCTCCAAATTTAGAAAATGTTATGCTTGATCTATCATGGAATACTGGTGGTAACGTTGGAGCACTTTATCGTATCGTAGGTTTTATTACTGATCAACCATTTAGAGTCAGTAGTATCGATCGTGACACTGGTGGATTCTCAAGTAGTTATGTCGTCATTGATGGGGTTCCTAATTATAGCAACCTAAATTGGGCATTATTGATTACTCCTGTAACATTTAGCGCAGCTAATTCAATGGCAACCATTTTTATGGAAAATGAGTTAGGCCCAATCATCGGAAAACAATCAGGTGGAGGTGCATGTTCAATTACACCTATCCTACTTCCTAATGGTACTGCATTTACCATGAGTAGTAATAATATCAATGCATATAGAACTGGTACAGGTTCTGATGAAGATCCCTATGTGTATCATAATAATGAATTTGGAATAACCCCCGATTACCCAATTGATATTAAGGACATCTATGATATAGATACACTTTTACAAGTTTTTGTCGATTAGTCGATTAAAATTAGAAATGACCTTAAAAAACAAAAGAAATAAGTAAAATTTTTATAAAGAAACAGTATTAGAAAGCGTTTTTATTAATATTTATGACATAGGCACTATATTTTTAGAATTTTATGGTATAATTATACAAACCAATTTTAAGAAGAAAAGGAGAGAAAAAAAATGAAATTTCCCAAAAAAATGCTTTTTGTATTTACGCTTTTATTAGCAAGCTTCGTTTTATTAGCTTGTAAACCGGCAGATGTAGTAGTAGATGTAGATCCTGTAATCTCAGGTGTTGGTGCAGCTTCAATTGATCTTTATGATGAATTTGATCCTTTAGCCGGCGTTTCTGCTACTGATGCGGAAGACGGAAGTCTTACAGTCACTGTTACATCAAATAATGTTGACAATACTGTTATTGGTACATATCAAGTTGTTTATTCAGTAACTGATAGTGCTGGTAATGTTGTCACTGTTACAAGAACTGTTACAGTTAATGCACTTGCAGTTGAAGATTACCCACTTGCACAATATTTAAGTGGTGTTGACTTATCAAAATTGCCTGCAGAAGATAAGGGTATCCTGTTTGCTGCTGCTGAACGTTATCTATTAGAAAATGTTTATGCTGGTGTTCCACTTTATACTAGAGCATCAAGAATCATGTATTCTGCAAGAACTCAATTATTCAGCCCAGAATATAATGGTGTTTTAGGATTTGGTACTGCCTTCTCACAATTTTCACAAGATGACTCAAATGTCTTAATGTATGGTAGCACTTATGGTAACGTAGGTGAATATACATGGAGAGCTTCATTCAATACAGATCCAACAAGCTTAAACCCATGGGGTGCTGATGATTCAAACACAGCAACATTCACTGATTGGTTTAATGGTGGTCTTTATGATTTCTATTTTGATGCTTCCAAGACTGGTTATGAAATTTTACCAAGTTTGGCTAAATCTGAACCAATCCCTGTTAATCCAACAGTTATCAATGGTAAGACTTATGCTAAAGTTTGGCAAATTGAATTAAAAGATGACCTACAATGGGCATTCCATCCAGACACTGATACATCTGCACTTCCTGCTGGATATGCTGATTTAGACGCTTCTGACTATTTATGGACTTGGCAATATGCACTTGAACATGACTGGTTTAGAGCTAGAACTGGTGGTGGAGACTTTGTAAGCCAAGGTATTAAGAACGCTGCTGAATTTTTAGCAGGTACTGCTACTTGGGACCAAGTTGGTCTTCGTTTGGCTGCTGGTAAAACAAATACACTTGAATTAGAATATACAAATGAAAAGAGTACATTCGAAATTAAGTATGGTTTTGCTGGTGCTGTCCTAACTCCAATCAACCAAGAATTATTTGAAGCACTTGGTAATCCAACTGATGGTCTTGGTGGAACTTATGGTATGACTCCAAAAGATGTTGCATCAAGTGGTATTTATGTTTTAGACATTTGGACTCCAGGACAAGTATTAACTTATACTAAGAATGAATTACATCCTGATAGTGCAATGTATCACTACACTGGTTATCAATATCGTTTTGTTGATGGTTCAGATGCTATTTTCGCAGAATACCTAGCTGGTAGACTCGAAAGTGCTGCTGTTCCTGCATCTGAAGTTGCAAATTATACATCTGACCCACGCGTTAAAACTGCTCCAGACGCTACAACTTGGAGATTAATGATTAATGGATTTGGTACACCTGCTGTTCGCGATGCATTTATTGAAGAATTTCCAGGTATTGGCTTGGATGAAAACTGGGAACCAGAACCAATCCTACAATATCTTCCAATGCGTCAAGCTTTATATTATGGATTTGACAGATATTATGCAGCTGTTGACTTAGTTAAACTATATCTACCAGCTCATACATTATTTGCTCCAACATATTTCCTAGATGGCGAATCTGGACTTTCTGTCAGAGGAACTGATGCTGGTCAAGCTATCGTTGATGATTTTGGTGGTGGATCTAATGGGTTCTATCCAGATGCTGCTCTAGACTTATTTAAAGAAGCAGTAGCTCAAGGTATTGCTGATGGATACTACACTCCTGGTACAGCGCAAGCTTATACAGTCATTACATTAGAACTATATTGGGCATCAAGTGGTAACACATCTGCTCAAATGATGGTTACTAATCTAATTGAACAATATGAAACTTTACTTGTTGATGATGTTAATTTTGTTAAACTTGAAATTACTAATAACGACGTTGCATTCCCAGGTAACTATTATGATTATATGATGGTTGCTAAGATGGACTTAGGTATTGGTGGTATTAGTGGTTCATTACTTGATGCTCCAAGTTTCTTGGATGTATTCTGTGATGATAACCGTGGTGGATTTACTCTTAACTGGGGTATTGATACTACAACAGCAAATATTCCTGTATCTTACTCTAACCTTGATGGTAAGGTTGTTTATGAAATGTGGAGTTACAACGCTTTAGTTGAAGCTTTAACTGGTAGAATCTATGTTAAGAACGGTGGCGAACAGACTTCTTGGTCAAGTGCTGATGACTTAGTCAATGCATACCTAGATATGAACGGTGAAGTTCTTGATAATTCAAGCGATGGATCAGTATTAGCTGGTTACGTTTTAGGTGACACTTTAGAAGCTATTGCTGCAGATGAAGGATTTGATTCCTTAGTTGCTAAGATCGTTGTTACTGAAAGTGGATCTAACATGCTATATGTAATTTCACTTGAAGGTTCAAGTTATAAGATGTACGACCAAGCAGCTTTATTTACAACTGCTGACGAAGCAATCGAAGCTGATTCAGGATATGAATTAGTTGCTCCAGCTGTGTTGTTAACAACAGATGCTGAAATAGCTGCTAATCCTTACATTGCTGATAGTTATGGATATTCTACTTTAGCTGAAATAGCTACTGCTAAGGGTTCTCCACTTGAATTTACTGAAATTTATGCTTGTGATTGGGATGGCTGGTCTGATGCTTATGTAGTAGTTCACATTGGTGATTACTTCATTGGTTGGTACTGGTTATAATCTAAACTATTTCAAAACTTTTACAAATTACAAGTAACAATAACTGAATAGTATTAATAGGGGTGCCATAGATAAATATAGATTTCTATTATGGCCCCCCTTATTATGCTATTTACATCGAATTTATGTGCTATTATATTTAATAGAATTTGATGTAATAACACATGAACTATGATATAATTAAAAAAAATAGTAAGGAAGAGACGAGATGAAAAAATACATTTTTCAAAGAGTAATATGGATATTCATAATCTTATTTACAACACTCACTATTACCTTTGTGTTGCTCAAATTAGCTCCTGAATATCCACCAACAAAAAATGAAGAAAAAGATACTTGGCTTGAAAAGCAAGTAACCGATGGATATTACACATCACAATATTACGATATTAATGATCCAGAAGCTATGGCTGAAGTTAGCCTTATACGATCTACAAATCCTGGTATCAATCGAACTGTATTTATTGTATTCCCAGTACGAGACAGTTTAGTTGTTAAGGTTTTTTATCGTGTTCCAATCGCAACACAATATTTTAGATGGTTAGATAACGTCATAACAGATTGGAATTGGGGAACTTCAAACAAAATTAGAGTCAATGTGCCAGCGTTTGAGATTATATCAGCAAAAATGCCTTTAACGCTTTCTATCAATTTGGTTTCTTTAGTCTTTTACTTACCATTTGGATTTCTGTTTGGTATATTAGCTGCGTTGAAGAAAGATACAATTGTAGATAACATCCTCCAAATTGTAATCATGGTCTTTTTATCTGTACCAGCATTAGTTTTTATATTAATTCTCATTATCATTTTTAGTTACAAGATGGATAATTTCTTGCCTTCCCTATTCCCTTTGGTCGGTATTGAATCGAATGCGGAAATCGCCAAAGGGTATATTATTCCTGTTCTTGCAGTAGGTCTGCCTTCAATTGCAGGCTTAACAAGAATTCTTCGTGCAGAATTATCTGAAGTGTTAACTTCTGAATTCGTTTTGTTGGCTAAAACAAAAGGTCTTAGCCATACGCAAGCCGTACTAAGACATGCGATAAGAAATTCATTAGTTCCGATGGTTCCTATCATTATCGGATCATTTGCAGGTCTTCTAGGTGGTTCTTTCATTTTAGAAAGAGTTTATGCGATTCCTGGTGTTGGTAGGGTAACTCTTCAAGCATTGGCAACTGCAAATTATGACTACAACGTCATCATGGTTTCAAGTGCCTTTTATAGTGCGATCGGTTTGGTCACCGTGCTTATCGTCGACCTTTCATATGGATTCATCGATCCACAAATCAGAATGGGGGCTAGAAAGTAATGAGCCAAAAAGAATACCCAAAAGAATATTTTACACTGATACAAGAAAATGAGCGTCTTCTTGATAAACCGTTAAAAACAAAACAATTGACTTATTTTCAGGATGCGATGTTAAGATTTACGAAGAATAAATATAACGTGATTGCAACTGTTATTCTATCAATCATGATTTTGTTATCTATTTTTGTCCCTATCTTAACACCAAAAGATTTATACACAGAAACAAATTCATCTTTAGTTACTTTACCACCTAGAGTTCCACTCTTAGAAAAGTTAGGAATTTTGGATGGAACAAAAGAATTTAAAAATCAGCCTATAGATTACACTACGATTGATCCAGAAACGGGTCTAGGTTATCCTACTGCAGGATTCCAAGTGGATTATATCATCTTAAGCACCTTAACAAATAATGAAATCGTCGGTGCTGATAGAAGCGAACTATTTGTTGGTGGAACCAATGACTTATACATCAATTTTGATCGATTAGCTTATTCAATTATTTCTCCAGTATTACGAGTATTTGTTACTGGTCACGTCATTGAAATTGATATCGATAAGTTTTCTGATGGAGGTATGGTTAAGGTTTACTTAGCTAATACTATTGATAGCAATGCATTTAATTCGTGGGATGATTTAACATTACTAGGTACTGTAGTAAGTAGTGGCGTTTCCACCATAAACCCACTGGATACTATTGCTAGTGGCACATCAGGTTACCTCGTTTATAAATTCGAGATGACTAGCCCAAGCACTACAGGTAATGAATTTGTATCATTTAACTCCATATCCATTAAGACGGATCAAGGCGCAAATGTTGCAGTATATTCAGGTTATAATTTATCAACATTTAATTTATTTTCATTAGATGATAATATTGAAAATGGTCGTTTCTTGAGACATAATGCAGTCATGACTGTTTCTACATTCAGATATAGAGTTTATGATGCATTATTTGCAGATAAACCACGTACGATCGGTGAAGTCGAATATTTACAAATATTAGCAGACAATCCTGGTATGGAAGATTCGATTGTAGTTGCTGATCCTCTAGATCCAAACTCATGGAGATTTGGTGAAGGCTTTCCTTTGACTAGAGTCACTGGCATCACTCAGATTACTATTGGTGGTAGAGTTTATAGAAATTTCAATGTTATGATGAGTGGAACTTACTCACTTGGTTTTGATAGTGCACCTTATTTCTTATTTGGGACAAATGTATCCGGACAAGATTTATTTACATTAATCTGGCTAGGCTTAAGAACCTCTCTATTGCTTGGTTTTATGGCAGCATTAGTTAATATCGTTCTAGGCGTCATTTGGGGTGCTACAAGTGCTTACTATGGTGGTCAAGTTGATATATTAATGGAACGTTTTACAGATATTTGGGGATCTTTCCCGCAAATTACAATGATTGGTATTATTACTGTTTTGATTGGACCAGGTTTTACAGCCTTGTTTATTTTCGTAATTTACGATGGCTGGATAGGTGCAGCAAAAGTTACAAGATCTCAGTTTTATCGCTATAAAGGACGAGAGTATGTCCTTGCAGCAAGGACGCTGGGAGCTTCGGATAGTAGAATTATCTTCAAACACATTCTACCAAATGCCTTAGGAACTATTATTACAAGAGTTATCTTAAGTATTCCTACAATTATTTTCCTAGAAGTTAATCTTTCTTATTTAGGTTTTGGTATTGGTAATGGACAAACATTAAAGATTGGACCTATCACTTTAACTGGTACATCAATTGGTGTTATTTTGAACGATGGGCAACAACAAATTTTTGCAGGTAATCTATGGATGATCTTCTTCCCAACAATCGTCACAGCAGTATTGATGATTACTTTCAATATGTTTGGTAATGCATTACGTGATGCACTAAATCCACAATTGAGAGGTAACGGATAATGAATAAAGAAAAAATATTAGAAGTAAAAAATTTGTGTGTTTCATTTAGAACACCTAATGGCCTCGTTAGAGCTGTAAGAGATGTTTCATTTGATTTATACAAAGGTGAAACATTAGCAATTGTTGGTGAATCTGGTTCGGGTAAATCTGTAACCAATAGAGCTATCATGGGTATTTTAGCGCGTAATGCAATTATTGATGGCGGTGAAATTCTATATAGCAATCAAGATTTAACAAAACTATCAGAAGAAAACTTCCATTTGATTAGAGGTAATAAGATTGGAATGATTTTCCAGGATCCACTCTCAAGTTTGAATCCAATCATGAGAATTGGCAAGCAAATTACTGAGGCTATGCTCGTTAATGGCGACCGTGTCAAAAGCAGACTACATGACTTATATCATAAAGAGTTTCATGATTATCTAAATGTGGTTGCACAAATTAAAATGGCCAAAAATGAAAAAAATAACAAGATTTTTGAGATAAATTCGAATAAAGAGATTGAAAAAACTAAAAAACGCAGTATGATTGCTGAAGTTAAGGAAAAATATCATAAATCTATTGTTGAATTGAAGAAACGGTTACCTGAACTAAAAGCTAAATATTTGGATGTTAAAAATAAAGCAAAAATTCAAACTCGCCAGGAAACTGCTGATGTTTTAGCAGAAAAGAAAGAAGTCTTCGAAAATCTTAAACAAGAGTTGAAAGACAAAAAATCAGCTTTGGCAGCTTATAGTAAATCAGATGATGGCTATAAAAAAACAATTGATGAAATCAATCAGATTAAAGAGAAAATAGCAAATATCTCTGAAGATTATCGAAGAAAATTCAAGGTTACAAAAAGAGAAGCTTACGAAAAAGCAATTTCAATTATGAGAGAAGTAGGTATTCCCGAACCAGAAAAACGATTCACTCAATATCCATTCCAGTTTTCTGGTGGTATGAGACAACGTATCGTTATTGCTATTGCCTTGACGGCAAATCCAGAACTATTGATTTGTGATGAACCAACAACTGCTCTTGATGTTACAATTCAGGGACAAATTTTGAATTTGATCAAAGACATTAAAAAAGAACGTGATTTATCAGTTATTTTCATCACACATGATTTAGGTGTTGTAGCCAACATGGCTGACCGTGTTGCTGTTATGTATGCTGGTAAAATTGTGGAATATGCAACATTAAATGAAATTTTCTATGAACCAAAGCATCCTTATACATGGGCATTGCTTTCAAGTGTCCCAGACTTAGATACTAAAGATAAACTATTATCGATTCCAGGAACACCTCCTGATATGCTCTTTCCTCCAAAAGGAGATGCGTTTGCTGATAGAAATCAATATGCACTTAAAATTGATTTTTATGAAGAACCACCTTTCTTTAAGGTTAGTGACACACATTATGCAGCAACTTGGCTATTACATCCAGATGCACCAGAAATTCCTATGCCTAAAATTATTCAGGATAGAGTTGACCGCTTTAAGATAGAACACACTGAAAATGAAGTTCAAGATAAACTCGATAATGAAAAGATTAGGAAAAAGGCGAATGTAGGTGGCAAAATTGAACACAAATAGAGAAGAAATATTAAAAGTAACGGGGCTTAAACAGTATTTCAAACTGGGCTCTGGAAAAAGTAAAATGTTGAATAAGGCTGTTGATGACATTTCTTTTTCAATCTATAAAGGTGAAGTGTTTTCATTGGTTGGTGAGTCTGGTTGTGGAAAAACAACAACAGGTAGAACAATTATCAAGTTATATCAAGCTACTGGTGGAGAAGTTTATTTCCACGGCACAAGAATTTTTAGTGATATAAGCAAAGAAAAAGCTGATTATAAAGCTAAAATCAGACAAATTAACGAAACCAAAAAGACACTTATTCAACAATTGAATGAGAAAGTTGCAAATCAAGAAATATCAAAAGAAGAAATGAAATCGAAAGTCAATGAAGCAACCGAAGAATTTAATCGAGAAGCTGCAGAAGCGGTCGATATTCTTAAGCGAGCAAAAAGAGACAAAAGATTTGAATCAATCGTTGATGAAAAGATCATTAAGGCAAAAAATCAACTTTCAACATTTCCTGAATATAAGGAAATTGTAGAAAAATACAAACAACTTCATATTACACATACAGAAGAGATAAAAGAGCTTCAAAAGAGTATTAAGAATAGAAAAAATAAGCTTGAATCCTCTAAGCAATCAAGAAATAAAGATGATATTCAAGCGGAAAAAGAAAAGTTTAGCACTTTAGCTGACGATTTAGCGAAGTTGCAAAAAGAACTCAAATTGAATGAAATCAGACAAAAACAGGACATTGCTAAATTAAAATTCAATTTGATCAATAAGAATCGTCTGTTAATGCGTAAGATGCAAATGATTTTCCAAGATCCAATTGCGTCGCTTAATCCAAGAATGACTGTTAAAGAAATTATTGCAGAAGGATTAAGAATTAATGGTGTTAAGAATGAAAAGGAAATTCAAGAACGTGTTGAAGAAGCATTAAAGATCGTAGGACTTGTTCCTGAACATGCAAGTCGTTATCCTCATGAATTTAGTGGTGGACAACGTCAGCGTATTGGTATTGCACGCGCACTTGTTGTTGAACCTACATTCATCATTGCTGATGAACCTATTTCCGCACTAGATGTTTCAATTAGAGCACAGGTTATTAACTTGCTCAATGATTTGCGTGAAACAAGGGGCATTACCATCATGTTTATTGCACATGATTTGTCCGTAGTTAAATACTTCTCAGATCGACTAGCAGTTATGTATTACGGCCATATCGTTGAAATTGGCGATAAGGATTGCATTTTCGATCATCCAATGCACCCATATACACTTTCACTAATGGAATCCATACCATTACCAGATCCAGAGTATGAAAAGCGCAGAGGAAGAACTGTTAGATATAATCCTGCAAAACAGCATGATTATTCTAAAGAAGCACCATCTCTACGTGAAGTTGAACCCAATCATTTTGTTTTATGCAATACTGAAGAGTTCGACAGATATACTGCAAAAATAAAAAGTAAATGAAATATTTTAGATTAGCAATTATCTTTTTTGCTATAATCCTTGTTGCATTCCTTTTACACTTAATGGTTTATAAACAAGATTTCACTTATGCAAATATATCAGATGTTTTGTTTGTAGTAAGCATCATCTTGTTTTTACCATCAGTGGTTGCCATGACAGGTGCTTACCAGTTGTTTCATGGATTCCGCTATGTGTTTAGAGTCATTATTTCACCATCGTTTAAGAGGGAATATCCCAACTTCAAAGATTACAAAGATGAACGAAGCACCGAGATAAAAACGACAATTTTCAAAGAAATACTCATAGCTTCATTCATTCTTATGATAGTTTCTCTTATTTTAGCAAGAGTTGCAATGTCATGAACGACGTAAAAAAAATAAATAGAAAGTTTCTATTTGCATTAATCTTTTTCATCGTCTATATTACAGTTGTTGTGGTTATCTTATCGTCTTTGAATATTTTTATAGCAAATGAGAATATAAGACTAGTCATTGATGTAGTTATCTTGTTTGCATCCTTATTCATTATATCTATGTTCAAAACGAAATTTGATCAATTGACGAATCTTTCTTATATTATCAAGATTAGAGCAAATCAAGCTGGTGCGCTCAACATGAACCATACATTGACATTGGATCGATATAAAGGATTTTTGCAGGGTTTGGATTATGTACTTTATAGTCACGACAAGCAGCATGCTACTTATTATCGTCTCACTAAAGATGTCATCAAAAAAATGTTTAGTAGGCATATGTTGGAAGTGATTGTTGTAGAATTTACGAATTCGGGTTCATTTTATCTTGATATAGTTGATAGCGAAATTGGTAAAATTCAGCAGTTGTACTTGAAAGAACACAAGAAAATTGATCGTATGTTGATTACACAAATCAAAGAAATCGATGAATTAGATGAAAAATCGAGAGATTCAATTAAAGAAATTGTTTTTTTCAAAACAAGAGTTGGCATTATCTCGACAATTAATATAGGCTTACACAAAGCATCAAAGACTGCTGTCATGCTCTACTCTGACACATATAGCCCTAGTTTGTATTATAAACATCATATCGAACAAATTAAAACAATTATTTAATAAAAGCCTTGATCTAATTATAGATTAGGCTTTTTCTATGTGAACTCATAAAAAAAAACCCCTGAATAACCAAGCGATTGGTTTATTCCAAGGATTTCAATTATCAATTAAGAATTTGATTACTTATTTTCAAGTGCAAGTACTTTTTTAGTTCTTACGAATAAAACGACAGATAAGATGAAGGAAAGAAGTGCTGTGGAAACACGATATGATCCTCTTCCTA
>Ga0268276_1001731_pt1 | contig 20467 bp, 17 predicted proteins | sample saktaG_4_FD_190145 | JGI IMG/M metagenome (GOLD analysis project Ga0268276, IMG submission 190145) | Saline water microbial communities from Sakinaw Lake, British Columbia, Canada - sak_2010_1_5_45m | ecosystem: Environmental > Aquatic > Non-marine Saline and Alkaline > Saline ... | reverse complement strand
TTAACCCGGCATAATTTTTTAAATAATCTGGCACAAGTATTCTGCCCAATTTGTCTAAGGAAACCTCCATGGCTCCTGCCAAAATCATTCTAGAAAAAGACCTTGCTTCTGCCTGAGTCATGGTTAATCCTCTCAATTTTTCAGCCCATATCCCCCACTCTTCCTCTGTAAAAACCGCAAGACAACCCTCAACCCATCTTGTGATTACAATCTTTTCTCCAAGCTCGCCCCTAAACTTTGCTGGTAGAGCTAAGCGCTTCTTGTTGTCTATTGTATGTTCGTATTGACCAATTAGCATGCTTTTTGTATTAAGTTATCCCCCAATTTCGGTAGTTCTCCCACTTTTATCCACATCTTTCCACTTCTCCTTATTTATATCCCATTTCACACTACCCAGTCAACACCCACTTCTCCACTACTTATCCACAGGCAAAAAAAGGCCCCAAATAATTGGAGCTGCCCCGAGGCACGCGGAAACGCGTGCCTCGGGGGCCTCGCGCTATTGTCAAGTATTCGTTCGAATCTTCGTAAAAATTTAGGTGAAGACCTGATATAGATAAATAGTGTGCTGTACTAATGTTAAGTTCATGGGCAGTTTTCCGGATGCCAGGGGGTTGGTTCCCCGCCCAGGCCACTCCTCCATTCCTCCCCACCGAGGTCTAGGCCAATCTTTTGGCGTCCGGAATTAAATCACGGTCCAGCTTTGCTGGAACAGGACCGAACCACATTCGCGGAGCTCGATCCCATTTTTTTAAATTAAAATCACACGTGCGGAGGGTTCTAAATTATTTCTTCCAGTTCTTTGCCCAAACAAAAAAAGCGACTCGCCGTTACGTCAGAGCCACTTATCTATTGCCTTCTTAGGCGTATATTTCTGTTATAAGAAACTTTCAATTCTTTTAAATAATTCCTCCTTTCCTTCGTTTGTTTTTGCCGAATATTCTAAAACCTCTATTCCTCGCGCTTCTTCAACAATTGCTAAAAGTTTTGTCGATCTCTTTGTCTTAGCCAACTTATCAACCTTATTCGCGACAATAATAATATGATGTTGATTTTTTTTAATAACTTGTATCATTTCCCAGTCAAGTTTGGTTAAGCCGACATTGGCGTCAATAATCAAAAAAACTACCTTGGGTCTAACATTTGAAAACTCCAAATACCAAAAAATTATTTTGACCATTCTGTTACGATCAGCTATAGAGCGCTTGGCAAATCCATATCCTGGAAAATCTGCAAGGTAAAAAGAATTATCAATGCAGAAAAAATTTGCTTCAATTGTTTTTCCCGGCACCTTGCTTGACTTTGCAAGGTTTTTTTTCCCTATTAAAGAATTTATCACGCTGGACTTACCGGAATTTGATCGGCCCAAAAATGCAACGTGTGATAATTTATTTTCCGTACTATAATCACCCCCTATAATTCCTTTGGTAAATTTTGCTTTCAATATCTTCATATTTTTATCTTACCTTTTCTAAACTAAAAAAGCACGAATAATTCCGAGCTTTTTAGTCTACGCTTTTTTGAGCAAAGCTACGGGACTAGGTATCGGAGCCAGTTTCTAAATAAAGTTCGAAATCTCTTGCTTGCTTTTCTGTTTCGAGCGCGCTGTACCAAACGAATTTCCATGGTACGTGTGCTTTTGTCGATTTTACCTGCCCGCTATTGTGCAATTTTAGCCTCGCCCTCAAGTCTTTTGCCGAACCAAAATAGAAAATGTGAGATTTTGAACTTAGTAGAATATATGTATAAAACATATTACTCGCCATAGCATGCTATCTTGCATTTGATACCTACAGAATAGCATGCTATTCTGTAGCCTTGGCGAAGGATAGCTGAATGAGTCAGTTGTGAACTCAATCCCCTAAAGGGAAATTAGACCCTTTTGAATTTTCCAACTGAGGCGTCCTAGTAGGTCTACTATATCACAAATTCGGCAAATCTGACAAATCTGACACGATTTAGAGCAAAATTAGCTGTGTCTCACTTTTTTAACTTTTAGTCGGGAAATGAGACAAATGAGACACAAAGCACGTGTATTATTCAGTCTCATTTAAGACATACTCGTGTCCGATTTACGACTAAAATGCGACAAATGCGACAGTACTATCAATTGTTACAAAATCAAAAAAGAGACACACCTGTGTCTCTTTTTGGGGTACGAATTATGTTTTTATAAATTTACAACACCCCAATCGCCCCAATCACCATGTTCGCATTTTTCCCAATCATAGATATCTGTATCGTTTACTATCCATCCATGGTTACGTTGAACAACAATCCCGCCAAAAAGTTTTTTATTGCTTTGACTGGTAATATATTTTTGTAAAGCTTCTGCTTTGGCCTTTGTATAGGTTTTACCATCGCGATCGCCGGTATCTTTAACCTCAAATAAACCAAACCTGCCATCTGATAATTTAACCAAATAATCAGGATAAAAAGTACTAATGCTACCAGCGTATTCGTATTTAATACCAAAATAGTCTTGTTTATTCTCACCATTCTTCCACCACCAATCTATCTTTGAAATGTTTTCAATTAAAAAAGACTCGAACTCTCGCTCAGGATTTGAACGGTCTACGCTTAGATAACAAGGATTATAAACATATTTTTGAGCCTTAACAATTTCGTCTATGTGCTCGTTATAAAATGTCTCTATCGGAAGTTCAAGGGTATACAACTGTTCACTTTCTTCAACGCGCTGACGGACTTCCTTTGCCTTAACTGCAACGTATTGATCAACGGCTTGTAGTAAAATATGTTCAAATACAACCCTATTTTTATTATGTAAAAATATTAATTGTGCCAAAAGCGATGGATCCGACCATTCTTCGGCGCCAAGCGTTTTATTAAACCAAAGATAAATAGCGGTTTTGACTGCCGGCACAGATCGTTTAATATTTTTAAAAAACCCCAGATTATTTTTGATAACTTGCTCAAAGAAAATCTGCAATTCGTCAGCTGCGACATTTAATTTAGCCAATGCGTCTGCTCCTATCTTGCCCTCAAGATTATCAAAACTTTTTACATCTAGTTTGGTGTCGGCAATTAATTCTTGCTGATATTTTTTAGTATCGAGATTAATTCCCGTAGATTCAACTTTTTTTACATTTTCTTTAAAACTTTGACTTTTCCCAATGCCAAAATAACTATTAGCCACCTTTTCAAATACATCCGTGAAACTTGAAGTAACGTCGCCATAATCAGCACGGGCTTTATAATAAGATTCAAGCTTAATTGGTTTATACTCTTTAATCCTTGTAGCTTTAAGATGTTTAATTATGTTCGGGTTATATTCTTCCTTTTTAACGGAAATCGACTGGATATTAGTGTAAATATAACCCTTATTTAAAATTTCATTGGCATAATGCCTCTGTTCGGGCATTCTTAAAATGCGACCAACGGTTTGTATTTCAAAAACAATATTATGTGTTTCTCGAAATTTAACTAAAATATGAGCTCGAGGACAATCCCAGCCGGTATCAATCGCTTGCTTAAAAATTAAAAATTCAATTTCATTGTCAGACTCCGAAATCCAATCAATAGTATCTGATTTTTGTTCAGCCAACCATATGGCCATTTTTTCATTTTTTTCAGTAATATTTTTACTAGCTAAAAACTTTTTGATAGCCTCAATTTTTTGTTCTCCAGCCTCTGCCGTTGGAATCTGCACTAAAACCAAAGGATTAATATTTGATCCTTCTTTTTCAAACGCTTTTTTGAGTTCAATCCTTTTTCTGTATGCAGCTTCTAGCACTGCTGTTTGCGAATCTTCTTCTGATTTTGCAATCTTTTCTATGTCTTCGTTAATAATCAGTTCTTTTTTGATCATTCCTTCTTCAATCACATCTTTCGAATTAACTTTTATATAGCCAGCTTTAGTTTCAAAAAGATCTGCGACAGTTGGCATCAATTTTGGCGTTGCACTCATCTCCATAACCAAATCAGCCGAGATAATCTGCCTTAATTCTATGGCTCTTTCACTTGAGGCATTCGTATGACTCTCGTCAATAATTAGAATAATCTTTCTTTGCTCTCTAGTTTTTTCTAAAACATCTCTGAAATTTAATTTTTCGCCTTCTCTCATTAAAAGAACCTTCCATTCACCAGTTTTGCTATCCTTGCTTCTTAATTTTTCCCAGTTAGCAACCACTACTTCATTTTTAACTATTCTCTCTCGCCCACCTGAAAATTCTTCCTCAGCCAAAGTAACTCTAGGAAAACCACCAAAAACTTTTTCTAACGCATGTTTACTTTGTAAGTGTAACTCACCTTTTCCAATGCTCATCCAAACAAAACAAATGTCGTCACTTGGTAATTCTTTAATAAGACCTTCTATGAATTTAGCCGTCATGATTGTTTTGCCCGATCCTGTGGGTGCCTGAAAAACCAGCGCTTCTCCTGGGCCATCAAAATTCAACAGCTTAACGGCAGTTTCTATTAATTGATCAACGGCTTTTTCTTGGTATGGTTTAAGATTAATATTCATAAATTTGTTTGTATACATCTAATATCTTTTGAGGAATTGGTTCTAATGAAACATTATTCCAACCAGTAAAATCGCTTTTATTCAAACCAAGCGGATTTAATGTAAAACAATAGAAAATTTTATCACCATCAATTTTGTTAAGCTCTTTTTTAAAATCAGATAATGTTTTGTGGTCTAACGAATAATACACAGCTAAAATTTTATTTCCTTGTTGAAAAATACGGTAATCATTTGTTTTTTTTATCTCGTCAAAAATACCCTCTCTTAAACAAAGCATCTCTGTACACTCTTTTGTTATACGAATTTTAAAATCATCTTTATTAGAAGCGTTCTTTACAAATTTTGTTTTGAAATATTTTAAATTTCCTCCAAGTGGTTTGGAATCTTTATATCCTTTCATCACTTTTTCTAAGCGGGGATATGTTACTCTGTGACAAATTCCATATTCTTGCATTTCATTATCGCTTAGTCCTTTTTCTCTCAACTCTTTTTCTAAACCATTGATCTCGTTATTTGTGCAAAGAATAAATTGGCATCCGTTGTCTATTTCTTTGTTTAATTCTAAAACCGCATGGCCTGTAGTGCCTGATCCAGCAAAAAAATCTAACACTATCGGAGATTCTTTATCATTTATGAGTATCCGAATTGCATCTTTCACGGCATAAAGAGACTTTGGGTAATCAAAAGTTTTGGGTTGACCCATTATATCTTCGAGTAGTTTTGTTCCATGGCTCGCTGCGTCATATTGAGGATTGTCCCAAACAGTTTTTGGTTTACTTTCTTCTTTTAACCGCTCTTTAATTTTTACAGTTAATTTACCTCCTCCATTTTTCGTAATGACAACGTCTCCTTTTTTAACATCCTCCACAAGGGTTGGCCGCGTTCTTCTCCAAACTCTCTTTGCTCCCTTGGAATCGATCGGCCATATTTCCACACTATTCGGAATATTCTCTATTGAAATTATATTTTTATTTTCGTTAAAATAAATTGGATAATAAGAATTTGGACGCTCTTCTGGTGTTGAATATCCGCCGGTTCTTAAAAAATCTCTGTATTTGAATTTTGATATCGTATCTTCAAAAGTGTATTCTCCAACGCGGTCTTCAGATACTGCTATATTGCCAACTTTTGCTAATTCCACGTTTTTTGCATAGAACAAATAATATTCATGGCTGGTGGCAAAAAACTTGTCTGTAGTTCTACCAGATTTTTTATTAACCACGACAACGTTACCCAAACGATTTTGTTCTCCAAAAATTTCGTCCATCAACATACCCAACGTGAACACCTCGTAATCATCTATTGTGACAACAATTATTCCGTCTTCCTTGAGCAAATTTTTTGTCAAACGTAATCTCTTATCCATGAAGGAAAGCCATTTGCTATGGCGATAAGAGTCTTCTTTATCGATATAATTGTTATCGTATTTCCAAGTCTTATTGCCAGTGTTGTACGGCGGATCAATATAAATAACATCAATTTTATCTTGATGTGTGAAATTCAAAACTGACAAAGCATGGAAATTGTCACCCTCAATAAGAATATTTACAGGTCCGCCATTATTGTCGATAATCTCTTTATTCTTAACCTCTTTTAAAACAGGCAGAGCGTTTTCAGCATCTTTCTCAAATTGTTCTTTTACTTTCTCTTCATCCCAAATCAGCCCATATTTCTTTCGGGATTCGATTTTTTCAATAACTTTAAGCAAATCTTCTTTTTCTAATTTTGAGTAATCTTTTGCCATATTTTATTTATATTAACTCTTTTAATAACTTTTGGGAAGTTTAGTTACCGACAGCTTACCAGCTGATGGGGTCTGGACTCCTTGGCACCGTTGCGTCATCCTTGTCCTTGCAAAGGTCGAATGTGGGATGTAAACAATTAAAACCAAAATTATGCAACAAATAACAACAACGCAAAATAGTCGACAATCCCCCGTCATAATCGAGCCTACGCTGAAATATTGCCTCTATGCGAGGAAATCTACAGAAGCTGAGGATAAACAAGCCTTGTCCATAGAATCGCAGGTAAAAGAGATGTTAGTGCAAGCACAAAGGGACAATTTGAATGTTATAGACATTAAGCGTGAGGCTCATTCTTCAAAAGAAGTTGGGCAAAGAATCATTTTCAATCAGATGATTTCTGAAATCCGTGAAGGTAAATACAACGCCATCCTCACATGGGCTCCGGACAGGTTAAGTCGTAATGCAGGGGACCTTGGATCGGTGGTAGATTTAATGGATCAGAAACTACTTATTGAGATAAGAACACACGGACAAAGATTTACCAATAATCCAAATGAAAAGTTCTTACTGATGATTCTTGGAAGCCAGGCGAAACTCGAAAATGACAATAAGGCAGTCAATGTAAAGCGAGGATTAAAAACACGATGCGAAATGGGATATCGGCCTGGCGTAGCGCCAACGGGCTACCTCAATGAAAAACACGTAGACAAAAAATGCCAGTGCAGAATAGATCCAAAACGAGCTCCTTTCATTAAGCAGATGTTTGAGAAAGTAGCCAATGAACAGTGGTCGGGCAGAAAAGTATATATGTGGTTACGAGATACAGGATTCAAAACCAAAACCGGAAAACCCTTGGTGCTTGGAAACATTTATCTTATTCTAAGAAATCCATTTTATTATGGCGAGTTTGAATATCCGGTAGGTAGCGGAAATTGGTATAACGGCAAACACACTCCAATAATATCCAAGGAATTATTCGATAAAGTGCAGACCACATTAAATGAAAGGTATATACCAAAGACAGAGTCTAAGGAATTTGCCTTCACAAAATTAATTAAATGCGGTTACTGTGGATCCGGAATATCTGCTGACGAAAAGTTTAAAAAATTGAAAGACGGCGGAGTAAACAGACATGTCTATTATCTCTGCACTAAAGCAAGAAATATAGAATGCAAAAATCCTGCAATAAATGAGCCGAGCCTAATAGCTGAATTTATTGAACTTATGGATAAAATAAATTTAGATGAACTCGGAGTAAAAGCTACAATTCAAAATGAGCTGGCAAGATTCAACAAATTTAGAATCGGTGTGCTGGGCCATAAAAAAGAAACTCACGATTCAGATATCGACGTGAGAAATTATACAAAATATCTTCTACGAGAAGGAACGCTTATTGAAAAACGAGAACTCCTCTACTTTCTTAAAAGCAAATTAGTATTAAAAGATAAAAAAATTACACTGGAATAACTAAAAAGGCATGGAAATTTCCCTGCCTTTTTAGTTTGACGCATTATTATGAACTGTAAATCCGTTAATCTCAGATAAAATAATTAGCGATCCGTCTTTCGGTTCTGTCCACATGATAGCATGTGCATTTTTTATTGATTGCCCCGGTGCAGGAGCTCCGTCAAGTGGTGTTCCAAAACGACTTTTAATATCTGGAATCATCCTAGGATCAAATAAAATATGATGTGCAACTACTAAAACAAATTCATTGTTTGATAAAGTTATATATCCTAGCATTGTGATATTCAGCTTTTCAAATGATTTAAGTAGGTCGTCGGGTTGTTCTTTAGAATAAAATACATCAACTCTGACAGCACAACCGGGTTTTGCAATAGGTAAAGCAAACTTCATTTTTTTCTTTACATCTTCGCCTTGTGCCTTGGGAATATCGGCTTTTAAATAATCCGTAGGAAATTCAATCGAGACCACGCAGACGGCACCCTTATCTGGAGTTGATGGACGAGTCCACCTTAGTGACTTAAGAGGATTATAGCCCTCGTCTCTTAATCTTTTTACATAATCACTTGTAATCCCCACTTGGCAATTTTTATTATCTTTAGAATTATCTGGATGAATACTTAATTTCAAAGAACCACCCATCGTCTTAGCGGATATATAGATAGAATCTTTTTTTGAACTAATAAACCAAATTGATGACCTGTAATTATTATCATCGTCAATTATAAAAAACCTAAACTTATCAATTTTGTTATCCATTAAAATTAACTCGTCCATTCATTTTCACCAGTTTTTTTATAAACAAAATCCATAACTTTTTGAAATCTCTTTTGTGCCTCTTTATACTCTATTTGTTCCTTAACTTCTTCTTTCCTGCCATTTTTAATTTTCCAAATTGATTTTTCATATCGATGAAGAAGAAAACGAAATACACCATATGGCTCGTACCAATACCTTGTATGAGATCTAAGTTCGATAACCATTTTCTCTCCCAGGAGTTTATCTTCATTTCCATATACGGTCATCTGTGCCTGCATGAGTAATCCATCAGGGTCGGAAAAAGTGCCTTGTTTCAAAAACCATTGATATGAATCAAATAATTTTTTATTTCTAGATTTTAGAGAAAAAAATAATTGAGTACCAATAAAAACTACACCTGCCCCGATAAGGGCTGAAAACCATTGTGTATTCCACCATTGGACATGAGAATTTATTTGGATGGTATTATCTAGATGGCTTATATTTTCTGCAACAGTATTTATAGAATTAGCTAGATCTGTATTCATAAAAAAATACTAACTTAGTCATTTGACTTAGTATATAGTGGTCAGAGTGACTAACCCCGTAGCCTAGTGCCGTTCGAGTCTCAGACACTTACGGGAATTTTATTTCGAACTTTTTCACCGAAATAGTCGAGGCGTCTCGGTTACTCGGCGTGTAATATGACTGCTGCGGGGCTAGGGCTCGAACCTAGAATTTCTCCTTCAAAGGGAGACGTGTTACCGATTGCACCACCCCGCAAAATATTTACAAACAATTCCTAGAAATACCCTCAACCCATCCAGAAATCTGCCTGTTTAAATTTGAACTATTTTTTACCTTAACTCTCAACAAACCATAATAATTTTTTCCTACATTCTTTCTTTTTGTATTTATTTTATTTTTTTTAAAATAAATATGCTTAAAGTTATCGCGAGCGAAACCAGTGTGCTTTGACCAATAGCTTATCGCTCTGTCGATATTATCTTTGTGATTTTCGTGAATATAAATATCCAAACCGATATTTTCTCTCGATACTTTTATATTTTCCGAAAGCCATCTCAAAAAGATTCTTATCATGTATGGATCAGAATTTGAAAATTGCGCGCCAGAACCAGGTCGACAATCTTTTTCTTTGTTCCCCTCTGCCCAATACAGCGCTATGCCGACTAACCACAATTCTCTTTTTGTTATCTTTCCCACCTCGCTACGCGCCTTGTCCTTGATTCTACTTGTAAGAGCGATCCTAATTTCTTTTTTTCTTTTTGCTCCTTTTAATGCAGACGCCAACTTCTTATCAGTTAACCTTTGCTTCTGCTTTTTACTTAACCCCACGCTTCTTAGCCATAAAGACAAACTAGATTTAGCCACTGAAATTTGTTCCAAAATTTCAGTATACGAAAGTCCTTGCTTCCTTAACTCGATCGCTTTATTTTTCTGTTCTATTTTTGCCCGCATATTCGAACTATGGTTTATATTATATTAATTATAATGCCATAGTTTGAATAACGCAACTACCACAATCAATTCAAATAAATATTATCATTTTTCTGCTGGTTTTTCAATCGTTTGGCCATTCGAATCCAAATAAAAATTAACTTCGTCAAAACTCATTTCTTTTGTCTCTTTATCAATCTTTACTTCTACGCCCAAACCATTTCGCGTGTTTTCTGAAAAATACTGGTCAAAAATAAAGTTTCCCAAAGAATAATAAATCATTTTGCCTTGGTATTCTTCTGACGGCTGTATTACGTGTGGATGTGAGCCTACAACCAAATCCGTTCCTGCATCAACAAATTTATGTGCAAGTTCAACCTGGCTAGCGGTTGGATTTTTGGTATACTCTACTCCCCAGTGACAAAAAACTACTACAACATCTGCTTGGGGTTTAACTTTTTTAATTTCATCTATTGTTGCTGTCTGCTCTGCTGGCAAATCACCGGTCAAAAATTCATTGTAGCTTACAAAAGCCATCTTAATCCCGCCAACATCTTTTATAATAGACCCTTGCCCATTGTGAACTCCTGCCTGCGCAGGCAGGCCAAAATAACTGACTCCGGCTTTATCTAAATAATTTTTTGTTTGCTCAACCCCATCGTATCCAAAATTTAAAATATGGTTATTCCCCAAATTAACCACGCCAATATTTTCATTAAAAAGAGTTTTTGCTACGCTTGGGTCAAAAGTAAAATAGTAATTAGCTGCACTCTCTGGAATCGAACCAATGCTTACAGACTTATTGTTTGTAACAGACCCTTCAAGATTTGCGACAACCAAATCATTTTCTGAAAGTATCGGCGATATTTTATTAAAAATAAATTCATTGCCCCCGTTTTTGGCTGCATAATATCTTATTCCCCTATCAAACATTAAGTCGCCCACAAACAAAATTTTTACATAATTTTTGAGATGAATAATTGTTGCTGGTTTTTGTTCTATAACCTGAATTTGAGGCTCGGGTGTGTTAAAAACCAAATACCAAATAGCTGCTGTTAGAACAGCAGCTATTGATAATACCGATATAACCGTTTTTATGCTTGATTTCATTTACGCTACTTGCAAGCCGTGGTAGAAGAAACACATTTTGTTTTTCCAGAAACTCCGCCACTGCCGACGCATAAATAGTCTACCCCCGACAATTGTGTTGAAACGCAGTAATCCTGAACGCCAGCAAAACAGGCCGGCTTGCTAGCTCCCCGATCCACTATGTCGTTATTTAGCGTGATTAATGACTCGCCGTAATCAGCAAGATACCCGTTTAGCAATCCCCTAGTACAAAGTGAGGAATAACTTTGATCTGCGTCAAACACCGACTGAGCTATAAATCCTATCTGACCTATATCTGAGCTTATTCCTTGCATTTTTATAATAGGCAAAAGAATGTCTTCTACTTTTTGCGCATCTTTTGGCTCTTGGATTAAAGCTGGCTTGTTAAAATCTGAGTTAACTTCACTAAAGTTAATCACCACCTTCATATTTATCCCTTGAGATATCTTGTTTAAATCTACCGCCTTGTTAATTTTTACCTGATAAAGAAGATAATCTTTTTTACCAATCCACATTTCTACATTTATATCGCCCACTGCATCTGTAAAAGTTTTTACAAAAGCCCCCGCCATATTCTGTGCCAATGGGCTAGAGCCGTCTTGAGACTCTGCTGGCATTGCCGAGGCTATAATCTTGTTTAATAAATCATATAATTTATCCTTGCTTACGGTCGCCAAATAATGATAGGTGGCTTGATCTAACCCAGAAGGCGCCCCCACTTCATCGCTTAACTGCTGATAATTAGAAAACAGATTTTCTGTTGATAATATATTCCTGATTTTATTAACTGCAACGGAACTGCCAATTTGTGAGGCATCAATAGATGGCACATTAGAACTGGAAGCCTGCGATAAAATATTTATAGAATCCTGGTCGAGCTTAAACCACTTTCCAGACATTTGAGAAAGATCAAAATCGAGAGAAGAATAATCACTTGGCACCGAAACGTTACTAAGTTTAAAATATAATGTACTGCCCAACCCCACAACATCTACATTGGCCGAGGCGACATCCCCGACAGAACCGGGTAAGCTAAAATCCGTTGTAAGCGTCATATTTACTTTTGCATTGCTGGCATCTGCTAGGTCGCTTCCTCCGTTTAAACCAATCGACAGCTTTCCCTGTGGCTCGCCGTTGCTATCTGTAACTCCAACTTCTATCTGGGTTTTCGTTTGCGAAGAATTTATATTCGCCATGTTCGCAAACATTTTGCTGACAACTGTCTCAGGACTTGGTGCGAAAGGATTCCACAGAAGATTTATATACTGGCCTGCCACAAAATATCCCACTCCGCCCAAAACAACTAAAATAATCAAAACCATCAGAAGCTTCAGGCCAAGATGTGATTTTTTGGCGGGCGTTGTTTCGTGTTGCGGTTGCATATTCATAGCGGGGCTTTGAGGCTTATATTGTGGCTGTGCCTGCGGTTGTACCGGATGCGATTCCGGCTGATTAACGGGCTGGGCTTGAGTTCTAATCTCTGGACGGCCAGAAATCTGCGTTTCTTTTGGCTGTTGCTGGGTTTGCTGCTGCGGACGCTCCTGAAATTCTGGCTGTTGCTGAGATTTTGGTTGCACGCTTACCTGCGGTTGTACCTGTGCTCCGGCTTGTGGCTGATTAATCGACGTAAACGCTTCACCAACCTCTATTTCTGTCCAGCCATTTTTATAAAGCAAAGCTCTCGTCTGTTCTTCAGACTGGCCCGCTTCCTTTGCTTTTTTTATATAATCAACTAATTGTTGTTCTAACATATTTTTTAATATTTTATGTTTTTATTATTCTATTATACCTCTTTTTCAAAAAGCAACCCTGTGGATAAAAAAACGGCCTTAGGCCGTTTTATAGGTTAGCGTTACTACTGCCAGCTCCAGAGGAAGCTGGGGTATGGCTGAATATTTTATTTTGTTTTCTGCGTCGATAAATAACTCCAGCATGTTTTGCAAATCCTTTTGAGTCAATCCTTCGGTTTGTAACTTCATTTTATCAAGCTCTTGCTGTGAAATCCCAGAGTTTTGTAAATTTAAAAAATCCGGACTAATTTTCAAAAGCAATTGTTGGCGCGAATAAAAAACTAAAGTTTTTGCAAATTCTTGTAGATCAACTCCGTTTTCTATTAGAGAATTTAAAAAGTTAATAGCCTCTTTTGTTTTCTGCTCCAAAACAAAATCAATAAATTTTGAAATTTCTGTTATTTCAACAATTCCCAATAGCTCTTTTATATCTTCTGTTTTAATTTCACCACTGCCCGATGCAAAGCTTATACATTCGTCGAGTAAAGATTCCGCATCCCGAAACGAACCTCGGGAGTTTAGGGCAATTAAAGAAAATGCCGAATCGTCAAATTTTACATTCTCTTTCTTGGCGATAAATTCCAGTTTCTTTATAATTTCTGAAACCTGCAATCTTTTAAAATCGAATTTTTGGCACCTAGATAAAATGGTTGGCAAAACTTTATGTAATTCCGTTGTTGCTAAAATGAAAATTGCATGAGATGGTGGCTCCTCAAGTGTTTTTAACAAAGCATTAAATGCCGGCTTACTCAACTGGTGACATTCATCAATTATAAAAATTTTATATTTTGATTTTATCGGGGTAAACTTTATTCCATCAATTAAATCCCTAACGTCATCAACTCCAGTGTGCGAAGCCGCATCAATTTCAATTAAGTCTATTGATTTTCCAGAAATAATTTCTAGGCACGAAGAGCATTTTTCACACGGCTCAAACTGGCCTTCTTTTCTGTTTTCGCAATTTATAGCTTTTGCAAATAATCTGGCAATTGTTGTTTTCCCACTGCCTCGTGGCCCCGAAAACAAATAAGCATGAGAAATGCTATTTCCTTTAATTGAGTTGGTTAAGGTTTTTACCACGTGCTCCTGACCAATTACCTCCCCAAACGTCTGAGGCCTATATTTTCTATATAAAACTATGCTCATTGTTTTCTCTTTATTATTTTAAACATTAAATAAAATAACGCAATGGTTAGCAACGCTCCGATTAAAATCTGTGTGCCGTAGAATTGCTGGATAACAATGCCGGCTTTTGTGGCCAATAAAACTATTATTCCGGCAATAGCAACTCCCAGAGATATTGCTCCCAGCGCCTTTTTAAACGGCACGTCAAATAGAAAAGCTATTAAAGCTGCTGTCCAGCCACCAGTAATAGGTAAAGGAATTGCCGTAAAAATTATCAAAGCCCAAAATCCATATTTTTCAATTTTTGCTGTGTGCTTTTGACGCGTTTTTTCAAAAAGGTTTTGAAAAAAATTGTGACAAAAATTGATTCTTTCAGAAAACCATTTTGAAACCGGGCCCAAAAATAAAAGTAATAAAACCGCCGGCACAAGATTGCCTGCAACAGACACAGCATACACCCAAAAATCGGGCAACTTGTAAACTACCACACCCACCGGTATTGCAACCCGCAACTCCCCTAGGGGCGTCATAGCTAACAAAAATGTATATAGTGTATGCCACATATGAATTTCTTTATAATAAGCTGTTTGTAATTTAAAATCAATTTTGCTAATATAATCTAATCGATTATGATACTAGATTATCTGGAAAACTTTTTGAAAAAAATCGACCATTACAGGGATGAACTTTTATTTTTGTTTATAAAACCTTTTTGGCCAAAAAAAATAACTCCAAATCATTTAACATGGTTACGGGTTTTAATAAGCATAATCCTTTGCGTTTTATTGTTTGGATTCGGCATAGAAAACAAAGGTTTGATAATCTGGCTTTTTATAATAGGTGCTTTAACTGACTTATTGGATGGCTCTACGGCCCGTGGCCTAAACATGGTAACAGAATTTGGCGCAATGTTAGATGCTACAGCCGATCGGCTCTTGGTACTTCCCATAGCAATTTATAGTTTATACCAATCGCAAAAATTACTTCTAATATTGTTACTTTTAGCCGAACTTGCCAACGGACTAACCTCGTTGTTCTATAAATCAAAAGAAATATACCTTGAATCAAACATATTTGGTAAAACAAAAATGGTAATATTGTGCGTTGTGTTGGCTGTTATTTTAATTGTATGGCCAAAACCACCAGCACTCTTCTTCATCGATGTTTTATGGGCTTCTCTCATATTTTCGTTTTTAAGTATTTTTTCACGCGTTCTAGAGCTTAAGTCGAAAGGACACATTACTAGTAAAATTATGAACAAAGAACTAAACAAATTATAAATATGAAATCTAATTTAAAAATATACAATACGCTTACAGGAAAAAAAGACTTGTTCGAACCACTTAAGGGCAAAAAAGTGAACTTATTCGTTTGCGGACCCACTGTTTATGACTATTCTCATATAGGCCATGCTAGAAACGCAATAGTTTTTGATACTTTTACAAAATATCTTAAGGCACGCAAGTTTAATGTTTTTTATTTACAAAACATAACCAACCTAGACGACAAAATTATAGCTAGGGCAAGAGAAAGAGACGTTACTCCAAAAGATTTAGCTTCAGCCTTTACTAAAGAATATTTAAAAGACATGAAAGCCCTTGGCGCCGACGGCGTAGATAAATACGCAGCAGCGACAGATTACATAAAAGAAATAATTAGCCAAGTTAAGCGTCTTCAAGAGAAGGGATACGCCTACAAAATAGAGGGGGACGGTATTTATTACAACATTGCCAAGTTTAAAGATTATGGGAAGCTGGCAGGCCGTACAGTTTTGGATGCAGAAGATTCGGTTTCAAGAATTGACTACAGCAAAGATAAAAAGAACCGCGGAGACTTTTGCATATGGAAATTTAAACAAAATGAAGTTGAACCAAGCTGGCCAAGTTCGTTTGGCGAAGGCAGGCCAGGCTGGCACATTGAAGACACAGCCATTACTGAAAAGTTTTTTGGCCCGCAATATGATATTCATGGCGGTGCAAGAGATCTAATATTCCCCCACCATCAGGCAGAAGTGGCGCTTATGGAAACAATTTCGGGTAAAAAGCCCCTAGTAAGATACTGGATGCACATTGGATTTTTGACTGTTGGCGGGCAAAAAATGTCTAAATCCCTCGGAAACTTTATAACTATTGGCGACTTTTTGAACCGCAGGCCGGCAAATCAGTTGAGATTTTTGATATCAAAAAATTTGTGGCGTTCCCCAATGGATTATACAGAATCAATGATGATAGAGATAGCAGGAGCAGTTGAAAAAATCGAGGAATTTTTAAGGAAAATAAAAAATCTAGAATCAAAAACTAAAAACAGCGCCACCAGCGCTAAGTTAGTTAAAAAATTCAAAACAGATTTTTATAAAGAACTGGATGACGACTTCAACACTCCCAAAGCGTTTGCTGTAATGTTTGATTTTATCAACAAAACAAACTCGCTTCTTGATAAAGACGAAATTTCAAAAAAACAAGCCGAAGAAATCTACAAATTTTTCCAAGCGATCAACGAAATTTTTGGCATCATCGACTTGAAAAAAGTAAATCAAACAATTCCAGCTAAAATAAAAAAGCTCGCGCAAGAACGCGAGAAAGCCAGACAAGAAAAAAATTGGCAAAAATCCGACGAACTTCGCAAACAAATCGAAACCCAAGGATTTGCAGTAGAAGACACGCCCTCCGGCCCATCAATCCGAGGTATCTAGAAAATATAAAGCAGAATAAAAATAAATACGCCCACGTGCCAAAGTGCACACGTGGGCGTTGTTCGTTTGTTGCGCCTTTCGGTTTGGAGGCCGAAAAACCTTACGGTCGAGCCGTCAACGTGGCTGGACCATCAGCAGGATCTGATTCCGTGGTACACATTCCGTGCTGGGATTAATGGCCACGATTCGGTGTGTCTCTTGCACCTGCCCGAAGGCGACGTTGATCGCCATCAGATAGGTCGCCGAGTGACTCATGGCGTCATCCTTCAAAATGACATCCACGAGACCGGCGTCATGCCGCCCAATCCCCCTCCAGTTGATGTCGAAGGAGTCGTAGCTGGCGATGTTCCCTGGAGGGGTGACCTTTTTATTCGACATACCCACGATGAGGAAAATCAAGCCCCCAACGACTGTACCTATAAGCAACACCTCCACGGTGATCCGCGACCACCAGTCCCACGTCTTATCTTTATTCGCATAATGCATGTCTACCCCTTCGCAGAAAGGATTGATACTCAGAGGATCCATACGTAGATCCTGTCTTTTATTTATAACATATATAATAACATTTTGTCAAGGACTTGCGCGGGATTTTGGGTTTTGTTAAACTGGAAGTACGAAATTAATTTAGCTTCTATTTTCTATTTTCTAGATTCTATTTTCTATCGTTATGCCCAATAATTTACCCGACAAATTACCTCCGCAGAATACAGAGGCAGAACAATGCCTGCTGGGCTGTTTGATGTTGGACAAAGACGCAATTGTAAAGGTTGTTGATTTTATAAAAGCAGAAGATTTTTACAAAAGCTTGCACCAAGACATTTACCAGGCAATGGCGGAACTCTATGAAAAATCAGACCCTATTGATATTATGTCGGTTTCTGCACGCCTGAAGGAAAGAAGCAAGTTAGAAGACATTGGCGGTTCAGCATATTTATCTTCTTTGATAAACACCGTCCCCACAGCCACGCACGTTTATAATTATGCAAAAATTGTAAGGCAAAAAAAGATTTTAAGGGATTTAATTTCCGCTTCCCAAGAAATTGGGCTATCGGCCTTTGACGAGTCAGAAGAAGTTGACGAACTGTTAGACCGTGCAGAAAAAACTGTTTTTGGAATTGGCCAACGCTCACTCACCCAGCAATTTGTGCCAGTAAAAGATATTTTGTCTGACACCTTTGAAAGATTAGACGAACTTTCAAAGTATGCTGGAAAACTGCGCGGTATAGCAACAGGATTCACAGATTTAGATAAAATTTTAGGAGGACTACAAAGGTCTGACTTAGTTATTTTGGCAGCTCGCCCGAGTATGGGAAAAACTTCTCTAGCCCTAGACATTGCTAGAAACGTTGCAGTTTTAGAAAATAAACCAGTTGGGCTTTTCAGCTTAGAAATGTCAAAAGACCAATTAGCCGACAGACTTTTAGCGGGTTTGGCAAATATAAATATGTGGAATTTAAGAAACGGCCGGCTTCAAGGAGATGATTATTCAAGATTACAGCACGCCATGGGGAGCTTGTCGGACGCGCCTTTGTATATTGACGACGCCGGTTCTGTGAACATTTTACAAATAAGAGCAATGGCACGCAGATTGCAAGCAAACAAAGGACTTTCATTAATTGTTGTTGATTATCTGCAATTAATGGAACCCATGAATAGGTTTGCCTCTCCTGTACAGCAAGTTACAGAAAATTCCAGAGCATTAAAACTTTTAGCAAAAGAATTAAATGTTCCGGTGCTTGTTTTATCGCAATTATCCCGCGCAGTAGAATCTCGCGTACCGCAAATTCCAAGATTAGCTGACCTGCGTGAATCTGGCGCCATTGAGCAAGACGCTGACGTTGTAATGTTTATTTACCGCGAAGACAAATACAACGAAAACAGCCTGCAACCAAATATTGCAAAAATTTTAATTGAAAAGCACAGAAACGGGCCCACCGGAGGCCTTGATTTGTACTTCGACGAACATCGTGTAAGTTTTAGAAATTTAGACAAAAATGAGTATCCAGCAGGAACTAATTGAAATTTTTAAAAATTTTCCAACGGTTGGCTCAAGGACAGCCGGCCGTTTTGTTTACTATTTACTAAAACTTCCAAAAGAAAATATTGATGAACTTATCAGCGCCATCCAGGATTTAAAAAAGAATGTTAAACTATGCGAACTTTGCTTTAACCCATTTGAGCCCGGGGGGTCTCCGACACCCCCCGAACTTTGTGGTATTTGCGCAGACGCGCGACGCAATAAAAATCTGCTTTGCATAGTCGAGAAAGAAGCTGACTTACTGTCGCTCGAAAGCACCAAAAAATTTAATGGACTTTATTTTATTTTAGGCGGAACTGTTGCCACAATGCGCAAAGAAGATTTGAGCCAATTAAGAATTGAACAATTAAAAAAACGCCTTTCGGGCAATAATTTTTCTGAAATTATAGTGGCGTTAAATCCTACACCGGAAGGCAGAGCAACATCTGTGCTGGTTGAAAATACGATAAAAGAAATTTTTCCGGCGTTCACTTTTAAAATTACACATTTAGCGCGAGGAATTCCTGTTGGCGGAGAACTTGAATACGCCGACGAAGAAACCTTGGAATCTGCCCTCGAAGGCCGAAAATAAACGGCTCAATGGCCATTGAGCCGTTTGCGTGCCAGATTCTATTTACGGTTTCTTTCTGCTTCTCTCACCTGGCGCTCGTCCATGCCGAAGTGGTGCGCGATTTCGTGCCACACGGTATTTTTTACTGCTGTTTTTATTGCTTGAGGATCAAGGCAAACCTGTTCTATGGGATTTTTGAATATGGTTATCTTATCTGGTAAAACCTGGCCGTAAGATTCTCTTTTTGTTAAAGGCACACCCTCGTACAAACCAAACAGCAATGCACCTCGTAATTTGAGTTTTTCTAACTGAAAAGGCGTGGGGTCGTCCTCAACCACTATTTCCACATTTTTTAATTTAGACAAAAATCTCTTGTCGATTGAGTCGATCGCCTCGACTACTAATTTTTCAAATTCAGTATGTTCCATAGATACACTATACAAGTAAAAAAGCGTTTTAACAACGCTTTTTTACTTACTCGCTTTTATGTTTTTCCTGATTTTTGTAGGTTTGCTACTCTGGCTGAAAGCTCTTTTTCGGATTTGTAGCCTGTGCGTACTCTCTTTTTGTTTCCAACCCATTTTTCAATCCCAAAGAACATCCCAGACCTCCACATCCAAATGACTATTAAAGTTATTATAAGTGGCAAAAAGAATGAGTCCACCCAAAAATTGTTGGTAAGCCCAGTTGAAATTGTGGAAGCTCCCAACACACCAGACCTTGTAACAATAACCGAAGCTGTAGCATTCACGCTACCTGCGTTAGAGCTTGTTGCTGAAACACTATTGTTTAAGGTTGTTACTCCATAAACAAAGTTAGCAACTCCGGCTACCTGTGCCTGATAACTTATAGTGATTGTTTGCCCAGGATAAATAGTACTTAAATTTATACCGTATGCTATACTGCCAGAATTATTGTAATTATTGGTGCAGTTACTTCCTCCACTACATGCGATAACCAACTGATTATTGTAGATAAGGTTAGCCGGAAGTATGTCTCTAACAAATACATTTTGAGCACTCTGATTTCCAGTTGCTTGTAAAGTTATCAAAAACATCAAGGCGTCAGACGGGCTTGCATATGTTGAGCTTGAAAATCCCGTGCCAATCGTAAGATTTCTAACTGTTTTAGTCACAGTTAAATTAGACGTGGTATTTCCACAGGTGCCGATGTAGCCACCCTGGTTACCACAAGAGTCGTACCAGTATTTACTAGTTCCTATGCATCTTTGTTCGTAGTTTGGAGTACATGTATTTCCACAGGTGCCG
>Ga0268276_1001730_pt1 | contig 20469 bp, 18 predicted proteins | sample saktaG_4_FD_190145 | JGI IMG/M metagenome (GOLD analysis project Ga0268276, IMG submission 190145) | Saline water microbial communities from Sakinaw Lake, British Columbia, Canada - sak_2010_1_5_45m | ecosystem: Environmental > Aquatic > Non-marine Saline and Alkaline > Saline ... | reverse complement strand
CATTCGGTTGTAAATAATCAGAATCCATAGTCGTAAAGTGCATAGAAGGTGGGTAATCCCCGGATTTAGTTCAACGTGGACTTCATGTTGGGCACTGCGTGCCACACGAAGTCCTATTTATTAGCGGCTGGCATTTTATCATTCCTTTTATTTATTATATGTCAAGTCAATATAAACGAGTGAACAACTATCTTTCTTTACTTTAAAATCACCCATATATTTCAAAGTCTCAGAACAAGTTAATCTCGCTGTAAATTCATAATCACCTTCGGGTTTTTCAATTACCAATAAAGTTTTACTGCTATTAGAATTACATTTAGGAGTTTCATCTAATGGAAGGTACGGTTCTTCAATAGTTCCAATTAAGGAATTATCTATATAAATCTCAACATCAAATGAACCACAATTCAATACTGCTTGAGCATTCGTATAAAAAGTCACTTTACCAGTAATATTATCATCATCTTTATCACAGCTTATCAATGTAGCTATAGTCAAGATGCTTATAATTAAACTTATCCGCATTATATTCTATTTTAATTTAAAATCCACTGTGTAATTATCTGAAATCTTAGGTATTATCGCCCAGTTTCTACTACCCAAAAGCATCTCACATGTGCCTTCGTACTCTACCCAAATCTCATATATTATTTTCCTATTCTTTGTATCTTTCAATACTTTTCGTTGATAAATTGCGCTGCACCCTCCTCCATTAGTCCTCTTAGATAGAAGTGAGTATTTGGAAAAATCAATCATAGGAAGCATTGCTGTATCACAATCTAAATTTGCTGGATAAATCCGTACCATATCCCCAAATTCTTCAAATGAATCATTATCTCTGAATACAATTTCATCATATTCTGAATTACTGCTTCCATAAAAGCATGTAGATAAAATATTATCATAAAATTCACATTCATCTGTTATATCTATTATTTCGCCGTCTTTTTCACAGGAAATAGTAAATATAAGTAGCAGTCCAAGTATTATTAACTTAATTTTCATTTTCTACTTTTTTATTCATAGATGACTTATGTGTCAATCTGGTTGCGTTTGCTTGCCGCTAACTAACTTATACCCGCTATCCCTTGTAGTCCTATATAAATGCCAATAGGTACGTGAATAGGCGATGAAGATTAGCGTCTTATATTTAGTTGCACAATAGTTTTACAATCCTTGTAAAGATACGGATTTATATTTTTTATAAACTGCTCGTTTTTTCTTTGTCTGGGTAATTAAATCCTTAAGTGTAAAATCCTTCCTTCGTTTTACGCACTTTCGGCCCATGAGGATACTTTACCCCACCTTCCGGGAGATCGTGCATAAAACAGGGGTACGTCATCCCAAAAATGGCATGTTTCAGGTATTGCAAGAATATTAGAATGTGCGAGGAGGCCAGGTCTCCCCCCGCCGTTTTTGGTACCATTTTATGCATTATGGGAGAATAGGAATTATATTTTAATAGGTAAACTATTTTTAGGCTCAAGAGAGGACATATTTGTAATATACTTTGGAATCCAAAATGAGTGTAAATTAATAGAGGAAAATTAGTTCAAAATATTGTAGTTTTTTTTTATTGCTGTTTTCAAACCAATAGAATTGAAAAGTGAATTCAGTAAATCGTCTTTTTTTTGTACTTTTAGTTTTCAAACCAAAAGCCAAGTCTTATGAAAAAGCATGTCTTATTAATTGCTACCACTTTATCAATTATCTTCCTCAATTCATTAAAAGGACAAACAATTGAATTGACCTTTACCGGCCAAGATGCTGAAACATCAGAGCATGTGCAGCTCGACAGTATATTCATACGAAACATCACCCAGGAAACAGATACTTTTCTTACCTGGAATGATACAACACTTACACTGGACTTACTTACTGGCTTACCTGAAGAGATTATACCCGATAACTCATTTGAGTTGCTTCAGAACTACCCTAATCCATTTAATGACCGAACTACATTTGTGATCCGGGTTTATCAAAAGGATAGTTTCATTATTACTTTATGTGATATTATTGGTCGACAACTCGCTCAATTTAGTTGTGATCTTGATCAGGGTGCTCACCTGTTCACGATTACTGCCAGTCAGAATAATTTCTATCTCCTGAATGTTGTCTCCTCGAAAAAATCACAATCGATTAAATTGTTAAATAACAATATATCTGGCATTTCTCAACATCGAATAGATTATATAGGTTTTCAACCAAATGCTGTTTCTGAAAAAATTATCAAGGGGTTAAGGTTGTCAGGCTTTCCTTATACATTAGGAGACGAAATGCAATATGTCGGATTTGCATCTGGCTATGAACTTCCAGCCATCTATGACAGCCCAGAGGCTAATACATTATATACTTTTCACTTTGAATGGCCTGATACATTAATTTGTGGCCAACCATTTATTGACAAAAGAGACGGACAAACATACCAAACAGTGTTGATCGGTGAGCAATGCTGGATGGCTGAAAACTTGAATATTGGCGAGCGTATTGATGGTAGTGAAAACCAACAGAATAATACTGAAATCGAAAAATATTGTTATGATAATAATGAAGACAATTGTTCTCAATTTGGCGGGTTGTATCAGTGGGATGAACTGATGGGCTATGATACCAATCGTTATATCCAGGGAATTTGCCCCGAAGGATGGCATATACCTACTATAGATGAGTGGACCATGTTGATTGAATTGCTGGGCGGGCCTGATGTAGCCGGTGACAGCCTAAAGACGGGAGGAAGTTCGGGATTTAATGCTCTTCTTGCGGGGCGGAGAACTATTGACGGATTATTTGATGGCTTAAATAATGAAACATCTTTTTGGTCGACAGACCGGCAGGAAGATCCATTTGCTTATTTGGTTACTTTAACGCAAGGCAGTCCGACAGTTTCCTTGCTTCCAGGTGACAGGAATGCTGGGTATTCCGTCCGATGCGTCAAGGGGCTTGCGCCTATAATAAAACCTAATGTGGTAGTTATTGACACGGCAGTTTACACACTGGTAAGCGACAGTGTTGAACTCAGTCTGGGAATTTATCGTTACATATATGATCCGAAAAGAGAACGAGAGTTAATAATTCTGGAAGATATAATTCTCGGAACAACTGATGGCGGCTATATCAGGAAAGTGCAAGAGATGGAGGATATCCCTCCACACCTGACTTTACAGACTACTCAAGCCACCTTGGAGGATGTTTTCCAACAAGCGGAATTGGATTTATCCATTACCGCTGATAGTTCTTCCACTAATGCTATTCAGATTAAGCGAATTGGAATTAAAGACAAAAGAGGTGAAGTGAATTATTACATAACTGACTTTGATGTTGTCATAATGGGAGATGTGGATGTTGATATTAATAATTACACGCTTTCTTTCATTCCAGATGTCAAGCTTAAAATAAAAATCAAGAAAGGGGTTGTTGTTAAAATTGAATTTTCATGTGGCCTTCTCACTGAACATAGTATAGAAGTCGAAGTGGTTGTTGCTAATGAAGTCAACCTTATGGTAGGGGGATCATTATTACCTTCAGGAGCGATCCCAATCGGGACCTTTTACTTCCAGTTGGGTCCAATTCCGGTCATTGGTGCTTTGGCATTCAATTTGGCCTGGAGTACAAATCTTTCATATGAAGACCAGAATACAGAGACCATGGCATATTTTAACACTAACTCTGTCACAGCAGGATTTTTATACGAAAATGGCATATGGACTGATATCCAGGACTCATACCATGAAGAAGGATTTGACTTTGTATCATCAGAATTACATAGTGGACAAATAGGATTTTCAGTTGGACCTGAATTATTTTTAATGTTATACGGTATTGCAGGTCCCTATGTAAATGTTGGACCTGAACTTAACCTGGTTTGTCAGGTAACTTCCCCACCATTAAACAAAGATGCTGAATTTAGTGTCGGGGCGAATGTGAATGCTGGGGTGAAGGTGGAAATATTTGGATGGACTTTAGCAAAATATGAGATTCAATTTCCAATATTTGAAGATCTATCTCTTTGGAGGTTGCCTGAAGAAGTAGAAATGACCTCCGGCAACAACCAGGCAGCAGCTCCGGGACAACCCTTATCAGATCCTATCATCATAAGGGTCGCGGATAATTATGGTAATGGATTTCCTTATATTCCGGTTCACTTCGTAGTGACACAAGGCGGCGGAAACCTCAGCGAATATGAAGTTTTGACCGATTTTGATGGTTACGCACAAACCTTATGGACATTGGGACCGGAAGTGGGGACGAACTTGATGACAGCCAGTGTGCAAAAAGCAGATGGTACCCATGTTACCGGGTCCCCAATGGAATTTTCTGCAGTTGCCCTTGGTGGATTGGCCACGGTAACAACTGCTCCAGTGACAGAAATTGCAGAAACTACTGCAACTTGTGGCGGAGATGTTCTGTCAGATGGAGGTTTCCCAGTCACTGAAAAAGGAGTATGTTGGAGCACATCTTCTGAGCCGACACTTGATGATGAGTTTACTGTAGATGGCAGCGGGTTGGGAACATTTGTAAGTTATCTGACGGGACTTTCTATTAACACCCTATATTATGTCAGGGCTTACGCTACCAATAGTGCTGGCACCAGTTTCGGAAATGAATTATCTTTTACTTCCGGACAATCCATTACACTACCTGTTGTGACAACTTCTGAGGTTACTGATATTACCGATACAACAGCGACAAGTGGAGGGAATGTTACAAGTGATGGAGGCGATGCAGTGACAGCTAAAGGAGTCTGCTGGAGTACCATACAAAATCCTACGTTGGCTGATAATTATACGGTTGATGGAACGGGTATTGGGTCTTATGTGAGTTACTTGACTAACTTAGACCCTGGAACAATTTATTATGTCAGAGCTTATGCGACAAACAGCATTGGTACTTCTTATGGAAATGAAGTACAGTTTACTACTACAGGAGTGGGCGCACCCGGAGAACCCTGCCCGGGAACTCCAACTGTACTTTATGAAGGCATAACCTACAATACGGTTCAAATAGGCACCCAATGCTGGTTGAAAGAGAATTTGAATGTGGGTACCAGAATAAATGGTGATCAAAATCAACAAAATAATGGAATTGTTGAAAAATATTGTTACAACGACCTTGAATCGAATTGTGATATCTATGGAGGATTATATGAGTGGGATGAAGTAATGCAATATGTGACGACAGAAGGTACTCAGGGAATTTGCCCTGATGGTTGGCATATCCCTACGGATGCAGAGTGGACGATGCTAACCGATTACCTTGGTGGAGAAAGTGTAGCCGGAGGAAAAATGAAAGAGGCAGGATTGACGCATTGGGCTTCACCCAATACCGGAGCAACTAACGAAAGTGGCTTTACAGCTCTTCCGGGCGGCATCCTGCAAGACGGTGGCTATTTCAACGGTCTTGCCATCAACGCATACTTCTGGTCGTCGTCGCAGTACGATGCGGCCAACGCGTGGGACCGGGTTCTCACTAGTTATGGCGAGTATGTGTACCGTCTCAGTAACTACAAGACGTACGGTTTTTCGGCCCGCTGCGTTCAGGATTGATTGATCCCGTCACCCCAGCCGTCACCTGAAAAAGGTAAACCCTTGCAAGAGTGATTCCTGCAAGGGTTATTTTTTGTCCCGACAGTTTCAACCCTGCTTTTGACTCGCCTCTAAAAACCCGATAGTTGTATAGTTGAGATTCCGACCGATATGACAGAAAATGGCTATACCCTTTGACCTACAATCAACGATCATAGCCAGAGTAATGCAATGATACCTTTGGACACTTGCGACTGTAAAATGGCTTAACGTATATCGGATTTACTTTCATTCATGATCCGGCGAAGTTGACGGCGAAGCACCCATTTGTAAAGAGCCAGATCAATGATCCGGCAAACTTTTTTTATATTTTTTATATATGCTTTAAAATTATGTATCCATACAAAAAATACAAAGTTTATCATTACGGTCCATACATCGGCAAGAAGAAATTAACAATATTCATTATTGTCGTTATTGTTTGTATTTTCACAGTAATTATTACGTTAGTCGATCTAAACGGATAACCTTCACGGCATTATCCTTTTAAAATTTAACATTATGGATATAGTAAAATTCAGCAAAGTAGAGATTTCCGGGGCGCATCTGATCATACCGGAGAATATGAGCAAAAGACGCTGGCTCCAATTAGGCAGTGGCATCCGGACAATAGAAAAGAGCGTCGACACATGGTTTAATGATTGGTGCAATTTTGGCATCCGCAAAGGATATGCCGGCCGGTTCGAGGTAGGCAATATTTATACCGAACTGGAACTGCTCACCGGCCTGTCAAGAAAGACACTACAAGACCGTAAGTATGTGGAAACCAATGTGGATAGTTCGCGCCGGCGCGAAGATCTGACCATATCTCACCACAGAGAAGTGGCCTCATTGCCACCGGAAAAACAGGAAGAGTTTTTAGAAAAGGCAAGCCGTGAACATCTATCCCGCAATCAGTTGCGACAGGAGATAAAACAATATCGCCAATCCATTTCCGAAGAACCGGCAATCACACAACCGGAAGAGGTTGTCGAAAACCAGGTGGACACTTATGCGTTGCGTACCCTGCAGGTTTGCAGCACCAACCGTCTCAAAGTCATGGAGTTTATCGGTGACCAGTGGAGGGAAATAGATCACGTTGAAATTTAAAACTTATTGATATGGATATAATTAAATTTAGTATATCAACTTTCATAATCTTTCTTAAACGCCTTCGCAGCAACCATTTCTCAATTCCGATTTTGATATTCTGATAAACTTGCATCATTGTCTTCATAAAGCCTTTTTCTTGTTTATCCGGTTTTTTGCAAAATATACCCGGTATGTTGATATTTTTATCTAACTTTAATTTAAAATTCATAATATGTGGGATATAAAGTATAATGAAAACATAGAAGCAAAGGAAATTACTCCTAAAAAGAAAGTCCGAAAAAGAATTGAAATAGTGGCTTATCATGAAGCTGGACATACAGTCTATGCAGCCATGTTAGGAATGGACTTTACAAGAGTTACAATTATCCCTGATAAGGAACAAGGTAGTGAAGGAAGTATTGATGTATTACCTGAGTATGGTGATACAGACTTTTATTATGATACTGATTATCCTGAGCTTTCCTGGCATGCGATCAAATGTGATATGGCCGGCATTGTTAGCCAAGCATTTGTAACAGGTAAGTTCTGTTGGGATGGAGCCGGAACTGATAGTAAAAATTCATTACATCATGTCGTTGAAGATGTAAATGAGATTCCTTTTCAGTTATTATGGGACGAAACTATTGCTTTTTTTGAGGATGATAATACCTGGAAGAAGGTAGAAATAATAGCTAGAAATCTTCTAAAAAAGAAAACACTGACTTTCGATGAAGTTTTTAAATTTCTCGATTTAGAGAGACCAATTAGAGATAAAGAAATATTTGAAAAAATGAAAAGTGAACAGGAACTGGGTGTTGATGGGCTGCCATAGCTTAATAATCATTCTCATAAGCCTTTTTCATGTTTATCCGGAATTTCGAAAAATATACCCGGTTTGTTGATAAATTCCGTATATTGCAGTGATATTAACCAATAATTAGAAGCCATGAAAAAAATATTTTCAATATTCCTTATAAGTATATCCTTGGTTGGTTGTATGTCATATCAAGGAATATATAAAATCGGCCTTCAGGAAGTTGAGGTACCAGAAAACAAAAATGATAGATATGGTAAATCAACAGTTGTAAGCTTTGAAGAAGAGGGAGTATTAAAATATATGTATGAAGATTCTTTGATAAAAATAACTTGGATTCCAATGACTTCCCAGTTTGGCTTCTCTCTACTTAATAAAACCAACCATTCGATAAAAATTATTTGGGATGAAGCAGTATACGTAAATGAAAAAGGATTAAGCCAAAAGGTTTTTCATTCTGGAGTTAAATATGTCGACAAGAATAATGCACAACCTCCAACGGTAATAGTCAAGAATGCCACAGTTGAGGATTTAATTGTGCCAACAGATAATGTATATTATGTAAGTGGTAAATATGGCGGTTGGCGAACTAAACCATTGCTTCAAAATAGTGCTATGACAAGTGAAGAACTTGACCAAATAACAAAAGATTATATTGGTAAAAATCTTCAAATTCTTTTACCTCTTGAAATCGAGGGCGAAATCAATGAGTATTTATTTACTTTTAAAATTGAAGATTTCATTAAAAAGTAATTAAAATAGGTTTCAATGCACAAAAATTCTTTATTTTTGGATTGACTAAATCCCGGTTCAAATTCATTCAGGATCAAATATCTAACTTTCCGTGTTGTTGTACCGATAATTGTACCGTTTTTAGCACAGTATTGAAGTCCAGCGTTTTATATTTGTATAGTTAGTCCCTTCGGGATCACAAATAAGTTCGCAGTTCCCAGTTCCCAGTTCGCAGTTCGCAGTTCCCAGTTCGCAGTTCGCAGGGGTGCTAGATGAATTTTTCCGGGTGCTTTATCATTCCTCCAAGCATTCTGCCGACTTCCATATAATCCTTTGTTAGATCAATGAATACATCCTCGTCAATGTGTTCAAAATCCTTTGCCATTCTAAGCCAAATGATTGTTTCAGAACATTCTGCGTCTGCATCTGAAATTTTACTCCTGAAATGGTTCGGGTAAATTTTCTTTCGATAGGCTTCTACAATATTAACACAAACAGATCTCGACGATCTCCTTATCTGATTTGTCAATCCAAATAGTTCATCCTTTGGAAATTGTTTAGAGATCAAATAAATCCTTTTTGCTAAATCATAAGAAAGATTAAAAACCTTTAAATCATTATAAGTTCCCATACTGGTTTTTCTTTGTATATCCGAAAAACTATTAATTATACCCGGTTAATATGAAATATTTTTGAAAGTTCTTAAAGAACCCCTGCGAACTGCGAACTGGGAACTGCGAACTGGGAACTCACTTTCTCTTTCCTCAAATGCTTGCAATTAAAAAAGTATTATCTTTACATTCCTTTTCTAAGAGCCGCTAATTGATACTTTACTGACAACAAGATACTTATAGATTTTTTGCTTATTTGTAATCAATTTAAATAACAATATGATCAATAAAATTTTGGTCGCCAACAGGGGGGAAATTGCAGTCAGGGTGATGCGATCGTGCCGGGAGATGGATATTTTTACGGTGGCAGTTTTCTCTGATGCCGATGGGGGCGCGATGCATGTCCGTTATGCAGATGAAGCCTATCATATCGGCCCTTCTCCCTCTAATGAAAGTTACCTGAATATTGACAAGATCATTGAGGTCGCCAAAAAGTCCGGGGCTGATGCCATCCATCCCGGGTATGGATTCTTATCGGAAAATGCTGCTTTTTCAGATCGATGCAAGCAGGAAGGGATCATTTTCATTGGACCGTCCGGTGATTCCATCCGGATGATGGGCGACAAGATCACAGCTAGGCAAACAATGATAAAATCCGGAGTACCCGTGGTTCCGGGCACTACCGAGCCTATGGGGGATGAAAATAAGGCATTGGAGGTCATCCGGAAAATCGGATTGCCGGTAATGATCAAGGCCTCAGCCGGCGGAGGCGGAAAAGGCATGCGGCTGGTAAAAGAAGAGAGCCAGGTACTGAATTCGATCCGTGCCGCCCGCTCTGAAGCGCTTGCTGCATTTGGTAATGATGCGGTTTACATTGAAAAGTATATTGAATCTCCCCATCATATCGAGTTCCAGATACTTGCAGATAATCATGGCAATATGATCCATCTCTTTGAGAGGGAATGTTCGGTCCAGCGACGTCATCAGAAAGTGGTCGAAGAAACACCTTCACCGTTACTGACCCCTGAAGTCAGGGAAGAGATGGGGAGGGATGCTGTTGCAGCAGCTAAAGCTGCTGCTTATTCAGGTGCCGGGACTATCGAGTTTATCGTGGATGAAGACCTTCATTATTACTTCCTCGAAATGAATACCCGCCTCCAGGTCGAACACCCCATTACCGAAAGGGTTGTCGGTGTTGACCTGGTGAAGGAACAAATCCGTGTTGCCAATAATGAAATTCTTGCCTTAAAGCAGAAAGACCTGAAACAAAGGGGGCATGCTATCGAATGCCGGATTTATGCCGAAGATCCTGACCGCAACTTCATGCCCAGCCCTGGTGTGATAAAGCATATTACCGAGCCCCATGGGTTGGGTGTCCGTTGCGATGGATACGTTTATGAAGGTTATGAAATCCCATTATATTACGACCCGCTCATTTCCAAACTTATTTGTTGGGGAAAGACTCGTGATGAAGCCATTGCCAGGATGAAAAGAGCTCTGTATGAATACAAGATCACGGGGGTGAAAACTTCCATACGATTGCTCGCCAGGATCATGGATGCACCCGATTTCAAAGACGGGAAATACAATACCCATTTTATCGAAAAAAACCATGATTTCCTGTTCACTCCTCCCCCGATCAACCCACGTGTGGAAGATGTGGCCATCATGTCCGTCTTCATTGATTATCTTGGTAAGGTAGATAATTTCCAGACGAAAGTGTTGGCTAAAAATGGCAAAAGCAACTGGAAAGAATGCGGGCGGAGAAAGAATATGTTTTCGTATTGAAAAAGTCCCCAATTTAAAACTTAAAACTCTTAAGGAATGAGGTCACTGGAAATACAAATCGGGGAAAGGATAGCGAAGGTCGAGATGATCGGCAGGGAGGGCAGTGAACTTAAAATCAAGGTCGATGGTAAATTGTATGAGGTCGATATGATCATGGTTGAGCGTGGGGTTTACTCCATCCTGCTTGATGGAAGATCATACAATGTTGAGCTTATGGCATCTGGCGGTCCAAAGAATTATCAGGTTAACACGCTGTTCTATTCATTTGATGCGGAAGTGGTAGATGCTGAACGAAAGTATCAGAAGAGCCGTAAAAGGATGGATGATCTGGAAGATTCCGTCATCTCTTCACCCATACCGGGAAAGGTGGTTAAAATCCTTGTCAGGCCGGGGGATCAGGTCAAAGCCGGCGATACCGTAGTGATCGTTTCAGCCATGAAGATGGAAAGTGAATATAAAGTCAAGAATTACCGTCTTATTAAAGAAATCAAAGTTAAAGAAGGTGACACGGTCAGTGCCAACCAGCCATTGATTATCATCGAGTAATAAACTACAGGAATAATTATAACCAATTCCGGATTTATGTCAAAGCTAGAAGAAAAATTCAGACTATTTGAAGAAAAGAACAAAGCTGCCGAGTTAGGAGGAGGCATTGACCGGATTGAAAAGCAGCACAATGCCGGGAGGCTGACCGCACGTGAGCGTTTGGAAATTCTGCTTGATTCGGGCACTTTCGTGGAACAAGACAAATTCATGACCCACCGGGCCAAGGATTTTGATATGGACAAGATCAAGATACCGGGTGATGGGGTGGTAACGGGTTACGGCAAGATCGACGGACGGCTGATTTATGTTTTTGCCCAGGATTTTACTGTTTTCGGGGGGACATTGAGCCGGGCCAATGCCGATAAGATCGCCAAGATCATGGACCTGGCCATGCGGATGGGGGCGCCTGTCATCGGGCTGAATGACTCCGGTGGAGCCCGTATACAGGAAGGGGTTGAAAGCCTGGCCGGATATGCCGATATTTTTTATCGTAACGTGATGGCTTCCGGAGTAATACCTCAGATTTCGGCAGTTTTGGGTCCTTGCGCCGGAGGAGCCGTTTATTCCCCGGCTATGACCGATTACATTATAATGGCTAAAGATACCTCATATATGTTCGTCACCGGTCCTGATGTGATCAAGATGGTTACCCATGAGGAAGTAACCAAAGAAGACCTTGGAGGAGCCATGACTCATAATGCCAAGAGCGGGGTAGCCCACCTGATGGCTGAAAATGATGAACAGGCACTGATGATGATACGCGAATTGCTGGGCTATATGCCATCCAACAATATGGAAGATCCGCCGGTCGCGGTTTGTACTGATGACATTCACCGGGAAGATGAGAAACTTCAGACCATAGTCCCGGAAGATCCTAATAAGCCTTACGACATTAAAGAGATCATTACTACGGTTTTAGATAATCAGAATTTCTTCGAAATCCAGCCCCATTACGCACAGAATATCGTGGTCGGATTTGGACGCCTGGATGGACGTTCTGTGGGTATTGTTGCGAATAATCCGGCGTTTTTAGCCGGAGTTCTGGATATCAATTCATCGATCAAAGGCGCCCGTTTTGTCCGTTTCTGCGATGCATTCAATATTCCAATCATCACTTTCGTGGATGTTCCGGGTTTTTTACCCGGTACCAACCAGGAGTTTGGCGGGATCATCAAACATGGGGCGAAATTGCTTTATGCCTATTGTGAGGCTACCGTCCCCAAGATTACCGTTATTACACGGAAAGCTTACGGCGGAGCTTACGACGTTATGTCGAGCAAGCATATCGGCGCCGATGTGAACTTTGCTTACCCGACGGCCGAAATTGCTGTCATGGGTCCCGAAGGGGCGGTCAATATCCTGTTTAAAAAAGATACCATAACAGAAGATGAACGCAAAACCAAAGTGGATGAATACAAAGCCACTTTTGCCAGTCCTTATAAAGCTGCCGAACTGGGCTACATCGATGAGATCATTTACCCGAAGCAGACACGGTTCAAATTGATCCAGTCGCTCGAAATGACACAGACCAAGAGCAAGTCAAACCCGCCGAGGAAGCACGGGAATATTCCGCTGTAGTTCAAAGTGCAAAGTTGACATTAGAACTTATCACTTTAACTTTGAACTTTGAACTTTGAACTTTGAACTTGATAAAGCGTTCTTCACAAGTTAAATTAGAGACAATGGAGTCAACCAGGCAGCAAAAAATGGCCCGCATGTTACAGAAGGAGCTGGGCGAAATATTGGAGCAGGAGATGCGCGGGACCTTTCATGGCGCTTTAATTACCGTGACCAAAGTCAATGTTTCCAAGGATTTATCGATAGCCCGATTTTACCTTAGTGTTTTCGGGGTGAAAGATAAAAAGGCCACCATGGATAACATAAAGGCCCATACGTCTGAATTCCGCTACAGGCTCGGCAACCGAATCCGCAAACAGGTCAGGATCATTCCCCAGCTTGAATTCTTTGAAGATGATTCGCTGGATTATATTGAGAACCTGGAGAAATTACTTTAGTCAGGAAGATTCCCGATCTATAATTTTACTAAAACATCAGAGATTTTCAGCTTTAATTCAGGTATTTTTTGCTTGATTGCATACCAAATTCGAAAATGGAATCAATAGCATCAAGAATATGAATCAATCGTTCTTTGTCACTGATTTTGTTTCTCATATATGAGGATTTTGTCTTTATCAATATATGGCAAGATGCGCGGAGAAATACTATTTGAGGAGATTAAATCGACCTTTGAATGCATCAGCTTTTCAAGATGGAGTTTAATAGCTATAAATTGAAATAAATCGACTTTTCCTTCAAGGTCAACCATCATATCTAAGTCGCTCGTCATTTTTGCCTCCAAGCGCGAATGTGATCCAAAAAGGTAAGCTTTTTGAACAGGTTGTATCTTTAAAAACTCAATAACACCTTGTTTTTCAATATACTCGATAATTTTCATAGTGATTGATTATAATCAAAACAAAGATAACATATTTGGTCGTGATTTGAAATTGCGGTTTTTCTAACAGGAATCTGTGCCATTTCATAGTCACTTTGCATTGAATGAAAAGACTTCTATGAAAATCATAAAAAGATTATAATTGGGTTGAATGAATATTTACTATTATTGACTAGAATTATTACAAATCAACAAATTTTGACTGACTTTTAATTGTGATAATTAGTTTTTCACGACCGGTGTGAATTCAATTTTCAATTTTTAATTCCACAATCACCTGCCAGTGATCTGAAATGAACATCTCATCTTTTTTGATCTTCATGACTTCATAAGCATTCACCACTGTATTCCGCTTTTAGTAATGTAAAGAAGCGCATTCATAATATCCCGGAGGCAGTATTTTCTCTTTCTTTGGTTAGGATCAATAAGATTTTCTATAACTTGCCACTGGCTTTCGGTCAAATCGCTTGGATAGGTTTTCATTTTCGTTTGTTTTATTGGTTATTACAAACTGAAGAAATCTATCCGTCGGTTGGCGAAAGCCTTTTTACTTATTATTCACATTCGTTTGTTAATCAATATGATCAATAGTTTATCTTAAATTTTTAAACAGACTCTAAATGTTAATTTCTATAATTATCTCTTGGTTTTAATTATTATTCATAACTTTAGGCTTTTGAGATTATTAACCAAAAATCTTGTTCATTATGAAAAAATTTGCTTTCGTAAGTGAAATTTCCGCATGTCTGATCATTCTTGCCGTAATAATGTTCAGCTACAGAGTCCAATCACAAATTATTATGATCGAAAGTACGTTTACTCAAGACGGTGAGTTTTACCCTTTTTTCTCTATAGATAGTATTACTGGCCTTTCTCTGAATGCTGATGTTGAGTTGAATAGTGACACCAAGTTTGGTCAGAATTGTGCTGAAAACAGCTGATAGCATTGAGTATTTGGTTTATGAGGCTTATCCACTCATTGTTGAAATGACAGATTTTGAAATACACGATGCTTGCGACGAAACTTGCTATTTGGATAAGGTCAAACCTGTTTATTGTAAAGTATTGCTCGTAGATGCTTCAATAAAAATAAATTCTTTAAAATATTCCACTAATTTGATTGAAAACCTTTCGTCATTGCAATTAAAGCGCAAACTTGAAAATGACTCAGTTAAGTCTGAAACTATGAATAAAAAGATCGTAGATTTTAATATGTACTGGCAAAGTGGGGTGTCTTCGGTCGTTCAATTGATGTATAATGAAAAGAAGGAGATATATGGAGAAAAGTACAATTTTCGCGGATGGGATTATTATCAGGGAGGAGTATTTGAACTTCTCGGACACCGAAATTATGTCCCTGAATCGACCTCATTAACGAAATCATTTGACTGGAGATCCAGGCATGGTGCTAATTGTCCTCTTCCTGGTTATTATTATGATGGTGATGAACTTGGATCCGGATGGATGACGGATGTGAGGGCCCAATTATCATGCGGTGCTTGCTGGGCATTTTCAGCTAATGGTGGAGTTGAATCTATGTTTAATCTGTATAATAACAGCCATCTTGATTTTTCTTTATCTGTAAAAGAATATTTATGCTTTAATCCACCGGTAGGAGATTGCGAAGGTGGTTTAAATTACGAGGCTCTTCATCATCTTATGAATTTTGGTGTGCCAACTGAATATTGTTTTCAATACATGCAACCACCACTACCAAATTGTAACGGCAGGTGTGATCCGGTGGATACTATTTATAAAATCAATTCGTATGAAGAAATAAATTTTACAGGTAATGATGTTGTAAAAACCGCACTAATTCAAAAAGGACCTTTGAGTGTTGCTTTACCGGATTTAGGGCATGCGGTGGTCCTGAATGGGTACACATTTGAAAATGACCAAACTATATGGATTATAAAGAACAGTTGGGGATCATTATGGGGGAATCATGGATTTGCTTATCTTAAAGATTATCAAGGTATTATGAATAATATATTCAAGATTAATACACCTGAGTTATTTGTAAATGGTGTTTTACAGGATTTAACATCTGAACCACATGATTACGACGAAGATGGATATTGTAATTGGGGCCTTGGTCCTATCCCTCTGAATCATCCTGAGTGTACGAATTATCCTAAAGATTGTGATGATTCAAATCCCTATATTGGACCTTATGATGAAGAATTTAATTGTAGCTGTCTGTTAGCGTTTGATCCTGAAGTAGAATATATCGACCACAATGGTCACTGGGATTCACCTATTTCAATAGATCATATTGTCGATATTGTAAGCGGGTGGAGTCTAGAGATTACTTCAACTGCTTATTTTGGACCAGGTGCAAAAATAATAATAGAACCCGGAGCCATCTTAATTATTGATGGTGGAAGGTTAACAAAAGCTTGTAATGAGCTTTGGGAAGGCATTGAAGTTTGTGGAAATCCTGAGTTACGGCAAACCTATGCAGATCAGGGAGTGGTAGAAATAAAGAATGGTGGAACGATTGAATTTGCAAAAACAGCAATAATTACTGGTAGAAAGGACAATGGGATAATAATTGATGGTTATGAAGGAGGGATTATAATAGCTGAGGAGGCAACATTCAGAGATAATGAATATGATATAGAAATGTTACCGTATCAGGACAACATCATAGTACCTCCTTTTGCCTGGCCAAATCAAAGCCGTTTTAAAAAATGCATTTTTATTACTGATGCAATGCTTTATGAATATTCTTACCCGTCAGCTCATATTAGGCTTGATGGAATACATGGCCTTCAAATTTTTGCAAGTGAATTTAAAAATGATGTGGGTTTTGAAAAATGGACTGTTAATAAATTAGGAACAGGTATATTATCATTTAACAGCACTTTTTCCCTTAATCAATTATGTTCCATACCGATCAATCCTTGTCCTGAAGAATACTTAATACCTTGCAGATTCGAGGGTTTGAATTTTGGTGTTAGGGCATTTAATTGGTTGAATAATAATTGTTTATCTATTAATAAAGTCAATTTCGTAAATAATGTTGTCGGAATTTACTTTTCGTGCGTAAATTATGCCGAAATAACAAGAAATGTATTCCATTGCGTTTCTAATATTGAGGAGGATTACAATGGGAATTATATCGGAGGTATATATCTTGACGGGTGCACAGGTTATAAAGTTGAAGAAAATTCAATACTTGGTCCACTGAATAATTTATATCTAAATGGTGATGCCAGTATTGGAATTTATATAAGAAACTCAGGGGAGAATAATAATGAAATATACAATAATACTATCCGTAACCAACATATTGCTATTCAAGCTGAAGGGATCAATAAAGGAGAAAGAACCGGCCTCTGTCTTAAGTGTAATAAATTGATTGAAAATGCAAATGATTTCGTTGTAACTCCTGATCAGCGTATTCAATCTCTTAGCTGGGGAATAAAAGAGCTTCAAGGTTCTTTTGAAAATCTGCCTGATGCTCCTGCAGGCAATGAATTTAGAGAATTTACCGCAGATGGAGACAACAATAATGGTTATTTAAAAAATTGGAATTATTATAATGATGGTGATCATGTATTGTATATTCACCACACTTCACCTCCTTACAAATATAGGCCTGGAGATAATAATTATTATAACGATCATACTTTTCGTAGATGGCGAATAACTATTGATTACGAAGAAAATCTTTCATGTCCATCACATATTCAGGATCCAATCTATAAAGATTTATATGACCCACGTCATTCTATGGAAACAGCCGGTGTTCAAGCTGATTTTTATCAAACACTTCTTGACACTCTTGTTGATGGTGGAAACACATATTCCCTGAATCAGGATGTACTGACGGGATTCCCTGATGAAGCGCTTGAATTGAGGCAACGACTTATGAATGAGTCGCCTTATCTTTCTGATACAGTAATTAAATCGGCTATTTATAAAGAAAATGTTTTACCAAACGCAATGATCCGGGATATCATGGTGCTTAATCCACAGACTGCAAAATCAGATGAATTTGTTAATTTATTGGATTACAGGATGGTGCCGATGTCTGATACAATGATGGGAGAGATCATGCAGGGGCAAAACATACTTGGCTATAAAGAAATACTTGAATCGCATCTCAGTTATTGGAATGAAAAGAAGGCATACGCCAGAAATGACCTTATACGATTGTGGCTCTCTGATACGACTCTAAATTATCCTTATGATAGCCTTATTTCATTATATCAAGACGAAAATGAAATTGATTCAAAATATAATCTGGCATCATGCTTAATAAATAAAAATCAAATAAATCAGGCAATAGCTACATTACAGCAAATACCCACTGAATTTCAACTTACGCAAGAGAATGAGGAGATTTATGAAGATTATTTGGCTTATTATAATATATTAAAAAAGATGTATGATAGTTCATTGAATGTACACGAACTGGATTCCATCAGCATAACTGAATTGTTGGGGATTATGGATCATGGATATCCACAGGTTAGTGGATATGCACGGGGTCTGTTAGTCAATGGTGATTATATAGAATTCTTTGAAGATGTGGCACCTGCTGATGGTTATAAATCATCGAAAATTCCTGCAACCGGATATATCAATCAAAATAATGTTAAAAATGACAACTTTAAATTATTCCCAAATCCCGCAACAGATTATATCATAGCTGATTTTAACACGGTCGCATTTAGCGATTACGGAGAAATTGTGATCATTGATTTGAATGGGAAAATTTGTAAAAAAATCAATCTGAAGAAACATGAGGATCAAATTGTCATCAGCCTCGAAAATTTAACTTCTGGAACATATACTGTTTTGCTTCAGGTTGATAATAAAATAATTGTCAGCAAAAAACTCGTAAAAGTCAATGAATGATGAATCCGATGAAAATCTTTATGCCTCCTTTAAAGCAGCGAATACCATTTATTAAGTACCTAATATTTTTTATAACATCCGCTTTTTATTTGATAAATCCCTGTTCAAGCCAGGTTTGGCCCAAGGTATACCATTATAATTTCCATGTTTATTTTGAAAATTCGAAGGAAGATTATGACAAAGGCTATTTAATATGTGGAAATCATCTACTGAATGTAAATAAGATTCAGTTCGGATTAATCATTAAAACTGATATTAATGGGAATAAACTCTGGGAAAAAAGATATGGTGATGTTGAGGAGAGCACTTACTTTTCACATATGGAAAAAACCCCCGATGGAGGGGCAATTTTTTCCGGCGCAACGACTGAAAATGATGTCATTTATGATCCATTGTTTCTGAAAGTCAATGCCTGTTATAGAGTCGAGTGGTGCAAAATCATTGCATCGCCATCGTATAACTTAGGCTCTTACGTCAGGATATTGCCGGATGGCTCTTATATCGGTATGATGCGATATTACAACGTCAACGGCAAGGAAATTCGCATAAGCCTTATCAAATTTGATGCGACAGGCGAGCCTGTCTGGATCCAGGCTCTTGTCCAGGAAGACACGACAATTAATAATGCCGAAGGTTTCCACCTGCTTGTGACTTCCAATACAAATTTCCTGGTTTCCGGAGATGATGGCGGCCCAACACCGTTGTTTGTATTTACAGATTCTGCCGGAGTGCAAGAATGGGAGCTGAAATGGGGAGGAGAACAACACATTTGGGGCGGAGCCTTTTGTTCTGTCGAAAAAGATAATGGCATCTTTTATTCTGCAGGAACAAGGATATGTGAGAACGGCCCACCCGGGCCCGCCATCTTTAAATTCAATAGCGCTGGAGAACAACTGGATGATTTTTGCCTCCTTGGCGATACAATTTACTATGGTTGGGCGCTCCCATTATGCGTATACAATGATTCAACCTTCTTAGTGGGCATAGAATGGGAAAATTATACGTATGAAGAAGGATTTAGTGAGATATTCATGATCGATACGCTTGGCACAATTAACAACAGAAGGTTATTACTTGAAGAAAAAAGATCTCCTGATGATATTATTAAAACTTTTGACGATAAGATACTCGTTGGGGGTAATTATGTGGTCACTGATACCTGGGATATTCATTTATTCAAACTGAATGACAATTTGGAGGATGATACATTATATCCCTATCCTTTGAATTACGACACATTATGTTCTTACCAGATACCATCGGATACCATAGGACTGAATTGCGGGGTATTTGTCAATATTGATGAGATCCCAACGAAGGAGGAACATGAATCCACAATAAAAATTTCCCCGAATCCAGCCCGGGAATGGATTACAATAAGTTTGCCTCTAATAGTATCACCTGAAATATCCGAATTCAGAATCTATGACATCTTTGGCCGTGAAGTCCTGAAAAACAGAATTGGTCCAGGAAACAAGACGCTTTCCCTGGATATTTCTAATTTGTCTCCGGGATTTTACATGATGATTTGCATGGGGTCAGATAAGAGAATACTGAAAGGAAAATTTGTCGTGGCGCCGTAGAAAAAAGGATCATGATCATTGAAATTTGATGGTCAGTTCAGCCGATACCGGCCAGTGATCCGAAATAAACATCTCCCCATCTTTAATTTTCACGACTTCGCAAGAACTTACTTCCCATCTTCCTTTAAAAAAAACCATATCAATCCTTTGCGGATCATTTACGGTGCCGAATCCATTAAAGGCCCATTCATTACAAGCTTTTGATGAATTAATCAATTGGCAAACATCCGACAGGCCATTTTCCGTTTTGGTGAGAACTGAATAGGGTTCATCTTCCGGAGAACTGTTAAAGCCGTAATTTTTCATTCTTTAGGCACAGCATTGAATAATTCGAGTAGTTCTCTTTGTTTTTTAGTTATTTCAGAATAGAACACCTGACCGTTATCCGTGACCACCGCCTTGATTTTCTCGAGTTGCA